>Ga0214164_1000823_pt1 | contig 19194 bp, 15 predicted proteins | sample TroBogepilimnion_13_FD_153003 | JGI IMG/M metagenome (GOLD analysis project Ga0214164, IMG submission 153003) | Freshwater microbial communities from Trout Bog Lake, WI - Practice 03JUN2009 epilimnion v4 | ecosystem: Environmental > Aquatic > Freshwater > Lake > Epilimnion/Euphotic zone ...
CGCAGAGCCCCCCACGTACCCGTGAGCCTAAAGACCCCCGCCCAAGAGGACGCCATGCGTCTTGCCGGCCGCCTAACCGCGGACGTTTTGGACATGATCGGCGAGTATGTTGTCGCTGGCGTGACGACCGACGAACTGGATCGCCGTTGCCACGAGTATATCGTCAACGTCCAGAACGCCATCCCCGCCCCACTCAACTACCACGGCTTCCCAAAGTCGATCTGTACGTCCGTCAATCATGTCGTATGTCACGGCATCCCCGGCGAAAAGCGCCTTAAAAGCGGCGATATCGTCAATGTTGACGTGACAGTCATTAAAGACGGGTGGTTCGGGGACTCCAGTCGCATGTTTATCGTCGGGCCGCCGTCCGTCCAGGCGCAGCGTCTCGTTGAGACCTGCCGCAAGGCGCTCTGGCTCGGCATCGACGAGGTGCGCCCCGGCACCCGTCTGGGCGACATCGGGCACCGCATCCAAACCTTCGTCGAGGCCCAAGGGTATTCGGTCGTGCGGGAATACTGCGGACATGGCATCAGCAACGTGTTCCATGAAGACCCACAAATCCTCCATTACGGCAAACCGGGAACGGGCGCCGCGCTGGAAGTCGGTCAAACGTTCACGATTGAGCCCATGATCAATGCCGGCGGTCGCCACGTTCGCCTGCTCGGCGACGGTTGGACCGTCGTGACCAAAGACCACTCCTTGTCGGCCCAATGGGAGCACACCCTGCTGGTGACCCCCACGGGCTGCGAAATCCTTACCCTCGGCGCCGGGGAAACCTCACCCCTGACCTCGGGTCACTGACCATGGACTCGCCACGCGAGGATGCCGCCGCCGACATGGCGGCCACGGCGGTCCGTGAATGGCCGGTGCTGACCCACGCGACGGAGCGGCTGGCCTCAATCACTCTTGAGGTCCCGTCGGACGCCATTGCGGTATTCCGGGCCGTGATCGAGAGCGGCGACACGGATCTGAAGGCCCGATTCTCGGCCGATGAACCGGTCGAGGACCTGGTCCGAGCACGGGCCCAGCTGATCGACCTCGTCCTGACACGGGCATGGTCCTTACACCTTGGCGTGCACACCGACGACCTCGCCCTTCTCGCCGTGGGCGGTTATGGCCGCGGCGAACTGCACCCCTGCTCCGACATCGACGTCATGGCGCTGCTGCCGAAGAGCGCCGATCCCAAATGGGAAGGTGCGCTGGAGAAGTTCCTCACCTTTTTGTGGGATATCGGACTCGAAGTCGGGCACAGCACGCGCACGATTGATGAGTGCCAAACGGAGAGTCTCGCGGATATTTCGGTCGCGACGACGCTGTTGGAAGCTCGCCTGTTGGACGGCCCCGAAGTACTCTTCACCGCGATGAAGCGAGCGCTGGCTCCGGATCGAATCTGGAGTGCGGCACATTTTTATGAAGCCAAGGTGCGCGAGCAGCAACAACGCCACCAACGGTTCTATGACACCGCTTACAACCTCGAACCCAACGTGAAGGCAAGCCCCGGTGGCTTGCGTGACATTCAAACGATCGCCTGGGTGGCTAAGCGCCATTTCGGCGCGGATACGCTCGATGAACTCGTCCGCCACGGTTTTCTGACTGAGGCTGAATTACGCAAACTGAAGATTGCGCAGAGTTTTCTGTGGAAAGTCCGCTTTGCGTTGCACGTGCTGACCGGACGGCGAGAGGATCGCCTCCTCTTTGATAATCAGATCAAGCTGGCCCGTCAATTCGGCTATGAGGACGCCACGTACACCCTGGCTGTCGAGCAGCTGATGCAGCGCTACTACAGGACCGCAATGGACATCTCGCTGCTGAACGAGATGCTGCTGCAACTGTTTAGCGAGGCGATCCTCAATCCGAACCCAACGAGTCCGAAGCCCATCAATCCGCGCTTCCAAACGCGGAATGACTACTTAGAAGTGACCGGCGAGGACGTTTTCGAACGCCAGCCATCAGCGATCCTCGAACTGTTCCAATTGCTCTGCCAAAACACCGAACTCAAGGGTGTCCGCGCGGCGACCATACGTAGCCTGCAGCAAAACTTATGGATGGTGGACGAGGAGTTCCGACAGAATCCGCGCAATCATCGGCTGTTCATCGACATTCTGAGAGAGCCGCAAGGCATCTCGCGCGCCTTGCGCCGGATGAACCTGTACGGCGTGCTCGGTCGCTACATCCCGGCCTTCGGTCGGATTGTCGGTCGTATGCAGTACGACCTGTTCCATGCGTACACCGTCGACGCGCATACCCTGTTCGTGCTGCGCAACCTGCGTCGGCTGTCGCAAACACGCTTCGACCACGAACTGCCGAAACTGTCGGCGGTGTTCCGGTCCCTGCCGCGGCCCGAACTGGCGTATCTGGCGGCGCTCTTCCACGACATCGCCAAGGGCCGTGGCGGCGATCACTCCGAATTGGGCGCCGTGGATGCCGAAGCTTTTTGCCTCGAACAGGGCCTGTCGCGTTACGACGCTCGACTGGTCGCGTGGCTCGTGCGGCATCACCTGTTGCTGTCGGTGACGGCCCAAAAGAAGGACATTACGGATCCGGAGGTCGTCAACGAATTCGCCCGTCGCGTCGGCGACAGCACACACTTGGATTACCTGTATGTGCTGACCGTGGCCGACGTACGCGGGACGAACCCGAAACTCTGGAACGCGTGGAAAGCGTCGCTTTTCGAAGAGTTCTTCGAACGCACCAAGCGCGCGCTGCGCCGGGGTCTTGAGAGCCCACTCGGCGAGGCCGAGTTGATTGCCGAGACCCAGGCCGAAGCTCGGGAAATCCTCGGTCGCGACGGCGTATCGATCGCCGAAATCAATCGCGTCTGGAAGGACCTGTCCGGGGCTTACTTCCTGCGCCACACGGCCGAGGAAATCGCCTGGCATACCTCCTTGTTGGCGGGGCGTGATCCGTTCGATGAGGATCCGATCGTGGCGGTACGCCAAGAAACTGGCCGCGGCGGAACCGCCATATTCAGTTACACCCACCGACGTATACACAGCTTCGCTCGGGCCACGGGCGTGCTGGATCAGATGGGTCTGACCATCTTAGATGCGCGCATCACGCCGACGATGAACGGCTTCACGATCGATACCTTCCTAGTCTTGGAAGATACCGGCGGAGCCATCCACGACCGCACCCGTGTGCACGAGATCGAACAAGGGCTGTACCGCGCGCTGCGGGCGGACGCCGGTTCGAGTTACACCGTCACTCGGCGCGCACCGCGTCAGGTGCGTATGTTCTCCACGCCCACCCAGATCACCTGGGGCGACGATGACCGCAATCAACGCACCGTGCTGGAAATCATCGCCGCCGACCGCCCGGGCCTGCTGTGTGAGTTGGGAAAGATCTTTATGACGGAAAAGGTGCAGTTGTTGGCAGCGCGTATCGTGACCGTCGGCGAGCGTGCCGAAGACGTGTTCTACGTCGCCGATGCGGAGGGTCGACCGCTCGACCCCGCCGCCCGGCAAAGCCTCGCGACTGCCTTGCAAGCCCGTCTCGATCATCGAGCGTGACATGCATCCACGACTCACGGCCTTGCAACCGTATCCGTTTGAGCGTCTTGCACAACTGCATCGCGGCGTGACGCCGCCCACCGACCGCAAGGCGATCGCGCTGTCGATTGGGGAGCCGAAGCACGACGCGCCCGCGTTCGTGGTCTCTGCGCTCGTCAATGCCCTACCCGAGTTAGGCACCTACCCCGCCACGGCCGGATTGCCGGAATTCCGCGAGTCCGTCGCGCGATGGCTCGATCGGCGCTACGGCCTTGGCGGCACGCTCGATGCGGATCGCATGGTTCTGCCGGTCAACGGCACACGCGAGGCCTTATTTGCTTTCGCCCAGTGCCTGATCGACCCGGCCGACACGGCCGCCCTCGTGGCGATGCCGAACCCCTTTTATCAAATCTACGAAGGGGCGGCGCTGTTGGCCGGCGCGACGCCCTACTTCTTAGACACCACCGCAGACCATGGCTTTTTGCCCAATCTCCAGCAGGTGCCCGACGACGTCTGGCGCCGCTGCCGCCTGCTGTACCTGTGCTCACCGGGCAATCCGACCGGTGCGGTCGCGGACGAGGCGTACCTGACGGAGGTCCTGGCGCTCGCGGATCGTTACGGCTTCGTCATCGCAGGCGACGAATGCTACGGTGACCTTTATCTCGACGAGCACAGGCCCCCGCCGGGACTCCTCGGCGCGTGTGCGCGCCTCGGGCGCGGTTACGAACGCGTGGTCGTCTTCCACAGCTTGTCCAAGCGTTCGAGCGTGCCGGGTCTGCGGTCCGGCTTTGTCGCCGGCGACCCTGCCATTTTGGCCGCCTTTAAGTTGTATCGGACGTACCACGGCTGTGCCCTGCCCGTTCACGTGCAACGCGCCAGCATCGCGGCTTGGAACGACGACGGCCATTCCGCCGAGAACCGCGCGTTGTATCGCGCGAAATTTGATGCCGTGCTGCCGATCCTATCGCCGGTACTCGCCGTCGATCGGCCGACAGCCGGTTTTTACTTGTGGCCGGACGTTGCGGGAGACGACGAGGTCTTCGCACGAGATCTGTACGCACACGAAAATGTGATCGTGCTGCCGGGCAGTTACTTGGGCCGAGACGCCGGGCGCGGCAACCCGGGGCGCGGCCGAATCCGTCTGTCCCTGGTCGCACCCTTGGCGGATTGCATCGACGCCGCCCACCGTATTCGACACTTTATGGAATCGAGACCCTCATGACACACGCACTGCAAGAGATCATCGAAGGCTACTGGGAACGCCGCGCCGAGGTTTCGCCGGGCAACGCACCCGCCGATCTGGTGGACGCGACCGAGTCGGTGATCCGTCTCCTCGACGCCGGTGAGGCGCGCGTCGCCAGCCGCAACGAGGGCGGCGGTTGGACCGTGCACGAGTGGCTCAAGAAATCCGTACTGCTGTACTTTCGCACCCACGACAACGCGGTAATGGGCGCGGATCCGGCACGCTGGTTCGACAAAGTACCGCTGAAGTTTGCCGGTTGGGATGAGGCGGCGTTACGCGCCAGCGGAACGCGCGTCGTACCGCCGGCCGTGGCACGCCGCGGCGCCTATATCGCACCGGGGGTTGTCCTGATGCCGAGCTACGTCAACATCGGCGCCTATGTGGACACCGGAACGATGGTCGACACGTGGGCGACGGTCGGTTCGTGCGCGCAGATCGGCAAGAACGTCCATCTGTCGGGCGGTGTGGGGATCGGTGGCGTGCTCGAACCGTTGCAGGCGAGCCCCACGATCATCGAAGACAATTGTTTTATCGGTGCACGATCGGAGATCGTCGAGGGCGTCATCGTGGAAACGGGTGCGGTCGTCTCCATGGGCGTCTACATCGGCGCCAGCACCAAAATCTACGACCGGGAGACTGGCGAAGTGTCCTACGGCCGCGTCCCGGCCGGCGCCGTCGTCGTTCCGGGCAACCTGCCGTCGAAAGACGGAAAATATTCGTTGTATGCGGCGGTGATCGTGAAGAAAGTGGACGCCCAGACACGGGCGAAAACGTCGATCAACGAGCTCTTGAGAGACTGAGATCGGTTACGTCGAGGGAGCGTCCGCGTCGGCCGCTCCCCTCGCCCCGGGACCCCTCGCTTAGCCGAAGCGACCCGTGATGTAGTCCTCGGTCAATTTGTGACCCGGATTGGTGAAGATCTGCTCGGTCGGACCGACTTCAATCAAATCGCCTAAATGGAAGTACGCCGTACGCTGGGAGACACGAGCGGCCTGCTGCATGCTGTGCGTAACGATCACGATGGCGTAGTTCTCACGCAATTCGTCGATCAAATCCTCGACCTTCGCCGTCGCGATCGGATCCAGCGCCGAGCACGGTTCGTCCATGAGGATCACTTCCGGATCCACGGCGATGGCGCGGGCAATGCACAACCGTTGCTGCTGACCGCCCGACAAACCCGTACCCGGGTTATCCAAGCGATCCTTCACTTCGTCCCACAAGCCGGCCTTCTGCAGCGACGAATGCACGATGTCATCCAAGTCGGCTCGGCTGCCGGCCAGACCGTGAATCTTGGGACCGTACGCGACGTTCTCAAAGATAGACTTCGGGAACGGGTTGGGCTTTTGGAAGACCATCCCGACGCGCGCACGCAGCTGCACGATGTCCTGCGAGCGATCGTAAATATCGGCGCCGTCCAGCGTGATCGAGCCGGTGACTTTCGCATTCGCGATCGTATCGTTCATGCGATTGAGGCAGCGCAAGAACGTGGACTTGCCGCAGCCCGACGGGCCGATGAACGCGATCACGGAATTCTTGGCGACGTCGATGCTGACGTCTTTGATCGCGTGCTTGTCGCCGTAGTGCACATTGACATGGCGCGCACTGATGACCGGCGACGCCACGGTCACCTGACCGACCGTCTTCGTATCGACGGGATCACCCGGCGGCGAATGGTCCGCTTCATTAAAGCTGACGCTGCGCGCCATGCTGACCGAGTGTAGGTGCTTTTCGATGGACATCGATCTGTTTCCTTGAATGCTACCAGCGCCGCTCAAAGCGGTTGCGCAGAATGACCGCGACAGCGTTCATCACCAACAGGAAGCCGAGCAACACCATGATGGCGCCCGATGTCCGTTCGACGAAGGCCCGCTCTGGGCTTCGCGCCCACAAGTAAATTTGTACCGGCAGTACGGTCGAGGGATCGGACAGTCCGTGCGGCACGTCAACGATGAAGGCGACCATGCCTATCATGAGCAGTGGCGCGCTCTCACCCAAGGCTCGCGCCATGCCGATAATCGTGCCGGTCAGCATGCCGGGCAGTGCCAAGGGCAACACGTGATGGGCAACCATTTGCATGCGCGAAGCGCCCATGCCGAAGGCGGCCTCGCGAATCGACGGCGGCACCGCCTTCAAGGAAGCACGACCGGCAATGATGATGGTTGGCAAGGTCATCAACGACAACACAAGCCCGCCGACCATCGGCGACGAACGTGGCAAACCGAAAAACTGGATGAACATCGCCAGACCGAGCAAACCAAACACAATCGACGGTACGGCCGCCAGATTGTTGATGTTGACTTCGATGATGTCGGTCCAGACGTTGCGAGGCGCGAACTCCTCCAGGTAGATCGCAGCGGCAACGCCGATCGGGAACGAGAGCAACAGAGTGGTGAGCAGTGTCAGCGCACTACCGGCCAACGCCCCCGCCACACCCGCCTGTTCGGGCTCACGGGAGTCGCCCGACGTGAAGAACGCGGGGTTAAAGCGCAATTCAGCACGCTTCTGGGCTTTCAGTGCATCGACCCACGCAATCTCTTCATCGCTGATCGGGCGATCCGCTTCCGACAACTTCCGATCGATCTGACCTTTGAAGAACGTGTCCACGTGATCGTCCGCCAACAACCAAACCGTCGCGTGCGTACCGATCAACTTGGGGTTCGCCAACACACGATCGCGCAACACCTGTTCGGCGGAGTTGCTGATCATGCCGTACAGGTGACGCAGTGAGGCGCGACCTTCGACGTCGGGGAACTGTGTCCGGAGCGAGGCCTTGATCACCGCCTGATAGTCGGCGTTGGCGAGCGTATCGTGATCGCGCTTGCCTTCCGGGTCGATCGTGTCGGCCGCGTAGTCGACGTCGAGGGCAATGAAGGTCTGTTCAAAGGACGAGTAGCCCTTGGAAATGATCGACGTGAACAGGAACGCTACGAACATTAAACCGACCGCAATCGCGGCGATGCCGTAGGCCCTAAAACGCATCTCGGCGGCGTAGCGCCGCTTGAGCGAGGCCGCCACGCGCTGCTGACTGATCGATGGGGTCGGCACTGAATTAGTCATACTGTTCCCGATACTTGCGTACGACCTTCAGCGCCACAATATTGAGCGCAAGCGTCGAAATGAAGAGCACGAGACCGAGGGCAAACGCTGCCAGTGTCTTCGGACTGTCAAACTCCGAATCACCCACTAAGAGCGTCGCAATCTGCACGGTGACGGTCGTGACCGCCTCGAACGGATTCGCTGTCAAATTGGCGGCCAAGCCAGCCGCCATGACCACGATCATGGTTTCACCGATGGCGCGTGACGCGGCCAACAGCACACCGCCCACGATACCCGGCAAGGCTGCAGGCAAGACAACGTTACGGATGGTTTCCGATCGCGTGGCACCGAGCGCGTACGCACCGTCGCGCATCGACTGCGGCACGGCGGTGATCATGTCGTCTGCGAGCGACGAGACGAACGGGATGATCATGACGCCCATCACCAGTCCGGCGGAAAGTGCACTCTCCGATACCACCGTCAGCCCCATCGATTCGCCCAACTGTCGCAGCAGAGGACCGACGGTCATCGCCGCGAAGAATCCGTATACGACCGTGGGAATGCCCGCCAAAATTTCCAACAACGGCTTAACCACCGTTCGCACGCCGCGGGCCGCGTATTCGGCCAAATAGATCGCGGAAAAGAGGCCAACGGGCACCGACACGGCCAAGGCGATCACGGCAATCAGCAACGTACCGGTAAACAGCGGAACCGCACCGAACGCGCCGGACGACCCCACTTGGTCCGCCCGCATCGCCATCTGCGGACTCCACGTCGTACCGAACAAGAAGTCGATCGGCGAGACGAAGTGGAAAAAATGGATCGCTTCGTAGAGTACCGAAATGACGATGCCGATCGTGGTCAGAATCGCGACCCCGGAACTCGCCAACAGTGCCCACTCACCCATCCGCTCAACACGATTGCGTGCGCGCAATTCTGGGCGGATGGAGCGCAACGCCCAAAAACCAACGGCAATCGCGACAACGAGCGAGAGCAGCCCGCCGGCTATCGCGCTCTGGTCATTGATAACTTTCCACTGCTGCGCCGCCGCGACAACGGCCGGCCGGGCCATATCCGCCGGCACGGCACCGGAGACCACGTTGCGGATGTCGTTCAGTAGCAATCCCGCCTGATCCGCCGGCAGGTGCTGGAATTCCGTCGGCATCTGCGCCAAGACCATGCCGAGCACCACGCGGTCGCCGAATAGGTGCCAGAGCCCTAGCACCGCCAATGCCGGTAATGCGCACCACAGCGCAACGTACATGCCGTAATACGCCGGCAGCGAGTGGAGATTGCGGATGCTGCGGGTACCGCCGACCAATGAAATCGAGCGGTTCTTAGCCCACTGAAAAGCCGCGCTGGCGAGCAGCAGAATAGCGACAACGACCGTAGAGCTCTGCATGACCGCCCAGATTGACGTCGAAGGGGTTCCATCCCGGCTCGAATCATTACGACGAAGGCGAATCGAGCCGTTCGGCTATTATCGCGATCAATTATGACAGTTTTGTTTCAATTACGTTGAAACCAAAAGAATCAGAGAGTTACGACCTCATCGACCGCCAACGGAACGGTCGCAGCGGCAACAGCGCCCGATGGCTTGCTGCCGACCGTCGGGACCCGTATAACTGCCGCCGCACCGGGAGCCGCCATGACCAACACCCTCGAATTAACGCTCGATCTCCTCCGCCGCGCCTCGATCAGCCCGGAGGATGCGGGCTGCCAAGCCCTAATGTGTCAGCGCCTGGCGGCCGCAGGTTTTACGATTCACCCCCTGCCCTTTGGCCCTGTCGCCAATTTTTGGGCCACCCGCGGCCCGGCGGACGCGCCAACCCTGTGCTTTGCCGGTCACACGGACGTGGTTCCGACCGGCCCGCTCGACGCGTGGTCCTCGCCTCCCTTTGAACCGACCCTTCGGGACGGACTCTTGGTGGCCCGTGGGTCGGCCGATATGAAGAGCGCGCTGGCGGCCATGGTGACGGCGACGGAAGCTTATGTCGCCGAGCGGCCGCACCACAGCATCCGTCTGGCCTACCTGATTACGAGCGACGAGGAAGGCCCGTCGATCGACGGCACCAAGAAGGTGGTCGAGCATCTGATGGCCATCGGCGAGCGTATCGATTGGTGCGTCATCGGGGAGCCGACGAGTGACGCCGTCTTGGGCGATACGGTCAAAATCGGCCGTCGGGGCTCCCTCAGCGGCATACTGACCGTGCACGGCACGCAAGGCCACATCGCCTATCCGCATCTCGCCGATAACCCGGTGCACCGCTTTGCGCCGGTTCTGGCTGAGTTGTGCGCCCATCACTGGGACGATGGAAACGAACATTTCCAACCGACGTCGTTTCAGGTGGCGTCCATACAGGCCGGTACGGGCGTCAATGTGATCCCCGGTGAACTCGCCGTGCGCTTCAACTTCCGATTCTGCCCCGTGCAGACGGTCCAGAGTCTGCAGACGAGCACCGTCGCGATGTTGGACCAGCACGGCCTGCGCTACACCTTGGACTGGAAAATCTCGGGATTGCCGTTCTATACACCGCCGGGTCGATTATCCGATGCAGTCGTCGGGGCCATCGAATCGGTCACGGGTCGCCGACCGCAGTTATCGACGTCCGGTGGAACCTCGGACGGGCGATTTATCGCCCGTATGGGGTCCGAGGTGGTCGAAGTTGGCGTCGTCAACGCGTCCATCCATAAGATTGACGAGCACGTGCGCGTCGATGACATCGACGCACTCGCGCAAATCTACCGTCGACTCATCGAGACCCTTGACGCCTGAGCCGTACTCAGGCGCGACCACCACTGCGGGGAAGCGCAACGTTGGCCCAAAGCCCGCCCAAACCGAGCGCTGTCCCGGCGATACCCAACCAACCGGGAATAGAGATCCCGAACAGGGACCAGCCGATTTCCTGACAGTCGCCGCCACCGTTCACAATGCGGCTGACCACTTCGTGCAGCGGCAACATATCGACCATCGTCCAGAAATCCGCGCCACAGGACGCGAGGCTACCGAGCGGCTGCATCTGCATCCAGACATGCCGTGCCGAGAGCGCCACCAACACGGCGGCCGCTATCAGTATCAATAGCCCGTACACGCGCGCCATGAAACGCCCGGCATCGTGCAGAGCCGCCACCAAAAACGCAGCACCCAACAGGATCGTGGCACCCCGCTGCAACATGCACATATTGCAGGGATTCAACTTCACGTAGTACTGGAAGATAAACGCAACCGCCATGAGGCCGGCCACGGCAATTACGCCCGCCGTGTTCGCGACACGCCGAGTGAGGGTCATCGCGCGCCCTCGGGACCATGGATTCGGCGGCTGGCGTCGTCAATCGAGGTATGGCGGATATCTTTGCCGTGCACCATGTACACGACGTATTCGCAAATATTCTTCGCGTGATCGCCGATACGTTCCAGTGCGCGGGACACCCAGAGTACTTCGAGTGATCGCGATATCGTGCGCGGATCCTCCATCATAAACGTGATGACCTGACGCTGAATCGCCTCGTATTCGTCGTCGATGATTCGATCGTCGCTGACGATCGACAATGCGGCGTCCGCATCGAGGCGCGCGAACGCGTCCAGTGCCGAGTGCAGCATCTGATGGACCAGCCTGCCGAGATTTTTGAGTTCGCGGTAGCGATCGGTCGGACGCTCCATAAGCGCGAGTCGCGTCGCAATAAACCCGACCTTCTCGGCCTCGTCCCCGATCCGTTCCAGGTCCGTGATCGTTTTGATGATTGCCACGATCAGTCGCAAGTCCGATGCGGCAGGCGCGCGAGTCGCCAGGATTCGGCTGCACTCTTCATCAATGGCGACCTCGAGCGCGTTGACTTTATGGTCGTTGTGGGTGACTTCGTCCGCCAGGGCGCCGTTACCCTCGACCAACGCGACCACCGCATCGGACATCTGTTTCTCGACCAGACCGCCCATCTGCAGAACGTGCGAGCGCAACTTCTCGAGGTCTTCGTTAAAACGGCGTGAGATATGGGGGCCGAGCGTATTCGCGTCCATGACTATTCTCCAAGCTTTGACAGGTTATAACCCCGTCTGCGCAGTCGATCAATGCGGGAAAATTATCGGCTTTGCAGCCGCCAAGCACGTGCATCCATCACAGACCCGTGTGCGGCGAGCCCGTCCCCAAAACAAAACCGGGGAAGTTGCGAGCAACTTCCCCGGGCTGTCCTCACGCCGGAGGCGCAATCGATCAGAGCTTAACGGCACGCAGATCGTTGGCGTCCTTACGAGCCTTCGCGAGCTCCGAGGCCTTCATCGTGATCAGGCCGCGTTCGGCCAGATAGCCATCCGCGCCCATCGCTTTGTCACTCAGGAATTCGCTGACGAACTCCTTAATGCCCGGGATCACGCCAACGTGCGCTTTTTTCACGTAAATGAACAGCGGACGCGAAATCGGGTAGCTGCCATCGGCAATCGACTCAAACGTCGGCGCCTTCCCTTCGACCGTCGCGGCCGAAATCTTGTCACCGTTCTGGTCCAAGTAGGAGAACGTGAACACGGCAACCGCATGCGGGTTGGCCTGCAACTTACCGAGCACCAAGGCGTAGTCTTCCGAGACGTCGGTCCAGACGCCGTCCTCGCGTATCTGCGTGCAGACCTTGGCGAAGCGCTTCTCGTCGACGTCCTTCAACGACTTCAGCCACGGGAAGCTCTCGCAACCGGTCGTCATAACCAGTTCCGCAAAGGCGTCGCGGGTGCCGTGGTTCGGCGCCGGACCAAACATCTGGATCGGCAAATCCGGTAGCGACGCGTTGACCTGCTTCCAATTCTTGTACGGGTTCGCAACCAGTGTGTTCGGATCCTTCGGGTCCGGAACCTGCTTCGCCAGAGCCAAATACAGGTCCTTACGGCTCAGCTTGAACGCCGGGGCGCCCTTTTTCGTCGCAATCGTGATGCCGTCGTAACCGATTTTGACTTCAACGACATCCTTGACGCCATTGGCCGCACAGGCCTCGAGCTCGGACGCCTTGATGCGGCGCGACGCGTTGGCGATGTCCGGGTACTGGACGCCGATGCCGCCACAAAAGAGCTTAATGCCACCGCCCGTGCCCGTGCTCTCGACCTTCGGGGTCTTGAACTTGGTGTTGGACTTACCAAAGTGCTCGGCGACCGCGGACGCGAACGGAAACACCGTGGACGATCCGACAAGCGCGACGTAGTCGCGACCGGCGTCGGCATGGGCAAGGCTGGCCGCAGACAAGCCGGCCACGGCGAGCAGAGTCAGAGAGCGCTTGAGCACAGTATTCTCCAGAAAAATGACGGGTTGGAATCCGGTCGCGTCGGCGCCGGCCCGGTAGCTGCGCAGTATGAAACCCAATTGTTACAGAGATCTTTCAATGAGGCCGCTTCTGTAACAATTCGTTTTATTCCTTATCTTTCAAATAATTAATTCGATTGATTACGTCCGCTGGATCCGCGCACCGGCCTTCGATGCATGCGCACGACGGGCCGCGCGGCGGGCCGGTACGGTCCGAAATTCCACCAAATTGGATTCGAATTGCCGAGTGGCCTTGTCCCAGCCGTACTCCTCGGCCTGCGCCCGGCAGGCCCGAGGATCCAAGGTGAGCGCCCCTTCGACCGCCTCACGCAAATTCGTCCGCAGACAGCCCGTGACGCCGTCGCGCACCACGTCAATGGGCCCCGTCACCGGATAGGCGGCTACCGGCACACCGCAGGACATCGCTTCAAGGAGGACGAGGCCGAACGTGTCGGTGCGACTCGGAAACACAAAACAGTCCGCCGAGGCGTAGGCGGCAGCCAGGTCAGCCCCGTACAAGTAGCCACGGAACTCCACTTCGGGATATCGACGGCGCAGATCCACCAACTGCGGACCGCCGCCGACCACCACTTTGCGAGCCGGCAGATCGAGGCGGCAAAAATCCTCGACGCTTTTTTCGACCGCAACGCGGCCCACGTACACCAACGTCGGCGTCGCGCCCGGGGTTTTCAGGTCCGGCCGAGGTACAAACGCGCGGGTATCCACACCGCGCGTCCACGGGACCACACGCCGGAATCCGTGCCGACGGAGATCCCGCCGCATTTCCTCGGTGCCGACCATCACGCGTGTGGCTCGAGAGTGAAAACACCGCAGGTAGGCGTACACCACCGCTTCCGGTATCGGTAGCCGCGCACTAATGTACTGCGGAAATTGCGTGTGGTACGACGTCGTAAAGGCGCGGCCCCGCGCAATCGCATAGGCCCGTGCCGCGACACCCAACGGTCCCTCCGTCGCAATGTGCAGCGCATCGGGCGCGAATTCGTCCAACCACCGCGTCACCGAAAAGCGCGCAAACAGGGCGAGACGAATCTCCGGGTACGTCGGACAAGGCACGGTGTAACGGCCCTCCGGCGTGACCCAACCGACCTCGTGCCCCAACGCGGACAACTCCGCCGCTGTGCGCTGCAGTGTCGTGACGACCCCATTGGTCTGAGGGCGCCAGGCATCGGTGACAATCGCGATGCGCATGAACCTTAAGCGGCCTCGTCCATGGAGGTCGACACCGACTGCTCGAGCCGCGGAACGACCGTTAACGACGGTTCGACGGCCGCTCCGTGGTGGAACGCGACGTGCAAGCGACCGGCCTGATCCTCGTACAGCATGGAGCAGTTCTCGACCCAGTCACCGTCGTTGCAATAGCGGACTCCGTCCACTTCGCGAATGCCCGGATGGTGAATATGACCGCAAATCACCCCATCGAGCCCATGACGAATCGCAGCGGTGGCTGCGGCGTGCTCGAAGCGGCTGATGTAACGGCGCGCATCCGGCACCTGATCCTTGATCCAATTGGACAACGACCAGTACCCGTAACCAAAGCGATGACGAACGTCCTGTACGCTCCGACCCATCCAGAGAATGAAATCGTAGAGGTGTTCGCCAATCCACTTCAGCCACCCGGCAAATTTGACGTTGCCGTCGAACTCATCGCCGTGAACCACTAAATACCGCTCGCCGCTGGCGGTCTCGTGGACGAAATCGCGACGGATTTCGATGCCCTCCAGACGCCCGCCACACAGCTCCCGGAACCCCTCATCGTGATTGCCGGGGACATAAATCACGCGCGTACCGCTGCGGGCGATGCGGAGGATTTCGCGCAGCACCTCCTGATGGAGGCTCGGCCAGAAAAAACTGCGTCGGAGACTCCAAAGATCCACGATATCGCCGACCAACACCAACTGATCCGTGTCCATCCGACGCAGAAAGTCGAGCAGTAGGCCGGCTTGGCAGCCTCGGAAACCCAAATGCACGTCAGAAATAAAAACAGTTCTGACACGACCCATCGGAGCAGTTGCGCGCGCCATGGCATCCTCGTCTGGCAGCCCGGATGACCTATGCTGCCGTGGGTCGTTGACGCGAATATGACTCTTAAAAGACAGAAATATGACAACGCCATCAGGTCGGAGTGGCGAGTCGACCCTCCGGAAAATGGCAGGTAAACACGCTGCCCTTGCCCTCCACGCTCTGCACGTCCAACGTGGCCCCCAGCCGTTGCAGGGCATGCTTCACGATGGCGAGGCCGAGTCCCGAGCCGCCCGAGGCGCGCGCGCGGCCCGGGTCCACCCGATAGAAACGCTCGGTCAAACGGGGCAGGTGCTCGGCGGCGATACCCACACCGGTATCACTCACCGAGAAATGACCTCCCGCCTCGTCCGTCCACCAGCGCGCCGTGACGGTCCCGCCGGCCGGCGTGTACTTGAGGGCGTTGCCGATCAAGTTCGCGAATATGGAGTGCAATTCCGACTCGGCGCCCAGTATGCCGTGGTCAGCATCGAGTACCAGCTCAAAGGTGCTCGCTAAATCCGGACGCGCGAGCACATCGCGCTTCATCAAGCTGAGCATACCGACCACATCAATGAAGGCGTACGGCGCTTCGGTGGCACCGGCTTCCATCCGTGAGAGCTCAATGAGATCTTCCACAACGGCCTGCATGCGCGCCGACTGACGGCGCATTTCCTCGAGAACGGCGCGGATTTCGGCATCGACGAGCGGATCGTCTGCGAGCGTGTCGACGTAGCCGGAAATGACCGTCAACGGAGAGCGCAATTCGTGCGAGGCGTTCGCGACAAAATCCTTACGCATCGCCTCGATGCGTATTTCGCGACTGACATCGCGCGCGACCAACAGTTTCTGGCCGTCTCCATAGTCGACCATCTGTAGCGACAAGTGCATATCGGTCGTGCCGGCCTGCCGAACGATCACGGGCGTCGTGAAATCACCCCGATCCAGATAGGACCGAAATTCCGGATGACGGATTAAATTGTCGATACGGTGGCCGTAATCGATCTTACGGCGCAGCCCCAGCAGATGCGCCGCGCGCGGGTTGAACCACTGAATGTCGCGCTCTCGCCCGAGGACCACGATGCCATCGGGTAACGCGGACGTGAGACCGCGAAACTCGCGCACCACCTCAATCAGGCGCTTCTTGTGGAATTTCTTGCGGCGATAGATCCGCACCACGAGCGCAATAACATCGCCCCAGGGCCCCGACAGATTGGGCGGATCCATCTCACGACGGTGCTTGAGCCAACGCTCCAGCAGAAACAGCCGGTAGTAATTGAGCGCCAATGCACCGGACAGGGCCACGGTGACCGAGACAAAGACATGCCCAATAATGAGGCCTAAGGCGGCCGCAATACCGAGGACGGTCAACAGCCGAGGCATCGCGAAAGTCCAAACGGCTGAAATCACGGGAAACCGAACCTAGGCTTACAGCGCGCGGATCGAGAAACGGTAACCGGCTCCACGAACCGTCTGGACGTAACCATCACAGCCGAACGCTTCCAACGCCTTGCGCAAGCGTCGAATATGCACGTCAACCGTGCGCTCTTCCACGTACACGTTGCCACCCCACACGCGGTCGAGCAACTGTGAACGCGTGTACACCCGCTCCGCATGGGTAATAAAGAATGCCAGCAAGCGGTATTCCGTGGGACCCAGAACGACCGTGGCCTCGCCACACAAGACGCGATGGCCTGCCGCGTCCAATCGCAATTGGCCGACGTCAATAACTTCTTCCGTGGACGTTGATGACGAGCGCCGTAAGACGGCATTGATCCGGGCCAGTAACTCACGCGGCGAGAAGGGCTTGGTGACGTAGTCATCCGCCCCGCCCTCCAAGCCGGCCACCTTGTCCTGCTCTTCGGCGCGCGCCGTAAGCATGATGACCGGCACCTCACGAGTATCCTTGTCCTTCTTGAGCGCACGCGTGAGCTCCAATCCACTCGCATCCGGCAGCATCCAGTCGACCAGAATCAGGTCCGGCCGCGAGTCCGCGATCGAGGTCCGGGCCGAACGCGTATCCTCGGCCTCCATCACCTCGAAGCCCGCCCGACGCAGCCCGAAGGCAATCATGTCGCGGATGGGCTTTTCGTCTTCTACGATCAGGATTCGACGTGCTGACATTCGTCACACCCAGTTTTAGTGAATGAGATCAACTGATACAGATCAAGTGACCGCAGGCATTAAACCGAAGGTTTGTGACGCTCCTGTGACTATTTGCAATATTCGCTGTCATCTTACCGAAATATAGCGCTCAACGCCCCGACCGCGTCGCCACCTCGTCGCGCAAATACACCGGCGCCAGCGCCGCCGCATCCACCCCGAGACCGGCACGCAGCGCGACTCGCCCGAGCTCGGCAATGACCGCCGCATCCGGCAACTGATCCGGGTAACACGCCAGCGCCGTCGCGAAACCGGCCGCGAGGTCGGGATACGCGGAGAACCCGTGTCCGGCCACGACGAGCCGGGCGTCCGCCGCGACACGTTGGCGCAGGTCGCCCGGGGCGCACAGCGCCTCCCAGCACATCTCGACCGCATCGCCCGAAATCCGGCCTTCGGCGGCGTACACCTCCCCCATCCGAGCGTCGAGCGCGACAAGCACGGTATCGGCGAGTACCCCGCTCTGCTGCGCTCGACGTGCGGCGGCGACCGCGACCGCCTCCAGATCCGAGATACCGATCACTGGCACCTCGAGCCCTAACGCAAGCCCTTGCGCCACGCTGACGCCGATCCGTACCCCGGTGAACGCACCGGGTCCGCGACCCACCGCGATCGCCCCTATGGACTGCAGCGTCCAACCCACCTCGTGTAAGAGCTCGTGGATCCACGGCAAGGTGGCTTCGGCATGACCACGGCCGATCACCTGAAAGCGGTGCGCGACCTGCCGGCCGTCGTCATCCAACGCCACACTCAGGGCTTCCGTGGCGGTATCAATGGCCAGTAGTCGCATCGCAGCACTCACTCTTCCAACGCATCCAAATGGTGTCGCAAAAACGCGGTCGCCTCGTCCACTCGCGTCGTCAAAGGCATCTCAGGGAGACTCGCCAAGAACGTCCGGCCGTAACTGCGCGACCGCAACCGCGGATCCCCCACCATAACCACGCCGAAATCGGCCGTATCGCGAATCAGACGCCCGACCCCCTGCTTGAGCATCAGCACGGCTTGGGGAATCTGATGCTCCGCAAATCCATTGCGTCCCGCACGCCGTAAGCCCTCGAGCCGGGCCTTGAGCAACGGGTCGTCCGGCGAGGCAAACGGCAGTTTGTCGATGACCACGATACACAACGCCGGTCCGCGGACATCGACGCCTTCCCAAAAACTGGCGGTGCCGAGCAGCACCGCGTGACCGATCTCCCGGAACCGCTTGACCAATGCGTCACGCGGCATATCGCCTTGGACGAGCAAGGGAAACGGGTCGTCCGCCGCCATTGCTTCGCGCAACAAGACCGCCGCTTCGGAGAGCGCGCGATGGCTCGTGAAGAGCAGAAACGCGCGCCCACCGGCCGCCCGCAAGAGCGGCAGCGCCGCCTCAATCAGGGCCCGGTTGTACTGCCGATCGGAGGGATCCGGCATGCCAGGCGGTAGATAGAGGCGCGATTGGGTCGCGTAGTTAAACGGACTGGAAATCAAGAGGGTACGGGCGTTTTCGGCACCCGCTCGACTGGTGTAGTGCCCAAAATCAGCACCGACCGCTAACGTCGCCGAGGTGTGAATCCAGGCGCACGGTCGTTCCTCGGCCTGCGCCCGTAATCGATCGGACACTTCAAAGGGAATGAACTCGAACGTGAAATAGCGCGCCGCGTTGTCCACCCACTGCAGCCCCGTCGAGGCATCGAACGCCAATAAGCCGCGCAATCGCGCCGCGATTTCGGCCGCGCGACGGCCACACTGGCGCACGGGAGCCACCTCGACCTCTGGGTCGTCGTAGCGCTCGGCCAGTCCCTCGAGTCCGATGGCCAGTTCCTCGGCCGTCTCCAGCGTCGCGTCCGGCAAGCGAGCCCACTCGATGCGATCCCCGAGTCCCGAGAGCGTCAGGGAAAGCGCCGACACCCCCCCTTCCAGCTCAGCCAGCTGCCCGCGTGCCGCGCCGTCTAGGAGTCCGGCGCGGGTCAATTCCAGTTCCGCATCGCGC
>Ga0214164_1000825_pt1 | contig 19175 bp, 12 predicted proteins | sample TroBogepilimnion_13_FD_153003 | JGI IMG/M metagenome (GOLD analysis project Ga0214164, IMG submission 153003) | Freshwater microbial communities from Trout Bog Lake, WI - Practice 03JUN2009 epilimnion v4 | ecosystem: Environmental > Aquatic > Freshwater > Lake > Epilimnion/Euphotic zone ...
GAGAGTGACGTTGTCAGCAACGTCGTAACAATGGCTTTATAATCATGCCGTCATCAATCGGGCTGAAGCGAATTTACAGCAATTTTCGGACTTGACCGAGGAATGCTTATTGGTTGCCCTCCAACCCGTCGATTTAGGTCTCAAAAATAGTAATTTTAATCTCCACCGATGCACAAGAAGCGAATATTGTGAGCCTAAGGCGAAAGCCTTCACGAGTGCAATATATCGGAACTTGAGAGATATTTGACGCCTTTTATAGACTATTTATAAACGATTAGTAATTTATATTCATATTCATTTTCAATAAGTTAAGTAATATTTGAGTTGTGTGTGTGGTGAATTTGCAACACAGTCGCCGAAACCAGCGTCCGAGGGCAAGTTGGGGTTGTAATCATGTTCGGAATGGGTGACAACTGGACGGTCGAAACGGCGGCGGATGCTCACTGCGTTGCGCGCCAATTAGAAATGGATGATAAAATGAAACTTTCAACCGTACTCCTTTCTTCAGCAGCGCTTCTCGTTGCTGGCGCTGCATACGCAGCAGATCTTCCTGCCAAGAAAGCGGCTCCTGCCGCTGCCCCATCGGGCTGCGCAGCATTTGGCGCTGGTTACATCGCTGTCCCAGGCGGTGATAGCTGCTTAAAGATTTCCGGTTATGCTCGCGCTCAGGAAGGCTACACGTCTAACGTAGCGCGTCCTTCGACCGCACCTTATTCCATGGCCGGTTCGTATGGCTTGCAGTTCGACGTAAAAAACCAGACCGAAGCGGGTGTAGTTGGTAGCACGATCTTCATCGAAAATAATGCAACGACGGATGCGAACGTTTCGTTGGGCGGCTTTGTGGCTGGTAAATATGACAGCCCATGGGATATCGGTGGCGGCTATGTTCACACCGGTGACAACATGCAGGATCACTCGACGGGCATGAAGTATTCCATGCCGCTTGGTTCGACGACGATTACGCTCGACGCAGTTAATGCTTATAATAGTAACGCTGTCGGCGTCGCCTCGCGTCCAGACTTGCGTATCATGGCGGAAACGGCCATGGGTGCGGTGAAGGTTAACTTGGGTGCAGCGTCCCACGAAGTGGCCGCTGCGACGGGAACGGCTCAAGGTTCGGCGTTCTTGGGTAAGGTATCGTTTGACGCTGGTGTTGCTTCGTTCATGGGTTACGCAGCCTACTCGAACGGTGCGAATGCTTATGTCGATTATGGGTCAGGTCGTGCAACTAGCATGAGAGATTCTTATGCTGACTCGTCGAGTCTTGCGACAGGCAGCTTTGTTGCTGGAGAAGTCGACGTTCCGCTCGGTAAGAACGACTCGTTCGGTCTCTATGCTGAAAACCTGAAAATTACGCAGGACGTAAATTCCTATTCATTGACGCAGTATTCAGTTTCGATGAAGCATACGTTTGGTAAGGGTATGTGGGTTCGTCCTGAAATCTGGACGGACAACGAAAATGGCACCACGACGAACGGTGCCGTTGTTCGTATTGAGCGCGACTTCTAATATTAGCCGATTAGCTTGTTAATTAAGCCCCGGCAGGTGACTGCCGGGGCTTTTTGTTGTTGTGATTTTTAGGATCAGATTTTAATGGCCGGAATGGGCGTAAAACATATTGGCAAGCCAAGGACACATGGGAAACTAAATGTTATATATTTATCACACTAAGCTCGTCATAAACTGTCATAGTTGCAGAAATACCTGATATTATTTGTTTTCTGGTCGATTTTAGGTACAATGAAAATGTATTTAGAAGCAGTGTGTGGCACTGCAATAACAGCGAGTATTTATGATGAAATTCTCTTCGATCCTGCTCTCTTCAGTTACACTTCTTGTTGCTGGCGTGGCTTATGCGGCAGATTTGCCTGCCAAGAAGGCAGCTCCAGCTGTGGCAGCTCCTTCTGGTGCGTGCCCAGCCTATGGTGCTGGCTTTATTGCAATCCCAGGCACTGATTCTTGCCTCAACATCAATGGCTATATGCGCTCCGACAACAAGTATACGTCGAACGTTGCACGTCCTGCCAAGTCTCCATACAATTTTGGCTACAAATTCATTGCTCGCGTAGATGTGCGTAATAACACGGAAGTTGGAACGGTCCGCAGCGTAATTGGTTTGATTGCAGTTGACGGCACGACCGGAACTGTCCCGGGTAGCACGGTGATGACGGAAAGTGCTTATGTCGATGTGGGTGGTTTCCGTGCAGGCGCGGCGCCTTCTCCTGTCGATTTTGACAACGCATACAACAACTCTGGTGTTTCTTATCAGCCAACCCAGGTTGCTCTGATTTCGTACACGGGTACGGTCGGAGCTACTTCATTTACCTTGGGCGCCCAGGCGGCTGAAAATAACAACGATGCAGGCCTCACGACGGCAACGGCTAATACGCAGGCGTCTCGCCCTGACCTCCTGATCGCTGCAACGTCGAAGCTCGGCGATGCGGTTACTCTGAAGGGCGGCCTTGTGTCGCACGAGGTTGATGGCTCGGTAACCGGTACGGCTCAAGGTTTTGCAGCCATTGGTCGCGCCGATATTGCATTCGCTCCAATCAAAGTGATCGTCGGTGGCGCTTACGCTAACGGCGCTAACTCTTACGTGGATAACGCCGCTGGTTCGGCAATCAACGGCCAATTCAACTCGGTCATGGGTGGTAAAGTCAAGGACTCTGCATCGGATGCGTCGAACTTAGCAACTGCGAGCGATTTCTACGGAGCAGTTGAATATTCGCTCGGCTCACATGTTCTTTATGCATTTGCCGACTCAGAAACTGGCACGCAGGATACGAATTCGTATAAGCGTTCGGACTACGGTATTGGCTTCAAGTATCAAGCTGCGAAGGGTCTTTATATTCGTCCGGAACTTTATCAGAAGACGGAGAACGCTAACGCTGCATCCGATACGATCAGCAACGTATTCTATCTCCGCATTCGTCGCGATTTCTGATAATTCTATACTAATTTGTAAATTAACCCGGCAGGTAACTGCCGGGTTTTTTTATATGCTTTCTGCAGGTCGATTATCAAACTTTTCTCTGCCCCAACGCCGGTGGCCCCACATCCACAGCGACGGGCCCTGCCTAATCCACATCTCTAATTGCGCTTGGATTCGGGCCGTATTTTCAAGAATATCGGCTCGCCTATTCTCAGATTTTATGAGGGCTAAGCGCTCTGCTCTAATTTTGAAACGACCGGGCATTATCCGTGTTGCATAGATAGCGACGATTGGTAAATCGTGTAATCTCGCCATCATTGCAGGAAAGGTGGTCGATGGTGATTGTATTCCAAAAAAGGGCACTAAATCGCCATCCGACTCACGTAAATCTGCCATAACGGCAATTGAATTTCCCGATTTAATGGCGCGCGTGATTGTCCAAATGGCATCCGGGTGTTTTGATACAAAGCCAGCCTTATAAAAGCGCGCCCGACTTTTTGTTACATCGCGGTCAACAAGGGGGTTCCGAATCTTTTTATAAATACCCAATAATGGCTTATTGAACCTCTCGGCTGCCAGTGCTGTTACCTCCCAATTGCCATAATGTAGCGAAACAAAAATAGCGGGGGATTCGGACCGCATAATTACTAAAGCTTCAGAAGAGAAGTCCAGTTCGATGCTATCGGGATTGTTTGCAATGTCATTTAGGCGAAGCGCCTCCGCCGTAGTGCGGCCAAGATTATCCCACATGCGGTTCAAGATAAACTCACGTTCTTTGCTACTTAACTCAGGTAAGGCTAACTCGAGATTACGGCGTGCTCTCGTATGCCGGTTAAATTGGGGGGCAATGATGCGCCAAAAAAAGGCAGACACGGCCGCAGCATGGGGCACTGACAAACGCCCCAACATCCAGCGGATAGATAAAAAGGCTGCGTATTCAAGGCGGTGGGCCGCACTAACTTTCATCTTATCGTCCAAACCACCAATATCGCGCATCATGTGGTGTTGTTTTCCAATTACATACCAAACATGCCCTGCGATGGCCTCTAAAGACGAAGGAAGCCTACGTTAATCGACAGATAGTTCAATAAAACTCAAAAATAAAGCGTGATCTAGGTTGATAGTTTGAGGCCCACCGTAACAGTGTTTAGTGAATGTATTATACAATATCGGCGAATAATTGCTATGACTTGGACCCAAACATGATCTATTTGTCTTATCGCTATCATAAGTTCGCCTAAGCGTAATGACATATGAAATTTAATCCAGTTAGACGGGATTTAAATGCAAACCGTAGCAAACGACGATTTTTATGAAAAATTTGAGCGCGATTTCAGGGGTAGTCGCGAGGAAATCATTGCACGGTTAGGTGAATATAAAACTTACTTGGATCCAATTCTTAAGACCAATAATCATAAACTAATTGATCTCGGATGTGGCCGCGGTGAATGGCTTGAACTCGTACAATCTTGGGGATTTGACCCCGTCGGGTATGACCTAGACGAGGGAATGCTCAGCCATTGCAGGGAACTTGGCCTAAATGCGCATAACGCGGATATTATTAAGGCATTGAAAGACTATGGCGACGAATCAGTAGCCGTCGTTAGCGCCTTTCATCTCATTGAGCATCTCAAGTTCGATGATATTCGAATTTTATTCCGAGAGTGCTTTAGAATTCTAACCCCTGGCGGCTTGATTATCTTCGAAACACCAAATACCGAGCATCCTCTGGTGATGGCAGAAAAGTTTTGGCTCGACCCGTCGCATATCCATCCCTTGCCTCCCGGATTATTGAGCTTTATGGCGAGATATCAAGGCTTCGCGTTAAATACCATTGTCCGTCTGAACGGTAAAAATACCGAAGCAACTGGTAATGAAACAAAGCTGTTGGACGTCTTTCATTCCGTTAGTCCCGACTGTGCCCTAATCGCGGTTAAAGAAAAAAACGACGCCTATATTGACCTATTTAAAGAGCGCTTTAGGGAGCCAAAAGGACATGATTTGGATTATTTCGTTAATAGATATGACGAAAAAATAAGAGGCGACCGAGAAAGTATAGCTCTTCGCCTAGCCGAGTTGCAGACCAAGCTCGATTTATTTGAGCAATCTATAGCGCGACTTATATTGAGAAACATAGTGCGAAGCGTGAAGGAAAGAACAAAAAATACGACCCTGATATTCTCGCCAAGTCATTTAATGAATAAATTTGTACATTTTCTAAATTATATCAGAAAAAAACCTAAATTATTTAAATTTATTCGAAAGCTAATCTCCTATGCCCCGATTTTGGAGCGGATTTTATTGCGTTTTGTAAAAAATAAAATGTTAAGTGGCTTGAATAAAGAACACTCACTCTTCGATGCTAAATCGGATAATGCTGTACTGTATTATAACGAGTATGTTTCAAAAAATAAATTTTCTGACGAACGAGCAGAGCAATACTATAATAAATTAGGTAAATAGGAATAAGAACATGTTGGAAGTAATGATCGATTTGCAAGGCTTGCAAACCGAAAGTAGATTAAGAGGTATTGGACGTTCCATATCGGAAATCTTAAATCAACTTGTCATTACAGATAGTGATATTCGATGGCATTTTCTTTTAAACTCTGCACTTTATGAGACCGTTGAAGAAATTATCAATGGATATAAGAAATTAAATCCTTACCTAATTTTTCATCCAATACAGATATTGCCCGACAGTGCGCCATTTATAAAAGATAACCTTGTTAGGAATAAAATATCTGAACAATTATATGCGCTCTACGTCGACTACATTGATCCGGATATTATTTTAATTCCAAGTATGTTTGAGGGGTTTATAGATGATAGCGTTCTTTATACAAATTTTTTAAATAACATAAAGAAGGTTGTCTTAATTCACGACTTCATTCCAATTTTAAACCCAACAATATATTTCGATACGAAGCCTATAAATTACAAAGATTTTTACTTAAACCGACTTTCACAAGTCGACTATGCTAGCACTATTTTTGTAATATCGGATAGCGTTAAGAAAGAAGTAAATAAGGTTCTATCTAATTTTTCAGGAAATATAAAAAATATCTCCTCAGGCGTAAGCAAAAAATTCAAAATAATTGAAAATAAAATTCAAGATACAATTAAGAAAAAATACGAAATCAAAAATGATTTCATATTGTATACAGGTGGATATGACGAGCGGAAAAATATTTCTAACTTATTGACGGCCTATTCTATTGTAAAAAATAGTGAATTATTGAAATGTACACTTGTTCTTTGTGGGCCTATTAACGATTATACAAGAACTGAAATTAGATCGCATTGTAAATCACTTAATATTGACGCAGCCGAGATAATTATCACTGGCCACATTGACGATAGCGAGTTAGTCAAATTTTACAACGAAGCTGCGTTGTTCGTATTTCCATCGTGGCACGAAGGATTTGGGCTGCCGGCTTTAGAAGCAATTAGATGCGGAACACTCGTTTTGGCATCGAATATGACCAGTTTACCTGAAGTGATTGGTACCCCCGAGACATTATTTGATCCATTTAATTCGGATGAAATAGCCAGCCTCATTATTAAATATTTTTTACCATCAATTGAAAAGCTTAAGCTGATCCATGATCAATTTAGCCATAGTTTAAATTTCGACTGGGTAAATACATCTAAACTAATTATTGAAGGCTTTAATCAGCTTCCAGCCCGCGAAAACTTTAAAAAGGCTGAAAGTTGGCAGGAACAACTTAACCGTTTAGATCAACTCGACGTGGCGTATATTTCAAAACTAAAAGAAATTTTTAATGAATTAAAATTTGAACCCAGTAATAAAATTTTACTATCAAATATCATGTCCAATAACCGCCTGTCGGCCGAGAAGGTAATTAGGAGGACACATGAATTTGAATTGAGTAGGCTCCTAATGGAGGGGCCTTACGACTCGAATTACAGTCTCGCTATTGTAAACAGGTTCCTGGCGCTTGAGCTATCATCACTTTATCCTGAAGTCCGTCTCAATTCATCCGATGGCGGGGGGGATTACGTGCCTTCCGCTGAATTCATAAATACCCTTCCGGAAATTAAAAAATTGCAGCTTGATAATCCTAAGGGTGATTACATTCCTGATATGGTGTCGCGATGCATGTATCCGCCGCGTTGCTTCGATATGAAAGCTTACTTGAACAGTATGCATTGTTATGCCTGGGAGGAGACGGGATTTCCTATTCAATATGTAAGGGAGATCAATCGGCACTTACAATTTATGACGGTTGTGTCGGATCATGTTCGAGATATTTTGATTAATAATGGTATCAATATTCCAATTAAAGTCGTTGGAAACGGTGTTGATCACTATCTAAGCGTAAAATCAAAAAAAGTAGAGCTCCCTGATGCGGGTTACACTTTTTTGCATATTTCATCTTGCTTTCCTCGGAAAGGCATTGACGTTCTTATTCGTGCATATTTTGAGGAGTTTAAAAATAGTGAAGATGTACTCTTGGTTATAAAGACATCAAGAAATCCACATAATGAAATTGAGGATCTTTTAAAGACATGTGCTCAAGGTAAATTGACAGTACCAAAGTGGCATTTGAATTATGATGATTTAGATCCAGCGGAGATTAATTATCTGTATGAGCGTGGGGATTGTTTTGTCGCTCCAAGTCGGGCGGAAGGCTTTGGGCTTCCGTTCGCTGAAGCGAAGCTAAAGGGTCAAGCTCTAATCACAACGAAGTGGGGTGGAGCGTTAGACTTTTGCTCTCAAGAGGATACAATTTTTATTGACTATCAATTTGCTGAATCAAGAAGTCACTTACATCTCTATGACAGTATTTGGGCTGAACCTGATTTAAGTCAATTAAGGAGTGCTATGCGGAGTGCCTATAACGCTGGGCCAGCACAAAATAGGTTAGAAAAAATCAATAGAGCAAGGAACTCACTAAGTGAGTTCACGTGGAAAAATGTCGCACTAAAAATATCAAAATTCTCTAAAGATCAGCAACGGATAACGAATAATTTTGATCCTAAAATTGGATTTGTATCGACTATTTTTAAGCGCTGCGGAATAGCAACCTACTCTCAACATTTGATCAATTACATGGGGGGCTCCTGCTTAGTCTATGCAGACTATGGTTCCCAAGAAATTAATCAGTGGCCTATAAAGTCTAAATTATGTTGGCAGGAGGGTGGCGATACGCTCGAAAAATTAATGGCGTCCATTCTGTACGATCAAATTGACGTTATTGTGGTCCAATTTAATTATGGATTTTTTGATTTTTTCAGCTTCAGGAATTTTCTATTGAACCTTATCAACCATAAAAAGACAGTGGTCGTTGAATTACACGCAACGGTAGATCCAAAAGATCGGCCAGATAAGTCATTAGCAGTGCTAAAGGATGCGTTAGTTGCGTGTGATCGGGTGATTGTTCATGATTTAAGTGACATGAACCGGTTGAAGGCCTTGGATATTGTAAAGAATGTTGCATTCGTTCCTCACGGATTGCTCAATTATTCAAGTACGAAGAGTGCCACGAGAGGTCGAAAAAATATTAAAATCGCCTCCTATGGGTTTTTCCTGCCTGATAAGGGACTAATAGAATTAATTGAAGCTTTTAATATAGCGGCCGATAAAGACGAGCACATTGAGCTCTTCATGTATAATGCCGAATATCCCGCAGCCGTATCAAAAAATAGTATCGACGTCGCTCAAGATAAGATCCGGAAGTCCGGATATCGGAAGCGTATCCATTTGGATATCGGTTTTCACTCAGACGAGGAGAGCTTTAAACAATTATCCGACGCCGATATTATTGTATATCCTTATCAGCGTTCAAACGAATCAGCGAGCGGTGCCGTACGATATGGAATAGCCGCGGGTGCGCTCGTGTTAGTGACGCCCTTATCTGTTTTTAGTAATGTAGCACCTGCCGTAACCCAGTTCAGTGGGTTCGATCCAAGCTCTCTATCGAATGATATTTTGAAATATTCTAAGCTCATTCGTGAAAATTCTACCGAGATCACTGAAATGAAAATGAGACAGGCATCTTGGGCGGAGGCACATTCGTATCTTAATATTGGGTATGTTTATAAAAATATGCTGCAGAGCTTATTTTTAAATAAGGATCAATAAGATGAAACTTATTGATCTCATAAAGCAAATTTTTAAGTATAAGTTTTTTATCGTTAACGGTATTCGGCGCGATGTCGAAGTTAAATATAAGCGCTCCTATTTGGGTTTCTTGTGGACGATACTTAATCCCGTTTCACAAATTTTAATTTATTCAATTATCTTTTCTCATTTAATGAAGTCAAAAGTAGGTGGTTTTGACGGCGAATATGGATATGCTATTTTTTTGTGTTTGGGCATTATTCCCTGGACATTTTTTTCAGAACTTCTTCTTCGTACAACCAATATTTTTATTGATAATGCTCATTTAATTAAAAAGGTAAGTATCCCCAAATTTGTATTTCCAATTATTTGCTTGGGCTCATCGCTGTTCAATTTCTTTATATTTTATTTTTTATTTGTCATATTTGCGTTTATCGTAGGTTTAAATCCAGCCACCATTATTTTGAATATTTTTATTCCATTAATTTTTTTATCGATGATGGGAATGTCCGTTGGACTTACCTTTGCCTTATTGAATGTATTTATTCGAGATATTGCTAACGTCGTAACCATCGGGTTACAATTTTTGTTTTGGCTGACGCCAATTGTCTATAATCTAAATGCGCTCCCAGAAAATTTGCGCGGTTGGTTATATTTCAATCCATTGAGTATTTGTATTATTGCGTCGCAAAATGCATTAGTTTCAGGACAATCGATTAATATCTCGAATTTTTATTATCCTGGCCTGGTGTCTTTGGTGTTTTTTATTATTTCTTATTTTCTGTATTTCAGGCTCGTAGAAAAATTGGCGGATGAACTATGACATTCGAGGGTATGTACATTGTCTGTAATTAGTTTGAAAAATATAACGAAAGAATACACTATTTTAGGTTCAAAGAGTGGTGTGCTGTTTCATGCCTTGTTTCCAAATTTAGTTAAAATAAAAAATAGGATCCGGGTTCTCGACAATATCAATTTAGAAATACAAAGGGGCGAGACAGTTGGCTTTTTGGGCCTTAATGGGGCCGGCAAAAGCACACTCCTAAAGATTATTGCTGGCGTTGTTAGGCCGACGCTCGGAGAGGTTCTTATTGACGGCAATATTACCGCGATATTGGAACTTGGAATGGGATTTCATTCTGACTTCACGGGTCGTGAAAATGCTGAGCTTGCGCTGAGGCTACAGGGGCATAGTGGTCAGATTGATCATCTTATGCAGTTAGTTGCGGATTTTGCGGAAATTGGTGAGTATTTTAATCAACCCGTTCGCCTTTATTCCAGTGGCATGTCGGTGCGTCTTGCCTTCAGTGTTGCAACAGTCGTTCGTCCAGAAATACTTATCGTCGACGAGGCTCTTTCCGTAGGAGACGCCTATTTTCAGCATAAAAGTTTTGATCGGATTAAAAATTTTCGTAACGAAGGTACGAGTATTATTTTAGTGTCGCATGATAAGGCTGCAATTTTGGAGCTTTGCGACACCGCCTATTTGTTAAATGAAGGCAAAGTACTCTTTAGTGGAGCACCATCAGACGCGTTGGATTATTACAATGCCTTATTATCGAGTGATGCCACCGGCATTGATGTGAAAAATATTGATGCGCGATTAATCCAAACGACCTCGGGTTCGAAAGAAATAGAAATTTTAAATTGTTCATTACGAAATCAAACTGGAATTGAGTGCGATATTATTGAGACCAATAAGAAATATTTTTTGAAAATTTTAGCAAAGTGCAATTCCGATGTGGTGGATGTTGCTTGCGGCTTTATGATCAAAAATAAATATGGTCAGGTAATATTCGGTACCAACACGTATCACTTAGATAAAATTATTAACGAGGTTAATACAGGCTCGACAATAGAATTATCTTTTGAATTTGAAGCAAATTTGGGGGAGGGGGATTACTCCGTTTCAGTAGCTTTCCATCAATTAGAGACCCATTTGGTCAAAAATTTTAATTGGATCGATCGGATACTGGTATTTAAAGTTATCAATACGAGCGTGACTAAATTTGTTGGTACTAACTTTATGCCAGTTACGGCCGATGTAGTTATTCGTTTTGACCCATAATAGTCGACATTAATTGCCTCACGTTTTCTTGAAATTTTTCTTTGGAGAAATCACTTTTGACGCGCTCAATCCCGGCGTTAGCTAAGCCCGAGCGTAACTGCTGATCTGTGAGCAGCAATTGGATGCTATCTGCCAACTGTGCAGGATTATTTGGCTCGATCGTTAGGGCCTCTAATTTATCTCGCGCGATTAAGGGGACGGCCGTTCCAATATTCGTATTGATTATAGCGCAGCCAGCTGCCATTGCCTCTAACTGTGCTATGCCGAATGTTTCTTGTTCGGTAATGGATGGAAATACAAATATAGCGGCGCTCTTGAGGTACGCTATTTTTTCGTCGTCACTTATGTGGCCGGCAAGTTTTATTTTTTTCTCTAATCTTAATTCTGTAATTTTATGTTGTAGATTACGCCTTTCGGGGCCCTCACCAATGATAATAAATTCTGCGTCTACGTGTTTTGCGGCCTGAATTAAATTTAAAAATCCCTTGTATTTTACGAGGCGACCGCATGCTACTACTCGACGGGGTAATTTATCCAATTCATTACATTTAAATTTAGACTCATCGACTGGAAATGGCAGTACGAAACATTTTTTGTGAAATTTTTGAAGTATTTTTGTGTTCTGTAAAATTTTTGGATGCCCGATGATAATGGCATCGGACTTATTTAATGACCACGTTATTATGGGGCTCAGCAATAATTTTATAATTCGATTTTTTAAGATATCTGCATGCCAAAATATTATTTTTTTTTGCCTGTTACTTGCAAAGAGCAGGACTAGATTAGCCACGGGGAATGGCGTGTGGGCCACGATGATATCGTAGCCGGATAAAAGTTTGATGGCGGTTGGCACGTAGGATGGGCTGGCGGGTATTGAAAAAATAGACCCATAAGATTTTGTGGCGATGATATGGTCATCGCCTGAAGTTTCGAAAGTTTTAGAAGCTACTAAAGCTTCATTTTCTATTGTTTTACCTGATATTTCGATAAATTTGCGAATAATGTAGGGAATTCCGCCCTCAATTTCAGGGTAATATCCTCTGTAAAGGTGCAAAATCTTCATAAGACAGATTAAAATTTTTTAATTTAGTTGCAAATTTTGAAGTAATAGCTTAACCATTTGATTATATTATAATATTTGATTTGTAAATGAGCGCTGTGTCATATTTATTTCACCCCCCCTTGTTTCGTTGATTTCTTGTACTATTTGTGGAATACGCTAAGTAATTAGAGTCGCTGGAAAGAGTAGAGTATGAACGCGCGGGTAAATGCTTCTAAAAACGATGTTATCAAGAAAGCCTTGATGGCGACCAGGCCAGCATTTTTCACGGCTATTGTGTTCAGTTTTTTCCTAAATTTGGCTGCTTTGGCCGCCCCTTTGTACATGCTGCAGATCTATGACCGTGTTTTGCAAAGCAGAAACGTATCTACTCTGTTATTGCTCACGCTTGCAGTTGCCTTTATCTACGCGGCAAGCGCCCTTCTAGAGGTTTTACGTTCCAAGGTTTTGATCCGAGCTGGCGTTGTTTTCGATAAATTGGCAAATCCTGGCGTTTTCCGCGCGGTACAGAAGGCCACCATTCTGAGCCCCAGCCCGCGTCACGTGCAATCGCTCAGAGATCTCGATTATATCCGCGAGTTTTTTACCGGGGCCGGATTATTAGCACTTTGTGATTTCCCCTGGGTGCCCGTTTATATTATTGCGGCATTCTTGCTCCACCCTGTCTATGGTATTCTGGCGATTGTGAGCTCCATTCTGACCCTTATCTTGGCCGGCGTGAATGAGGTGGTGACCAAAAACTCGCTCGAAAAGGCCAATCAAGAGGCGATGTCGGCGAATAACCAGTCGGTCACGACGTTCCGTAATTCCGAAGTCCTTCAGGCCATGGGGATGATCGAGGCGCTTCGTAGTCGGTGGTCTGAGCATCACGAGGCAACGCTCGGTTGGCAGGCTGAGGCCAGCAATAAGGGTGGCATGTTAATCGCCATTACCAAATTCAATCGCATGCTCGTTCAGAGCCTTATTTTGGGCGTTGGTGCTTATCTTGTTATTCAACGCGAAGTAACGCCTGGCATGATGATTGCCGCGTCCATTATTATTGGTAAGGCATTGCAGCCGGTTGAGATCGCGATTAGTCAGTGGAAGTCATTTGACACCATGCGTTCGGCTTATAGAAGATTGAAGGGCATGCTTGATGCCATGCCGAGCGTCGATAACAAAATGACCTTGCCTAAGCCTCAGGGCGAGGTCGTATTTGAAAACGTGATTGCTGCCCCACCTGGTTCAAGAACTCCTGTTCTGGCCGGAATATCACTTAAGATCCCGGCGGGCTCGTCGGTCGGTGTGGTAGGTCCAAGTGCTGCCGGTAAGTCTAGTTTAGCGCGAGTCCTGGTGAGTGTTTGGCCGATAGCGAGTGGCTTCATTCGCCTAGATGGCTCCGACTTAACACATTGGAATGCAGATCAGTTAGGCGAAAATATCGGATATCTCCCACAGGACGTGGAACTGTTTTCTGGAACGGTGGCCGAGAATATTTCGCGGTTTGGCACCGATCCAGACGAGGCCGATATTATTGAGGCAGCTAAAATTGCGGGCTGTCATGATATGATTCAGCTTTTTGCTGACGGATATAACACAAAGATTGGTGACGGCGGTCAGGCTTTGTCGGGCGGACAAAGGCAGCGTATCGGTCTGGCGCGCGCTGTTTACAGACTTCCATCGCTCATTGTGTTGGATGAGCCAAATGCCAGCTTGGATGCCTTAGGTGAGCAGGCTCTGTTGGGTGCAATCGAGTATCTCAAGAAGCAAAATAGGACCCTTATTTTGATTACGCACAAGACAAATGTCTTGAGCGCCGTCGACTATATTTTGGTCATGAATGCGGGGCAGGTCCAAACCGCCGGTCCAAGGGATCAGGTGCTTGAGGCCTTACTGGGTGGCCAGCAAGGGCAAATCCCAGCTCCGTCAAAGAACTATATTAGGACTGTTCCGGCAGCCTAATTACGGAAAGAAATTAAATAAAATGTCTTTGTCCTATCCCGTCGCATCTCAAGACTATAAATCTGCCGCTTGGTCAGGTTATTTGGTTATCATTATTTGCTTTGGTGGCTTATTTGGTTGGTCTGCCTTTTCGCAAATTGATAGTGCCATTAGCGCACCCGCAAGTATTCTCGTTGAGTCGCGCCGTCAAATTGTGCAGCATCTTGAGGGTGGGATTTTAAGAGAAATTCTTGTACGTGAAGGAGACTTCGTTAAGCAGGGACAAATCCTATTCCGCTTGGATGATACAACGACAAAGGCTAACCTCGAGTTGACCAGAAATCAACTGACGTTGGCTATGGCTCAAGAGGCGCGGTATTTGGCCGAGCGGGATAGTCTTCCAGCTATTGCTTTCAACGATGAATTGCTAAGCAATAGTGAAAATCCAGCCATCGCCCAGATTATGGCCGACCAAGAGTCAATCTTCAAGCAAAGACATGCGTCGATTGACAGTCAGCTATCCATCCTCAAGTCACGGCAAATTACCCTTAAAGACGAGATCGAGGGACTACGCACAGAGCGGCAGGCCGCGAATACGCAACTCTTTTACATCAATGACGAATTGAAGGGCGTGAGGGAGCTCGCTGAAAAAGGTCTCGTTGCTGTAACACGCTTGAATAGTCTCGAGCGTGAGAAGGCCCGCTTAGATGGCGTTATAGGTCGCAGCGAAATCGACGAAAGCAAGGCACTCAATAATATCAATGAAGCAGATCTGCAGGTTAATCAAATCATGCAGAAATATTTTGAAGATAATGCATCTGGTCTTCAAGACGTGCGTGCAAAAATTGCCGATTTGAAAGAGAAAATACGTGTCTATGAAGATGGCTTGAAGCGCGTTCAAATTACTGCGCCACGTGATGGAACCGTGCAAAACGTCAAAGCGAATACGATTGGTCAGATCATGAGACCGGGTGAACCTTTCCTGGAAATAGCTCCCACGAATGACCATTTCATGTTGGAGGCTCAAGTTCAGCCTACCGATGTTAATAGCGTGACGATTGGCCAAAAGGTTGAATTGCGGTTCCCTTCGTTTCACTCGCGGCTGACGCCAGTTATGTTTGGTAACGTCAAAAGTCTTTCGCACGATCAGTTAATTAATGAGGCGAATAGGCAGCCATACTTTTTGGCGCAAATTTCTATTGAAGACGCTGATATTCCTGATGAGATTAAGTCCAAGCTCAGCGCAGGAATGCCTGGCGAGGCTGTGTTCTCAACTGGAACGAGGACTGTCCTGCAATATGTCATGAGCCCATTAACGGAAGCGTTCCGTCACGCCTGGCGTGAGAAGTGAACGGCTTAACTGGCTCTGAAAAATTGGCTGAAGCTTCTTAGTTAGTTATTACGACTGAAGCACTTTAAAGTCGCTGATGTCTTTCAAGAAGCCTACCATGGATATAACGCCGCCGTCCTTCGTTACCCAACTTCTTGCCGTGACCATGTCACTAGCCGTGCCCAACGCCGTGTTGTCGACAAATATGACTTCCTTTGGCAGGTTTACAATCGTTATTTGATCGCCTTTTGCCAAAACGAAGTCGATCAAGAGACGAACTTGATCGTTATAGGCTTGTAAGTTTGAAGATGCCTTATTTGGCGAGGCCGTTATACCATCCGCGGTATACGGGCCTGCTAAGGACTTAGTTGCTTCGACGGCATTTAATTCATTATCAGCCGATGGGGCGTTACTCTTATAATTGATTGAATAATCAATTTTTGTCATTCTATTATCGGCGATGCCGGTGGAAGATAGAATAGTATTAAAACCATCAACCTTTGATAGGCTATCCAGAATATGGAAACTCGCATCCGTTGAGCTATTGATGCTCACAGTCGAAATGGTTGCCGTGTTAATGTTAATGCTAATCAGGCCATCTTTCAAATGATCGATGGCGGCTGCCGACTGAACCAGTTTAGGTTCATTGGTTGAATTGAATTCTGGACGAGCATCTATGATGCCAACTTTCGAAAGAGCGTCTTGCGTTTGCGGAACCAATGAACCCTTAGCCGCGACGTTAGATGACACATCCTTCAAAACCGCGTTCATTTCTTTTGTTGTAATTTCGTTGGCGGAACGCGTCGATACGTCTGTCGCCTTAATCACGAGGAGTTGGTCAGCCTGCCGCATTTCGTCGCTGACTTGAATGGTGTCATTCAAATTTGAGTGCTTGCTATTTGCAAGAAATAATCCGTTTGCGTCGGCCGGTGATTGTGACACTTCGGCAGTTTCCAAGGTGTGCTTTTGCTGAAGTGAGCCGTCCTCGCTTGTCGATGGAGCAGCAGCCATTGGAATGATGTTCTGAAACTGCTCGGAAATATTCAAAGAAGACGCTACATAGCTGGCAATTCCGGCAATGGATGCAATGGAAATATAAAATGCAGCCTCTTTTTGGTCCAACTTTGTCAGAACATTTTTGACGATCGCTTTGTGATCATCAATTAATCTCAGCGCAGCGCTGGCCTTTGATGTTTGGGACTGATCTGCTGCGTCGCCAGATAGCTGCACAGATTTTAAATGAATCAGATCCGTATCTGGTGGCAACAAAGTTTCGGCGTGGGCTGACGAGGTCGCCGCATCTGTCGTGACGTAGAGTGCCAGAATGAGGGACGTAAACAGGATAGCCGGATGAAGAATGACGACGTTGCTTTTGAGATCTTCTAGTTTCTTATTGTTTTCGATCTGGTCCCCTGAGAAGCGATTTACGAGTTCCCGCAGGTTTGTTGCGGTCACGGGCTTCATCAGCTTCGGACTATCCAGATAGTAAACTCGGTCGATCTTGCAGAAGTGAGCAAAGACGTCGCCGTGATGATTGCAATAGACGAACCAAGGATCTAATTCGTCGGTCAATCCGGAGTCGATAACAACCGATACATTGTATTTTGCCAGAATATCTTTGACGCGATAGAATTCTGACAGCTCTTGATTGGACCAATTTTTATCGGACTGAGGCGTAAATTCTAGGACGGGACTACCATCAGTCCCTGTTTGGCTCATGCCCAGAAAAAAGTCGCTGCGCTGATTGCTCAGCGAGGCACTAAACTTTCTGATGTCCAATATTTTATTCATGAAACAAGCCGCCGAATACTATCAGTCACCAAAAAGGATCGAGTAGGTCGAAGGCTCAGTATACATCAATAGGCCCTTGACGAATTGACGCTGGTCAACCTTCAAAACCCGAGCCCAATCGCTGTAACGTTGCGAAGGGATCTTTCCGCGTCCATTTTCGAGCTGGGATATAAAAGTATAATATTCCAAACCCAATGCTGCCGCCATGTCACGCTGGGTGAGGCCTGCCTGTTCCCTAAGCTGCTTGAGCCAGGCGCCCATCGTGTGCTTGCGGTCACTTAGGTCGAAACCATGGACCTCATTTAATACCGATGACATGCCGTACTCCCAAAATCTTAAAAAACCGCCAATATTTAATATACCCAATTGAATATTCTATCAATGTATTAATTTCACTGTACGTATTAGGCCGCAAGCTCTAGGTCGAGCTCACAATAATAAGGCGATGATAAACCGGCCTAGTTCAAGTTCGGATCAAAAAGGCTAGCCGATGTCTGACTGAGGAGTTAGCGGAAATAGGTGGGCCGAAGGCGACTAACTTGAATCTACTCGTTACCTAATAATAAAGCGTACATATACCTGGTCGTCGATAGAGCTTATTGAGTGGTGAGGATCATGCGCCGGGCCAGGAAAGAATCAATACTTCGTTCAGGAAACACACCAAACGCGCTAATTAATGCAAAAGAAGAGATTCTTTTCCGATTAAATCATTTATTTTCAATAGCTTAATATAATTCTGTTGCATATTTATCAACATGGTAACTATTGATTAAGCATGTTTATTAATTCTGGCCGAGACCAATATTTTTTTTTCTAAAATTGAAGCGAAAGCGGATCTAAAGGAAAAAAAGATATTTAATTACAGTTACTTAGAAAAAAAATTCAAGTATGAAAACTACTGTACATTTATGTCTTGAAATTAAAATTTATGTGGTGTAGACAAATCAAATAAATCAGAAGGATTTTGTGTGCCTTTTGGTTTATCGTGGCGATAAGATTATCTTGGCCACGATTTCAAAAGGCACAAGTCGGTTAACAAACGTGTTCGTAAGTGAACGAGAGGATTAAACAATGCCACTTTCAGCTGCTCAACTGATCACCCAGATTTACATTGGTTATTATGACCGCGCTCCAGATGCTGCTGGTCTCAACTACTGGGTCGGCCGCTACAATGCCGGCATGTCCGCCGCCCAGATTGCCCAATCCTTCTCGGTTCAGACAGAATCCACCAACGCTTATGCGTACCTCGCCAATCCGAATGTGGCGTCTGTTTCAACCTTCCTGACGTCGGTTTATGCCAACCTCTTTAACCGCGCGCCGGACTCTGCTGGCCTGACCTACTGGACGAACGAAATCAATTCGGGCCGCTCCAATGTCGGCAACGCGATCTTGAACATCATTTCGGGCGCGCAAGACACCGCGTCCTCCATGGATTTGACGACCATCACCAACAAGGCAACGGCGGCTTACAATTGGGTCAGCAAGATGGCTGACATCAGCGGTGCCGTGTATGGTGCTCCGGAAGCGGCTTCGGCACACGCGATTATCGCGGGGGTAACGTCGGACAACGCAACGGTGACCAGCGCTGCGACCCAAACAACGAGTTTCTTCGCCAATGGCGGCGGCTCGGGCCAGTCCTTCGCGGTTGCGGCATCCGGCGCGGTTGCTGAAGGCGGAACCGAACAATTCACCATTACAACGTCTGGCGTGGCGGCTGGTACCCAGTTGGCTTACTCGGTCACGGGCACGGGCAATGCGGCTGGCGCCACCACGTCTGGCACTGCAACGGTTGATGCCACCGGTCATGCGGTTGTATCCGTTGCCGTTGGTTCGAACAGCACGGTCGGCGATAGTGGTACGATCACCCTGGCAGTGACGGGTCACTCAACAGCAACGGCTACGGCGAATGTGACGGATGCGACGCCGGCGCCTGTCGTACCAACCTATGCGGTCACCGCATCGGGCGCGATCAGCGAAGGCCAAACC
>Ga0214164_1000827_pt1 | contig 19143 bp, 23 predicted proteins | sample TroBogepilimnion_13_FD_153003 | JGI IMG/M metagenome (GOLD analysis project Ga0214164, IMG submission 153003) | Freshwater microbial communities from Trout Bog Lake, WI - Practice 03JUN2009 epilimnion v4 | ecosystem: Environmental > Aquatic > Freshwater > Lake > Epilimnion/Euphotic zone ...
GGAGGCACCTGCTGTTGTTGCCCCTGTTGAGGAGGTAGTTCCTGCGGAGCAGCCCGTAGTCGAGGAGTCACCCGCTGTTGTTGCCCCTGTTGAGGAGGTAGTTCCTGAGGAGAAGGCTGTACCTGCCGCTGCTGCCCCTGTAGCCGCACGCCCCACCTTTCTGCCCGGCGTCCCGACCCCATCTCGTCCATTTAAATTACGCTTTGGGCTAAGGAACAAGATCTAAACAAACCCTTGAATGCTCCCAGATAAGTCAAAAGAGGACCGACTCGGAGAAGGACTTGAACTGCTTCGTGCCCTTCTGCGAACTGGTGTGGGAGAAGATGATCCCGCCTACCTCGATATGAAATCCAAGATTTCCGAATGGGTGAAGACCGGAGTCTCGTGGGAAGGCCGTATTGATTTCCCCGATCACGGACGGTATGCGCACATCCGTCTGCCTAAGAACAGTATTAACACGGCTACATTAGCCTTCAAGTTGAAGAAGGGATCTTATCCAAGTGCTTAAGCACGTACATAAAACCCTTCGGTACGATTCAGGTTGGGATTGAACCAACGACATTGCGGTCTTCTAATTCTGGAAGAATAACAGCCACACGCTCTACCACTGAGCTACGGAATCTTAAACACAATCTCAGGAGCCGGAATCGAACCAGCGACATGCGGAGTTTCATCATCATTGAGTAGGCTACAAACTACTACAATCCGCCACTCTACCAACTGAGTTATCCCGAGAAACATGGTGGAGATACTAGGGATCGAACCTAGGTGTTGAGAATCAGAACCTCACATACTACCACTATATTATATCTCCATACCTTCATGAAGGTCAATCCCTTTAAACCAATTGTTCAAATTTCCATATAAATCCTCTGCACGTTTTTGTTTTCCCACAAAGGACATCTTGGATAGTCTCTCCGATATAACATTTATTGCTTATTATATTAGTAATTTTGTATATGTAGCCCATTGTCTTATACCAAAACCTATAAAATAACATCTATTTCCTCCCTAAATAGTTAATAGCCATGGTCGACCTCTGGACGTTCCACACCTCAACCTACCTCTGGCTCGTTCTTATCGTCCATATCGTCTACCTCGCAGTTCTGGTGGGCATTGTAGACACGGCCCCTGAATACATCGATAAACTGGAATCCTACATCAAAGTCTATGTCGCCCTCTTCCTTGTTCTGCGGTTCAATAAGTATACAGGAACCTCGACATTTACCCCCCTCGACCGCAAGATCGTGTTCACTGCGGGTCTCGTTGTTCTGTCCACCTCCGCCCTCAACTGGGTAGTGGACTCCTACAAGAAGGAGGTGAAGGCCTTTGCCAGCATGGTCTTCAAGCCCACGATAGATTTTATCAAGGGATAAAGTAAGATACTATACGATGTCCACCACACCGTCAATCTCTCGCATGAGGAGGGAAATACAGGATTCACGAGATGAACTCAATTCGAGAGATCCACCTGGAACGAGTTATGATGTCGTGGAGATGCTCGACAGCAAACTTACAAATTACATATCGGATCTCAAGAAGACAGACCCGCAATACGAAAAGAAGGTAGGTTATTTTAAAGGGTTGTTATTGTCGGGAATGTTACCCAACGCCAAAGAAACGTTTGAACGCAGGGGGCACGGGACAGTAAACATACGTCAAGGAGGACGCAAGACCCGTCGTCGTCGTAGACACCAGAAAGCGGGCGCGGAAGCGAGTGCGGATAGTGAACTGTTTGCGGCAATCAAGTCGCAGTCCGTTGACGGCGCGAAAGCGGCGCTTGCGCGTGGAGCAAACCCGAATGCCGTGAATCCAGATGATGAAGAAGACGAGACTACGGCCCTCATCGAGGCAGTTCATAAAGATAATCCTGAACTTGTTCAGGTACTCATTGATGCGGGGGCGCAGGTGGACGCTAAGGGATCTGAGGGTGGGACTGCGCTATACTGGGCGGCGGACAATATGCCGCTCAAGGACGTCAAGTCTCCCGCGGCCGTGAAGATCAACACAATTATGAAGATCCTCCTGAAGGCAGGGGCAAATCCTCAACTTGTGTACGATACCCTCGCGAAGTACTCGGACGCACTCGATGAAGCCAAGCAGAAAATCGAGCGCGTGCGGAACCCCGGGATGGCGGTTGAAGTCGGTGTGAAAAAGGATCTGCCCCCTTTTCTTCCCGCAATGATTCGGGGATTTTTGGGCGGTAAGAAGCGTCGCAGCCATCGCCGAAACCGAACACGGAAGCACAAAGTCTAATCATTTTCTTCATGGTGGGCGTTGTAACACACATCGGCCTCGCACTCTGAATCGTCGCACGGAGGCTCTTCCCGCTTTTCCCGACACTTTCCACAGAACTGTTTATCCAGACCTGTACAGTATTCCCAGTTCTCGTCCGTCACCTGTACTGCGTCTCCCGTCTCGTCTCCACACACATTACATTTGGTTACCCGCATTTCCATCTCACACTTGCGGCAGTACCACTGACTCGAATCTCCACAATCATACGATTCTGGATATTTGTTGTTACAGTCTTCGCATATGTTCTCTAGGCACTGCGAGCAGTACAGCACAACGTCTTGGATCTTGGACTCTTCGCACCTCTCGCACTTCTCGTGATCGTACTCTTGTTCTTGTTCTTGATCGATGTTCATATCGGTCATGGTTGAACTAGAAAAATATGGTAGAACCCGGATTCGTTTTTTCGTTTTTTCGTTTTTCGGGTTACTTCGTCCTCTTTTTCATTGTAATCACATAGTTTCCGTTATAGCACACGATACAGTCGGGCATAATAATGGCCGCCCAAACCAGATCATGCTCCTCCTGAAACGCCTCACTCTTGAACTCTTCCAGCAGACAGTTGCCCTTAATTAAGGGACGAGCCACATCCCTGATCACATTGATCGGCTCGTTGAGATAGCCTGCGAATTCTAGAGGGTTCATATCGCGCATGAACCAGTAGGAGAGAAGACGGGTGTCGTTGTCGTAGTATGCGAACGCAGTTTGGCCACCCATTTCGTTGTATGAGACTGAAAAAGAATGGGGGCGGATGGATTCGTTTTGGTGAAAATGAAAGTATGAATAAAAAAACGGACCATCACCCATTTAGGTATTTCTAGGTGGTATATATAATGGTGGAGCACGTATGCGAAAAGTGTGAGAAGGTTTTCAAGCAGAAGAGTCAGCTGGATGCTCACAAGAACCGAAAGAATCCGTGCAAGAAGGACGGGGCAATCGAGAAGATTGTAGAAAAGAAGGTAGAAGAACAGATCGCAAAGATACTCCCGGCAATGAAATTTGATGTCTTCACTCCTACGGAAATCTCAATTAAGATGGCCTCGTACTTTACACGTCCGATCCAGAGGCTTCTAGAACCCAGTGTTGGAACTGGAAACCTACTGAATGCAATGGACGGGAAGTACGAGATCGCCCACGTCTACGATATTAACGAAAATTACCTATCCTCTCTCCCCCTGCGACCAAATATCGTTCGCCACCATATGAATTTTATGGAGATTGGTGTAGACGAGACATATGACGGAATCATTCTCAATCCTCCGTACCAACGGTATCAGGATATGGATGTTCAGATGCGGAAAACGGTACAGGATCTATCTCCGATACTTGCGTCAGGAAACACAGATCTGTACATTGGGTTCCTGTACAAGTGTATTCAACACCTGTCTCCCTCGGGAACACTCGTTGCAATTGTCCCTAACAGTTGGCTATACAACGCATCGTCTGCACCCTTTCGTGCCTACCTTCATTCGAATCGCCTCATACGCGAAATCCACGATTACGGGTCGGAAAAGGTATTCAAGGGAGTCAATGTCTACTGCTGCATCCTTGTCCTAGACCGTGCCGAAAAGACCGAATATAGTCAGAACGGAGTATCCGTTCCGTACACTGTAAAATCCAATTCGGATACACAGAGAACACTCGGACAACACGTGAAAATGCGAAATGGCGTCGCAACCCTGTGTGATGCTGTCTTTATTCGCGATACGCCCATTGATAATGAACCCTGTTGGAAACCGATTTATAAGGTCAGCAAGGATCAGGAACGGCATATCATTTATCCGTATGATGGCGATGGACGTATACTTTCTGAGGACGTGTTCCGGGAGGCGAATCCCAGGACGTACGAGTTTCTCGTCGGAAAGAAGGAGGATTTGGCGAAGCGCGATAAGGGAAACAAAACCTACGAAGCATGGTATGCGTGGGGGCGCCGTCAAGGTCTCATGACTCCAACGACCTGCGACTCCTGCGTGTATATCTCAACGATGGTATCTGCTGAGTGTCCTACCACTGTAAAAAGACCGATGCTATTCTATTCTGGTCTGCAAATCGTTCCAACTACATCGTTGAGCGCGAGCGAAGTTCAGGAGTGTATCGCCAAGAACAAGGACGAGATTTCTCGTAATTCTTCTAAGCGTGGATCGGGGTGGCTGAATATTAGTACTAGGGTGTTGGCCGCATTGCCAGTATAGTATTGCGGAAGCGGTCAAAGTCGGCGGAGTCGGCAATAGACGTGCATACCACGGTATCTGGCGTGGGATACTCGTTGTTGGTGTAGATCACGAACTTGTCGTCTACTAGCGGAGGCTTGACTGCCTGCATCATGGTAAGCCATCCCTTGGATGATTCGCGGTCCTTCTCGATGTCAGTGGTTTCCCAATGCTTGATGCTACCGTCCTTGAAATAGTATGGACGGCGAACGGGTATAATGTCGAGACAGTAGATTTTTACTTCGGGGTTTCCCGACCGCACCTTGACACACTCTCCGATCTTGACGTTGTCGAGATTCGCCTCGTTCTGCGAGATGTTGTTCATCGAGCACTTGGCCAGAACGACGGCCACAAGTTTTGCCGTCGGGTCGAAGAAGGCGATGTCGGCCTTGTACTTTTTCGAGCGTCCACACGGAATCGGTACCGCGTGCTCGATTGTATATGTCCAGGAAGGGTTCCAGCTAATCACGAGCTTTCCGATTTCGTGATGGAATGCATCGGTGCGCTTGTTGGAGCGAACACTGTGCTCGTTCGTGAGCTGGATTGTTTTACGGATGATTGCGAGAAGGTCCATGTTCGTATGTTGGTCGTACTGATCCAGAGATGCGTAACCGAGTTTTGTAAGGGGAGGGATGGTGCGAGTGTGGTTGCGGAGAAGGGAAAGCATGGCAGCAATCTATCTGTTTTTAGAGAGCGAATGGATTCGTTTTTATCAAAACGGATCGGTGAACAGCCAGGTAGGGAAGGGCATATGCAGAATGGACACTACTACCAAAATGATCTACGGTCTTGATCGCAGCAAGTATCCTGCTCGTATGGGGAAGGCATGGACATGGGATGAGGACACGAAGCTTCTGGAATCTATCAAGAACGGGAAGGAACTCGCAGATATTGCGAAGGAGCATGAGCGAACGGAGGGCGGTATATGGTGTCACCTGTGCGTCATCGCACACAATATGTATAATGAAAATCGCCCGATGGGCGAAATTACTGTAATTACTGGTCTAAGTGAACATGAGATTCTAGACCGCATCAAGAAGATTGAGATCAAGGACGAGAAGCGAAAGGAGAGGAAGGAAGCAAGAAAGGAGGAGAAATCTGCAAGGAAGAAGCTTGAAAAGAAGTCTGAGGACCCGTCACATTCAACCGAGTGTGTTTCCAAACTAGAAATTATGAATCTAATCAATGATATTCAGACAAAAATGACTCGCCTGAATATCCTTGTTGCAATGATGAGTTAAAGCTCCTTCGCAGAAATAGCAGTGCTCCAGGCAAACAACCAGAGCCCTGTCTTCTCACACTTCTCCACGATTTTTGCACTCAACTTAGCCTTGCTCTGCCCTACATCTGCATACTTGGTGTTCAAGGCATTCAGACGCTCGGCCAGATCCTTCATAGTCACCCCTGTCTCTTTCTGGAGTCGGGTAATCTGGTCCGTGAGCCCGTCACGATTATAGTTGGGCCGCTGGGGACGTTCCGATGCTGTCTCGTGACTCGGATACTTCTTTCGAAATGCCGACACAAAGTCCTCAATCTCTACCTTCAGACTGCTCTCGGTCTCCACGACGTAGAGATCGGGGACAGATACTGACTTATTGATCCGGCGGAACTCGTGCATCACCACCTCGTCGGTCACATCCCACAGGATGTCGACGAGGACAGTGATTGGGCGGTCCAGATCCTTGAGAGCTAGACGACGGTGGTTGCCCTCAAAGCATACGAGACCCTCTCCGGGAATATATGCAAGGTTCAGGACCCCGTCCATGCGATTGAACTGGGCGTTCCATTCACGGATCTCGGAGATACGAGGTTCGGTGGGAGGACGATTATACTTCCACGTCTTGATATCCAACTTCCTGAAGATATCGGGAGGAACGGCATAAATGTTGGTGGAAGGGATGCGATGGGAGGCAAGAAAGGCTTGGATTGGAGCGGACATTTGTATGAAGTTCAAAAAGGTTTGGGCCAAGTTGATCCGTTTTTAGTCGTCTTCGCAGTCTCCGAAATCAACGTCAGGTTCGGGAGAGTAAGTTGGTTCCTCTGCCTGTGTAGTCTGGATTTCCTTGACCATATCAATGAACTGATCATCTGTAAGAGCAGTATATGGAGCATATTTATTCTCAAACAGTATTACCATAATCTTTTTTAGATCAACAGCACCTGTGTCTAGTTCGCGGATTTCGCCAGTACGAATATTCACCAACTTGAACTTGCGTGGTCCATATAGTTTTTCGTAGGATGCTGTCCCTCCAGGAATCTCGCCGTATTTCCACATCCAAGCATAAATTGCTAGTTGAAGTTCGTGTTCAACCGTAAGGGACTGGACACACTTGATTTCCCAGATTGTCGTGCTATCGTAAATATCAATACGACCAGTGAGCGTGTAGTTTCCATACGTTTCAGAATTATACGTAACACCAATAGTCATCTCGTACTTCAAGGACTGACTAAATTCAGTTATATCGTTCAGAAGTGTAATACATGGAGAAATAAGTGAATAAGATAGCCAATCGTATTTGGTGATTTGGGCAAGCTTGTGGTATAAATGGGAGTTGCATGCCATAAACAGAATTCCAAGTAGTATGTCGCTCTGGATATTTGTATCTTCGGGATCCCACTTGTCAATATATGACCGAAGGAACGGATGCTCTCCGGCTGTTTTCATCCAGTAACCCGATTTCTCAACAAACACTTGTACGGTTGATTTTTCCCCAGTGCGTCTAGTTTCTTGAATCATTGGAATAACGATTCCATTGATGGCAGATACATCTTCGTGACCAGTGGGGGTCTCTATTTTCAGAGGAATATCTACATCCATTGAGGCTTCCTCGTAAATTTCGACTCCTAGTTCTAGAATTTCTTTCAATGCAAGTTGATATCCTTCCTTGATAAACTGAATAAGATCAGTCGCAGAGATGTTTGGGTTTTTCTGAACAGCAGGTTGTTGAACCATATCCAATGCCCGATGCGAAAGTGGTGGAAACACGGAAACATACGGAAGGTCGTATAGTGCGTCCGGAAGAATCTTTAGAAAAGGAAGTGGTTTCTCTAGAGCACTTTGGATCAACACCAACTTTTCACTTGCACGTGTTGCTGCGACATATAGAGTATCTGGGCACACATTCATCAGGAGCCCCTTGCCGTAGTATTTGAAATATGTTTCGTCAAAGCCGTATATGATTACGAGCTTACGCTCACGACCTTTGGACGAATGATATGTTGTAAACACAACTTTACCAGAGATTACATCCTTATCAAGCGCAGACTCGTCGCTCGTAGGAAAATAACATGGGATCTTGTTCATGGCCAACATGTTTTCAAGCTTGCGAATCGGCGATGTTGCGCTTTTAATCGACGGAGCCAAAATGAAAATATCACCCGGTAGAATTCCTTGAGCAAGTTCTCGTTGAATGAACTCGAATACACGCGATATTCCACTCCAGGGATGGAGTTTCCAATAAGAGACCTTTGGACCTTCACGTGGAGCGATAATACGCGCCTGTCCAATCATAACATCATTCACAAAGGACGCAATCTGGTTCGTCACCCGATACGATGTGGATAGACTGCGCTCGTCAAACTCGGCGTTCCACACCCTACTTGCGAGGGTCAAAAACCGTGTATCGGCATCCATGAACTTGTATACTCCTTGAAACCGGTCTCCTAGGACTACAACTTGAGGTTTATGAACGAGATCAGAATAGAGTTTCCATGCAAAACTAAAAAACAGTTTCTTCATATCCTGTGTCTCGTCAATCACAAGAATATCAATACACATTCCAGGTTTCTTGAGAGGTAGACGGCTTTCAATAACATTTCGGATTGCCTTGTCTGTATGTCCCCGTCCGCTCTTCATGTAATATCGCATATTTGCGCTATGATATGAATTCGCGTCTAGATTGGCGATACCCTTCGCAACCACCTTTTCTCGGACCTCCAATTTCAATGCAGCGTTGTACGTTAGCAGAATAATGTTCTTTTTGGGACATGATTCTGCTAGCAATAGCACGGTTGTGGTCTTTCCTGACCCCGCAACACAATCTCCTGCAACGTTTTTCCCAGCGTGAACAGCATCAATAATTGCCTGCTGTTCGGCACTTGGGGTTACCATTATAGTTTACTGCACGGTCTAGGTAAATCGGAAGCGGTGCATGCGCTCTTCTAGACACATATCATCCCACTCCAGACGAGAGATCTGCTTCTCTCCACTTCGCATAGTTCCAATCCAAACACCCGCCTTTCCTCCCTCCTCCGACCACTCGTTCTTGATCCAGCACGACGGATACTTGGAGAGCAGGTTCTCAAGCATCTCAAAATCGGGGTTCCAGCGGCTCCATAGCTTCATGTGGACAGCTTCTTTCCCCTGTTCAAAAATCTTGATTGCCCCTTCCGGGACGTGCCTGAATCCGTTCATGATATTGAAGAGTTCAAGGACATTGGCGGTTATTGTCAGGCGACTCCAGCAGTCGTTGGGCATTTTATGGTAGAGTATCCGTGTGTTTAAATATGACAGTTATTTCTCGTATTTTCGTGGTCTTCCTAACTTTATTGTTCCTTCTCTATGCTGATTAGCTGTACGTTGTGCGTGACAAATAACACACACGAGATCGCACTTTGAGATTTCATTATAGAACGTCTCATCAGAACTCCCTAGCATCTGTGTAACATTTCGCGTCTTATCTGCTGGATTTCGGTTATCCCAGTGAAACATGGCACGAACGTCTTCAGTAACCACTCTTTTACAATCAATACATTCTCCACGTTCCTGGATTGCCTTTAGAAGTCTTTCTTTACCAACAGCCTGTCTCGGAACCAAAGTTGTGAGAGTTCTCATGCAGTGGCAGGATTTACATCTACTTTTTACCGAAGGGTAGAAATCATTATCGTCTTTCGTTTCACTGCAAACTCTGCATACACGTGGCATCTTGTAAATACATACAGTTTCAATATCTTTCCTATCCATTTTAACCGACTCACCTTCAACGTACAAATGCCCGAACAGAAGAAGAAAAAGTGCCTAAACTGCGAGAACGGTCGGGTGTATACGGAGTGAGTGATTACAGAGTGGTTGCAATCGTCTGGAAGGCGGGGGAATGGAGATGGTTGTTCATCTCGGCCCACAACATGTTGTCCGCAAACTCGGCGTCGTCCGAGGTATTGATGCGAGCAAAGTAGATCTGCTGGATCCAATTATAGAACGCCGTCTCATCGGGCATGTTCAGAGCATAACCCTTCGCATTCCCCAGAATCTCACGCTGGGTAGAAGCATCATACTTCATCAGTGCACGCTTAAACTTGTGTCCAATCGTGGCCATTCTGTTATTGGGTATGAGACTGAAAAAGAGTGGGGGCGGATGGATTCGTTTTAGACCCGTTCGTCTAACTAAATCGTGTAAAAACGGATGAAAACCTTATGCATGCATAAAATACTAATGCCGGAATTCAGTGACCGCTCGCGAAAATTGAACGATCTTCTTTCAACGGAAGTACGAAAAGAATATGGAATATACTTTACGCCGTTGAGTGCCCGCAGCAGGGTACTCGATCTGCTTCAGACGTTCGGAGTCACATCCCCACAAACAATCCTAGAACCATCGTTCGGATCAGGGGAGTTTCTGGATGATATGAAAACAGCGTATCCAACGGCTACGGTATACGGCGTAGAACTGTCCAAGGATATGTACGACGAATACCCCGAATCTCCTACCCTTGTAAACTCTGATTTCCTCGACTATCATGCCGATCCTGTTGATCTAGTCATCGGAAACCCTCCGTACGTCGTCACAAAAATCAAGAACTCAGAATGTCAAACTGGACGTGGAAACCTGTTTGTCCTGTTCATCTACAAGTGCTTGAAAGAGCACATGCACGAGGGAAGCATTCTTGCGTTTGTTCTCCCGACATCGTTCTACAATTGCTCGTATTACGAACCTTGTAGGAGATACATCTCTAAACACGCGACTATTCTTCACGTAGAAACCGTTGACGCCAAATATTATGAAACCGGTCAGAAGACGATGATTCTTATACTTCGTAAGGAGACCTCGCAGAACACAAAGTTCATTCTATCCCGTGCGAATTCTGTCTACATTACGCCAGAATATACTCAACTCCAAAAAAGTCTGAGTGAGGCATCCACCCTCCGCGAACTCGGATTCTCGGTGAAAACTGGCGACGTGGTCTGGAATCAGGAAAAGGAAAAACTGTCGGATGATCCGGGTACGCTCATCATCTATACATCCAACATTGTGAACAATATACTGACGTTTCCAACGTTGAAGGGGGGGAAGAAGCAGTATATCCAAGGGTTCGGAAAGAAGGTATCCGTCGGTCCCGCAATCGTTGTATCGAGAGGGTACGGAAACAATTACGTATTCAACTGGGCGGTTATTCCGGAAGGTATGGACTTCTATGGAGAAAACCACACTAACGTTATTGTCGGACCACCTGAACACTTTGACCGCGTAGTCTCCTCTCTCCGCTCTGAAAGAACGTGCGAATTCATTCGGATGTTCGTAGGAAACGGGGCATTCTCTAAGACGGAACTGGAGACGATTCTTCCGATCTTTTGAGAGGCTTCAAAGAAATTTGCCAGGCGGGAAGTAGAATCCCTTTATGATTGCGCCACCGCAGGAGGAGCGAATATTGGGACAGACATTTGTATGAGATTGAAAAAGATTGGGTAGTAAGGGATTCGTTTTTATCGTTTATACCGCCTAGAACCGTAACGCATCATCGGATTGTCTCCGCCACTCCGCATAAGTATGGGGAATGGATTTACAGGTGGTTTTGACATTATTTCTTCTTCCCTTGCTCTGAGCCGGGCTATACGTTCAATACTTTCTTGAACCCTCCTTCGCTCTTCCTCCACCAGTCTTATCTGTTTAAGTTCATTCCGGATTCGTCGTTCTTCTTTTAGTCTATCTTCTATTTCTTTAAAGAGTCTCCCACGTTCCTTTTCCGCTATCTCTTCATCTTTTCGAAGCCGTTCTCTTTCAGTTTCATGTAGGTGTCTACGTGCCTCTGCATCTCTTTTATTTTTTTCAATACATGTTTTTACCATTTTCTGTCGGACACATGTTAGGATAATAAATGGAGAATTTAAATTCAAATGGTTGATTTCTTCTGCCGATATTTCATACCAGGGTTCTGGTCTGTCCTCCTCCTTTGTATGATGCTTATGAACAATCTCAAATATGGTTTTTATCTCACCAAAAAGGGACACATCCGCACGTCTGTTCCCACCGTTGAATAAAAATTGATGTTCTGTTACTACTTCAGGATTTTCGGGTATAGTTATATTCCAGGATTCGGAACAGCACGAGCAACATATACACGAGCGAACTATCCGCAGAGGTATCCGCCGCTGCAGAAGATCTTTCAGTTTAAATTGAGCGTTTTTATGTTGTTGATCTAGTGTTGGATTCCTATTATAAAACATACATCGATGTTCTGTATCCTTTATATGTGCAAAGTGATGTTGTCTTACTGAACCTTTCCGGACAAAAACATCACGCTTACAGTCTGGACACTCATACCTTGTTCTTTTTGCAGCCTCATTTGGTTCCATAAATATTTTAGTAACTTTGTCTAATGCTCCGTGGTCAAAGTGCGACATATATAATTAAACGAGCGTTATATCTAACCATTTTCACCTATCCCACTCCTATCCTATAAAGACATGCCTCCCGCTCCCAAGAAGAAGAAGTGCAAGAACTGCAAGGGTGAAGGGTGGGTGTACCCAATGCAGGATGAGGCGTGTTACCACTGCGTGTATCACAACTTTGATCCCGTCAAACAGAAAAATTGCGACTACTGCAAGGGCAAAGGGTACGTCATGCGCCCCCAGGGCTTACTCTGCTGCCACTGCGAGAACGGGTGGGTGTACGAAGAGTGAATCAATCAACTTCCAGTTCCTTGAACTCTACCTCAACATTGTAGATCGACCGAATAGTCGAAATAATATCGGTGATCTTCGTCTGGCTATACACGACAAAGATCATCGTCTGTTTCGGAGTGTCTCCCAAGACAATCCATTCTACGCCAGGATACCGACGTTTCAGTGTAGCATCCATCTCATCATCATCCCAATCTATCCTCTCCGACAATTTCACGATATAGTTTGTGTATCCACCCATTTCGTTCTATGCGACTGAACAAGACTGGTCTAAACTGGATTCGTTTTTAGCGATCACCACCTGTCTACCCGTCTACATTTCTCCAATACTTCCAATGTCGGGATCATGACCTCCCGAATACCGCCACTTGTTCCACGCCATCCATTCTTTCGCCTCCTTCTGCTCATACTCATCTTCCACTATCTCGTCAAAACTCTTCCTTCTCGCTGGTGGCTTATGATCAGGACACCGACTGCGAGGACTCCAGCACCACGATGTATTGCTTAAACGCGACCCCATTACTCTTGTTTCTTCTCCTCAATGATATTTGCGTACGGCTTGTAAGACTCAGGAATCTTCATTCCTCCGCTTGCCCGTCCCCGCGTCTTCCTTAGCCGACGGCCCGCCTTCATCTTCAATGTCCGACGCTTCTTACGGGATCCCGCTGTCTGAACGCCCGCCGAAATCTCCGCGAGATTGCGCTTGATCACATCCGCCTGCCCTGGATTCTTCTGGATGTACGTCTTGATCGCGTCAATGATCGGACCCTTGCTGGCCGCAATCGCCGCAGGAATCTGAGCCATGGCCGCTACTTTCGCCTGCTCGGCAATCTTACCAAAAAATGACATGGTACGTATTGTTTGATACGCAGATTTAATCTTCAATCTCAAAGTCGTTCTTGTGCCAGCGAGATAGACAGTTCCGCTTGTAGTGACCAACATGTCCGCACCGATAACAATAGAGGTTCGTATGAACTTTGAACGTTCCGTATAGCAGGATATACGCGATCAAACAATCAGTTTCGCCCTTTGCAGTGATGTTGCGTATGAATTTGTCCACGCGCACGACGGGAAGAGATACATGTTTATTGAACCGATCCAGCATCTCTTCCTTGCCGAGAAAGTGGTTGTCCAGTTTCTCGTTCAGGTCTTCGGTATCTTCACATCGACCGATAAAGTAGTTGGCCTCGGCCAGTTCGAGAATGTAGATGTGCGGCATTCTCTTCAAGTGCTCTCCTTATACTGCGACAGGACGTTATTCGTTTTTTTGAAGTCTAGACAGAGTTCAAAAAAACAAACCATATTTACACCCACCGGGAATCGGACCCGGGTCACTCCGTTACGTCGTGTAGCTCCTTTGCTACGCATGGAAGCGGAGAATTTTACCATTAAACTATAGGTGTTTCGGGGTCATGTGCGGAGAGTGGGATTTGAACCCACGAGGATGACTCCACGAGATCTTAAGACTCGCGCATTAAACCAGGCTTTGCTATCCCCGCCCACATACTGAATGAGTATGATTTGCTTAAATCCTTTTGGTGCCTACAAATAAATGTGGTCCACCATTCTCCTCGGCATAATCGGGTTCGTGGTGTTCGCGTTCACGGTCTGGAAGTCCTATGTTCCCTACTTCCCGACTCCGCATAACGCGCAGACCCCCGAGGACTCCAATGCGGTAAAACCTCAATAAGTAAGTAAGTAATGTCGGAGACAAAGGAAGATACTTCCGAAACTCAGTCGGGTCTTCAATGGACAACGTCTATTGATAGGATGTTAGCGGGGTGGTGCGATGAATCTAAAGCGTTTGAATGGATGAACACTGAGGCGTATTCTCGGTATAGTATTCGGGCCACTTCTCTTTCCATTACCACAAATTCAATCATTGCCTTGAGCGGTATTGGAAATTTGATTGTCGGTAGTCTGGCTCCTGGAACAACAAATCCCCCCCTTATTTTTGGATGTATTTCCATCGGAATCAGTATCATCAACATGCTTCAAGACAAGTTTGACTGGATCACGATGGCGAATAATTTCAAGCAGGCCAGTGTTCAATGGAGCACGATAACCCGAAAATTAGAGGAGCAGTTGGCTGTTCCTCCTTCTGGACGTAAGGATTGTGGAACGTTCTTGAAATATATTAAGCAGGATATTTCCCACGTATCCGAAACAAACTACATGATTCCGAAAGATATCCGAGAGTTATGTAACAAGAAGTTTTCTAGTATCCCCGAGTTTGATGTTCCAGATATATGCGGAGGCATTGAGCATACTTCGATATATGTGGAAGACACCCTGCAGACTTTAAAGGTTCCTCTGCTAACAGATACAAACCTAGTCCGGGATGCGAGCATCCAACCCAAACCCGACACCCCTCCAGGAGTTGGAGTCGTACACGCGCCAGAACCGCCCGTTGACGTACGCAGACAAATTAGTCTATGATCGTATGGTCCGCCTTCTCCTGAACTGGCTAGACTCCCACAAAATCAAGGAACTCAAGGTGTTTTTGGCCCAGGAGGGAAAGGAGTACGGTGCGCTCATTGACTTTCTGGAAACGACGCTGGAAGTCGACGATATCCAGATTGTCCCGGAACTGTTCAAACTTGCCTACGCTGCTCGGATCCCTGCTTAATAATTGATGCTTAGAGATCTACATCTATGATACGCCGACCTCCCCGATGAACGGAGATGTCGAGGTGTCCTCCTCCAACATATGGAGGTAGTCTCGAATCCTGCGAAAAGTTAAGTAGTTCATTGTCGTCGTCGTTAACCCCTTCTCCGGGTTGTGCAGACGGAACATTGAGTATCACACGATCATCAATTGCCTGTGACTGTCCAGAGTTTTCTCGTTCTATGCGAGGTCGCACTGCAGCGGGTTCATCGGATGACTGAGTGTCGTCCTCGCGTCTACGTTTTATACCAGGTGCTGGAGGTGGAGGTGGTGGACGTGCTGGGTCTTCAGGGGCTGCAGGGGGAGGCACAGGTTCTCTTCGCCTATCTGCTCTTAACCTTTCAGATTCGTCTCCGTTATTTTTTATGGCAATTTTCTTGACCGAATTCATTGGTTCTCCCAGTGTTTTCAACACAGTGTCTAACTGCTGTTTCCACAATGCCTTTCCATCGGGACTATTTAACAAGTCACAGATCTCTTCCATCCGTTCATAGATACCACAGAAGCGACGAAGAACCCAGTCAACTGCTACATTCTTATTCACTTTTGCTATGTTTCTCAAATCTCCACTGAGATTTTCAGCTGGTATCCATTCCCCCCGAAATGCTACCTCAATATGCGGTAGGGAATTCACGGAGTCTAAATTTTTTACTTTACCGATGGTTTCGTAAATATTATGTATATCGGGCTCAAATCTTAATTTATCATATGCTTTATCGTGGGATTTTTTCACTTCTTCTAAAAGTTTTAAGGGATCGGTAAATTTAGTGGCAACAGCAGCAGCCTCGGCTTGACGGGTTGGAGCCCCACCTCCTCTACCCGAATTGAACCCAGCATTTAGTTGTGCACGAATTGGGTTAGGGAAATATGTTCCTTTTACATGAACCAAGCTTCCGATTCCTCCGAGACCCGCCGGTATCGTCCCCATATTTCCTCCGTCGCTCCCGCATGTTGGAGATTCCATATATACCATGAAAAAGATAATGACATCTGTAAGAATATTTGGTATATGGGGCTCTATATCTCCGTTAGGTTCTCTAGTATGTATGTATAGCGTCTCCCATTTCTTCCAGTTGCACAGATGACAACTGTTATCGTATAATTTTTTCTGAAGACGTTTCTGGAAGTCAGTTGTTGGTGCTCCTCCCTTATTATTGACAAGTGTTTTGAGGAAATACATTAACGGGGCTGGAAGAACATGTTCGCACTCAGGCCGATTTGCTAATAGTTTACAAATACCCATCTGAGTCTGATTCTGCCATTTATACCCTGCGAATCCATCACACAACCAGCATATATTTTTGGTAGTACCACTGATGTCCATAACTTCACACTGGTTCCTTGGACCAGATGTAGGTGGTACTTCATACCCTTCTTGACGACCTGCCGTTGTATCGCGGGTTCGGCCGACGTTATAAAATTCTAATGATTTCTTGAATAACTTAAATGTATCATTCACGTAATCATCTGTACGGGTTGACCACAATTCTTTTATTTTGTTTTTGTACTCCTCCGCCGATATCATCGTAGAAGCTCCACCCTCCTGGGCTATAATATCCTCTTCTTCCTCTGGGATTTTATAGAGATGAGTAATTACGTTGTCTCCTTCAACCGTTCCGAGAAGATTAAGGATGGTTGTGTACAACTCGGGATCAACCGCAGGGGTTGGAGCAGCCATAGAAAGACCTTTCCGAAGAATATCGGCCGCCAACTTTGTATCTTTCTCAACCTTCAGTGTAGTTTGATACTCATCCCAATGTGTAGCAGCTGTTCCAGTTCTTGCCCCGCCCTCCATCTCCACTTCCACATCCATCGGCGGAGACGAAGACGGAGACGTCTCCTCCACATCCATCTGCGGATTCGGTACAGCCGTTTCCTCCACCTCCATCAATTTGGACGTATCGCGATCATCCACCAGCATCTTGAGTCCTACCACAGAATCCACCATAAGACACGCAACCACAAAATGAGGAAGATCCGCCATTAACTCCTCTTTTGTCTCCCAGTAGCTGAACAGCACGGACTGTTCAACCATTGCCGCTTCAATTGCGGGGATTCCGCGGACCCGGTAGTATTGTGGCGTCAGTTCAACCCCCAGTTCGGCGGCTCGAGCGGCAGTGAATCCAAACTCTTTCCCAACATCGTCCGATCCACGCTGAGGATCAATCAGTTCAACCTCCCCTCCTGCATTCTTACGAAGAACCACGGCATGGGTTCCGTAACCAGACCGGCCATAAATAAAGTAACAGGCTTCTAGCGGGTCAAGATTCTCCGCGATTTTCGCAAGCGAGACACTTGGCTGCCCGATTTCTTGGACAAACACAAAGTCGTGATGCTCTTCCGTCATATCGGCAATCACCTGTTTGACTGCCGTAATGTACTCCTCGGTTTTCACGAAATTTCCAGCCCGCGCCCTAGGTCCGCACGTTTTGGACTTTTCTTCAAGTTCGGAAGTATACACCCCGAGCAGTTTGAGGGTACAGAACGCACAATTGACGCCTCCGCCACATGCCGGGTTCTTCGTACCTTCGGGACGTACATACTCTTCAATCTGTTTTTCGGTGAGAACAGTTTTGAAAATAATCATACTTGTCGTTATACTCAACTCGGAAATATTCGCTCAGAACGGATCGCTAAAAGATATTACGAGATACTCTAATAAGAATACAATGTCGATCGTGGGTATCCAGTTCGGTATTACCTCCCCCGAGGAAATCCTCCGCCGTTCGGTGGTGGAGGTCATCACCGACAAGACCCATCAAGGAAACAACCCTGTTCCCGGTGGGGTGTTTGATGCTCGACTGGGCGTCATCGAGAGCGGCAAAGTCTGTCCTACCTGTAAGCACACGAACCTACAATGTCAGGGCCATTTCGGACACATCACGCTGGCCCGTCCCGTCTACCTCTACCAGTTCCTCGATTACACGATCAAGGTCCTGAACTGCGTATGCGTGAACTGCTCCACCCTGTACATTGCCGGCCACGATACCTTCTCCGAAGAGGTGTTCCTGAACTCTGAGTTGAAGGGTATGGACCGTCTCTCCGACATCCGCGGCCGCTCGGTTGATTACATTACAAAGGCGTTCAAGAACCGGGCGGGTGTTTGTGCGACCTGCGGAACCCAGGTTCTCAAGAAGGTGGAGAAGATTCAGGGGACCGTGTGTACGCTGCAGGGAAAGGTACTTGGGTCTGACGAGATGGTTCCGCTCCAGCCCGAGATGGTTCTCCGCTGCTTCCAGCGGTTCACGGACAACACTGTGAAGATTCTCGGCTTTGATACGAAGTACTCCCATCCTGCTTGGATGGTATGTACGATCCTCGCCGTGCCTCCGCTGACGGTCCGTCCGCCCGTCATGATGGAGGACAATCAGCGTATGGACGACGATCTATCCCACAAGCTGATTGATATCGTGCGCAGTAACCAGATCCTGCGCGAGCAGATTGATCGTGGTCAGAGCCGCGATATCATTGAGAAGCGCACCCAGCTCCTAGAATTCGATGTGGCCACCTACGTCGACAACGATATCAAGGGCATGGCTCCGGCTGCCCAGCGGTCCGGCCGCCCGCTCAAGACCCTCAAGTCTCGTCTGGGCGCCAAGACAGGTCGTGTGCGCGGCAACCTGATGGGTAAGCGCGTCGACTTCTCGGCTCGTTCGGTCATTACGCCCGACGCCAATATCGATGTCGACGAGCTGGGTGTTCCCGAGGAGATCGCGAGCAACCTCACTAAGCCTGAGATTGTGACGCCGTACAACCGCGATCGCCTGATGGCGGCTGTGAAGAACGGCGTGAAGTATCCCGGCGCCAAGACGGTGTTCCTGAAAGAGGCGGGCCGGCCGATCGCTTTGAAGTACGTGAACACGGACCTCATCGATCTCCACGAAGGCGATATCGTCCATCGTCATATGGTGGACGGCGACTATGTTCTGTTCAATCGGCAGCCGTCGCTCCACAAGGGGTCCATGGAATGCCATCGCGTCAAGGTTCTGCCTGGCTCCACGTTCCGCCTGAACGTGTCGGCCACCAAGCCCTACAATGCCGACTTTGACGGCGACGAGATGAATCTCCACCTA
>Ga0214164_1000832_pt1 | contig 19111 bp, 23 predicted proteins | sample TroBogepilimnion_13_FD_153003 | JGI IMG/M metagenome (GOLD analysis project Ga0214164, IMG submission 153003) | Freshwater microbial communities from Trout Bog Lake, WI - Practice 03JUN2009 epilimnion v4 | ecosystem: Environmental > Aquatic > Freshwater > Lake > Epilimnion/Euphotic zone ...
ATCCTGCCACACGGGTTCAAATCCCGTTCCGACCTCCATTCTGCAAAGATGGAGTAGTAAGAAAAGCAAGAACCGTAAGTACATGGACGATTGGCTCAGCGGTAGAGCACCACATTGACATTGTGGGGGTCACTGGTTCGATCCCAGTATCGTCCACCAGAACGTAGTGATGTGGCGCTAGCAGTGAGTCCACCAGAACGTAGTGATGTGGCGCTAGCAGTGAGTCCACCAGAACGTAGTGAAAAAATTACGCGACGAAATCCGCGAGTTGAATCTTCGTCATCGCCCGCAACGCTGCCCAATTCTTCTGAGCTTTCTCAGGATCTGAATTGCCTAGGTAATCGCGCATTTGAAGTGGAGTGATCTGCCAACTGACGCCCCACTTATCGGTGCACCACCCACACTGCCCTTCCTTGCCAGCCTTGGTGATCGCCGCCCAAAGACGATCCGTCTCTTCTTGGCCATCACACTGAATCGAGAGCGAGATCGCGGTATTAAATTCTGGGCCACCTTCAATGCACATGCCAATGAACTCGTGGCCATAAATGGAGAAATCAGCAGTGAAGAGCGGTGCTCCCTCTCCCATCCGATTCGCTTCATGAACAACGACATCTTTGAAGGTCGCCTTGTAGAAGGTGAGCGCCTCTTCCAAGTCATTCTGGAACCAGAGGAATGTTTTTAGGCTTGCCTGCTGTGTCATATGAGGAGCATAGGTTGATCAAGCAGTACTTGTCGCGGCTCCTGCGAGGAATTTGCAGGAGGCGTGTCGGACGAGATTCTATTTAGTTGAATTTTCAACCAAATTCATCTACTGTACATGTACACGCTCTAGAGTCACTGAAGAAGTTACTCACCGATCAAACAAAGGAAACACGATGTCAGTTCTTTCAACAATTCCAGCAGGTTCATTCACTATTGATCCATCACACAGCCGCATTGGTTTCAGCGCACGTCACGCAATGGTTACCAAGGTTCGTGGCTCATTTAACGAGTACACAGGTTCAGCATCCGTTGCCGATGGCGCAGCTTCAGTCAACGTCGAGATCAACGTAGCTTCTGTCGATACTCGTAGCGCAGATCGCGATGGACACCTCCAGTCCCCTGACTTCTTCGATGCAGCTGCCTTCCCAAAGATCACCTTTGCATCAACAGCAATCAAAGATGGCGGTTCAGATTCAATCGTCGTAGACGGAAACCTCACAATCAAGGATGTTACTAAGCCAATCAGCATCACCTTTGAGTACACGGGCACGGCAACAGATCCATTCGGAAATGTTCGCTTCGGTCTTGAAGGTGGAGCCGAGATCAACCGTAAGGATTTCGGTCTCGTCTGGAATGCTGCACTTGAGACTGGTGGAATCTTGGTCTCTGAGAACATCAAGCTCGAATTCGAAATCTCAGCAATCGCAAATAAGTAAGGTTCTTAACGAGAGAGCCCCGGGGATCTCCTCGGGGCTTTTTGCTTTCCGAATCTTTTAGGCGAGTGAAATACAAGAAACTCCGACAACGGCGAGCACCACTCCAAGGTATTGCTCGCGCTTCAACCTCTCGTTCAAGAACTTAAAAGCAAGAATTGTGGTCACGATCGGGAAGACTGATCCCAAGACCATAGCGATAGAAACAAGGCCTTTGGTGGTTGCGACTCCCAGGGTGTAATTGGCCAAGAAATCAGCGGCCCCGATTGCGGCGAGAGTGGGTAGATCTCGGAGTGCGAAACCACCGACTCCTCGAACCTTGATCGCAATACCAATTGCCACCAACACGGTCGTGCAACGCATGGTTGTCATAGTAAGTAGTGAATCAACCTTCGCGCCGCGTGCCATGAAGATGAGAGCGAGACCAAACATCACTGCAGTTAATGCGCCTAAAAGCAACGGCTTGGCACTCACACCGCTTCGCAACTCTGGACCTGAAGCCAAGAAACAACCCAGGAGTGCGATCACCATGCCACCAAGTTGAAGAGCCTGCGGCCGCTCCCCCTGAATAAATCCATATGTGACTGGAATGATTGCGCTCAGCGAAGTAATCGGTGCAATGACCCCCATCTTCCCGGTGGAGAGCCCTGCGTAATAACTCACAAGTCCTATGAAGCCTGCAGCGCCAGCACAAATGCCACACACGACATAGCCGCTGAAAGAGAGATTAGGCGCTTTCCAATCGGAGGTCACGATTAATGCGCTCACACCAATGAGAAGGCCAATCGCCTGAGAAGCTCCAGTAACTGCCAAAGCAGCGAAGCGCTTTGCAAGCGCTCCTCCGAGAAAGTCAGCGGTGCCCCATAAGAGACTTGAAAGTAGGGCGAGTCCAGCCATCATGTCGAAAGTATGTCAGCAGTTATGAGTACTTTATGGAGGTGAACGATATGACTCTCGCACAGACGACCTTTGTCATCGTTGATCTCGAAACTACCGGCGGCTCGCCAAAGAATGGTTGCTCGATCACTGAGATCGGAGCTGTAAAAGTTCAAGGTGGTCAATTACTGGGCGAATTCAAATCTTTCGTCAACCCATTGAGCCCAATCCCTGGCTACATTACCGACCTCACCGGCATCACAAACGAGATGGTGGCGACTGCCCCGATCATTGATGAAGCCTTGCCCGAATTCCTTGCCTTCTGCGGATCTTCAAATGAGACAGTCTTAGTCGCTCACAATGCGCCTTTCGATCTGGGATTCTTGAAGGCAGCTGCAGAAGAGATAGAAATCCCTTGGCCTGAATTCAGAGTTCTGGATACCGCCAGGCTTGCTCGCATTGTCTTAGGACGTGATGAAGTTCCTAATTGCAAACTTGGAACACTCGCACAATTCTTCAATACAGAAGTAAAACCGACCCACCGTGCATTAGACGATGCCCGAACCACGACTGAAATCCTCTACCACCTCTTCGAACGATTCGGCTCGCTCGGAATCACAACGACGAGTGCTCTCATCAAGAAGAGTTCAAAACGCATAAGTCGCCCTCGATATCAAGAGTCACAAGTGCACTGGCAAGTCAGAGAAGAGTTCGCGCAATATCAAAGATGGGAAGGCGAGATCGCCGAGTAGCTCGAAAGATTATTTATCGCGCTTTGCCACTAGGTCTTGAGTCATTGCAGCCCACTCATCCAAAAGGGTCGCTGCCCTTCCAGAATCAACCGCCTGCGAGGCAAGCACTAATCCGTTTGCAAACTGCTGCTCAATACTGAGCGAGAAGTCACCTTTAAAAGCGGCGATACCGGCTGCAGCGTTGAGTAGAACCGCGTCACGTGCTGCTCCGCGTTCGCCAGCAAAGATTCGGCGGGTTACTTCGGCGTTGTAAGAGGCTTCTCCGCCAACTAGTTCAGAGATCGGCGACGAATCAATATTGAGATTGCGAGGATCAAACTTCTCTTGCCGGATCTTTCCGTCGTGAATTTGATAGATCGTCGTAGTGGTTTCAAGGGAAATTTCATCAAGGCCATCATCGCCACGGAAGACAAACCCTTCACACCCTCTATCAATCAGAACCTTCGCCATCACCGGCATCATCTTGGCGTTAGCTACACCTAACGCGATCACCTTCGGCTGTGCTGGATTAGCAAGTGGACCAATGAGATTGAAGACCGTTGGGACCGTGATTCCCTTTCGAGCCGGTGCCGCAAAACGCAGAGAGGAGTGGAACTTCTGGGCAAAGCAGAAACCGATACCCAACTTGTACACAGTTTGCTCAACCTCTTCACCTGTGAGATCAATATTCACGCCGAGAGCTTGCAATACGTCAGCAGCACCCGATTTCGATGTTGCTGCTCGTGAACCATGCTTCACGGTTCGCGCCCCTGCCGCCGTCGTAATGATTGCTGCAGTTGTTGAAATGTTGATCGTATGCGCGCCATCGCCACCGGTACCTACGATATCGACCGCTCGATCCGTTATCGAGATCGGTAATGAGAAAGCAAAGAGTTCCTTGACGGCCGCTTCAACTTCAACAGCGGATTCGCCCTTGTAATGCATTGCGATCAAGAACTCACGAAGTTCTTCCTGAGGTGCACTATCCGTGAGCAACTGATGCATCGCCCACTTCATTTGGTGAGGTGCTAGATCACTCTTCGATTGAAGTTGGGCAACTAGACCAGTCCATGAAATATCGCTCATCTAATTACGCTGTGATCGCAAGGCGCTGGCGCAGGAGATCGGCGACCTTGCTAGCAATCGTGAATGGATCAATCGGATGGCTGACCATGGCATCTGCCTTTGACCAGGAGGCGAGCCAAGCATCTTGGGCTCGACCGGTGATGAGGAGAGTCGGAGGGCAGTTGTAGATCTCATCCTTGAGCTGCCTTGCGATACCCATCCCACCTTCAGGGGTGGACTCGCCATCGAGGATGAAGAGGTCGATGGCGCGCTTCTCGTCCACGAAGAGACGGAGGGCAGCGCCAGTGGCAAACTCAACCACGGTGTGGCTTGGCAGGTCATTCGAGAGCTGGCTTCCAAGTGAAGTGGCGATCGTCGCCCGGACACTCTGGTTATCTGAGTAGATAGCGATGACGGGACTTCTCATGGTGAAAGTCTAGCCAGCGAATCCATCTTTTGAGCGTGGTAAGCCTCACATCGATCTGGACCCGTGGCGCGCTCTCCTGGTCGGCATTTCACCTCAAATCGGGAATAATCAGCCTGTGAGCACAACAGCGCCCCATAAAGCCCCAACCCGCCCGAACCTTGTGGCCGTTGGAACCATCGTCTGGCTATCAAGTGAGTTGATGTTCTTCGCTGCACTCTTCGCGATGTATTTCACCACTCGAGCAGTTCAAGGTCCAAAAGTTTGGCTCGAATCCACTGGCATGCTGAACGTGAAGTTCGCAGCTATCAATACAACTGTTCTTGTCCTCTCATCTGTGACCTGCCAATTCGGCGTCTTCGCTGCTGAGCGCTTCCAGGCCAAGCGCACTGGTTCACTCTGGCGCTTCTCGAAATGGGGAATGCGTGAGTGGTTCGCTCTTACCTTCTTGATGGGAGCGTTCTTCATCGGCGGCCAGGTCTACGAGTATGCAAACTTAGTTCGTGATGGACTCTCATTCTCTTCCCGTGCATACGGTTCAGTCTTTTATTTGACTACTGGGTTCCACGGACTGCACGTAACAGGTGGGTTAATAGCATTCCTTGTCGTGATGATTCGTGTCTTTAAAGCTCAAAAATTCGGACATAATCAAGCAACAACAGCAATTGTGGTCTCGTATTACTGGCACTTCGTTGACATTGTGTGGATCGCGCTCTTCTCGGCGATCTACCTCATTAAGTAGAGAGCAGAAGTAGTTAATGCGTCTAAATAAGTTCCGTCGCAATCGCTTTGCCGGACCCGTTCTCGTCGTGGCGGCACTCCTTACCGTCGGCTCAGCCTTCTCTATCGCTTCTGCACTACCAAGTGCACAGAAGAGTGAAGTAAGTGCGCAATCAACTCTCGTCGATGAAGGTAAGCAGATCTTCCTCAAGGGTTGTTCTTCATGCCACGGTCTCAATGCCGAAGGTGGTGCGATCGCACCTAGCCTGATTGGCGTTGGAGCAGCAGCGGTTGATTTCCAAGTAGGAACTGGCCGTATGCCGATGGCAGATATGAGCCAGCAGGCAATGCGAAAGAAGCCGGTTTACAACGCTGAAGAGACAGCGGCTCTTGCTGCCTATGTCGCCTCTCTAGCACCTGGACCAGCAGCGATCGACCCTGCCTCGCTCACTTGGGAACGCGATGGAAACGTTGCTCAAGGCGGTCAGCTCTTCCGTACCAATTGCGCAATGTGTCATAACTTTGCCGCCCAAGGCGGCGCGCTCACTAATGGTAAGTACGCACCATCTCTGATGGGTGTTGCTCCTCAACATATCTATGAAGCGATGATCACTGGGCCGCAATCGATGCCCAAGTTCTCAGATAAGACGATTACCCCTGCAGAAAAGCTTTCGATCATCGCCTGGATCAAGTCTTCTCAGTCAGAACCCGCGATCGGTGGAGCATCACTTGGTCGAGTTGGTCCAGTAACCGAGGGTCTGCTGGTATGGACTTTTGGTCTTGGTCTCTTAATCGCAGTAGCCGTCTGGCTTGCAACGAAGGCGAGATAACAAAGAATGAGTAATGAACTAGCTGGCGTCGAACGTTTCGAAGATCCTGGTCTTCCAGAACACAAACATCGCAAGGCAGATCATGATGCAATCGCCGCGAACAAAGCAGAACGCCAAGTAGCAATCCTCTTCTTGCTTTCAGCAGTTGGCACGGTTGGCACTATCGCCTCTTATATCTTCATCGATACGAAGAAATTTATCTATCTACCAATTTTGGGTAATACAAATGCCGCCCAACTCGCACTTGGTACCGGACTTGCTGCCTCCCTCTTCTTCATTGGTATTGCAGCTGTTCACTGGGCTAAGACTTTGATGCCTGATGAAGAAGTAATCGCAGAACGACATGAGTTCCGATCATCGGATGCAGATCGTTCAGAGTTCGTTAAGACCGTAAAAGAGCGCTCTGGCGCAGCGGGTCTTGGTCGTCGTTCATTGATCAAACGATCTATGGGTGTGGCGCTCGGGCTCATCGGCCTCTCCCCTCTCGTACTTCTCCGTGACCTTGGCCCGCTTCCAAAGAACCAACTTTCCACAACTGATTGGTCTTCTGGTGTTCGATTAATGACTGACCCAGGCGGGCGTCCTATTATGCCCGGCGACCTAGAAGTCGGTTCCGTTGCACAGGTTCTCCCTGAATTACCCGCAGGCACCGAGCGAACACTCGAAAATATCGGAAAAGATGCCGTACTTCTCATCAGAATCCGTCCTGAAGAGTTCAATCTCAACGCTGAACGCCTTTCATGGACCTACAACGGAATTATTGCCTTCTCTAAGATCTGTTCTCACATGGGTTGCGCGGTTGCTCTTTACGAACAACAGACGAAGCATCTGCTCTGCCCTTGCCATCAATCCACATTCGATGTCACTCGCGCGGCAAAGGTTATCTTTGGTCCAGCGGCTCGACCTCTTCCACAATTGGCGATCACAGTTGACGCTGATGGATATCTCGTTGCAAAGCAAGGTTTCACCGAACCCGTCGGACCTAGTTTCTGGGAGCGTAACTCAGCATGAAGAAGAGTGAACAAATCGCAGGTAACGTCGCTGGCTACATCGACGATCGCACTGGAGCCGCAGGATGGGCGAAGAAGAATCTCACAAAGGTCTTCCCGGACCACTGGTCCTTCATGCTCGGTGAGATTGCGCTCTACTCATTCATCATTCTTCTCCTCTCTGGAACCTTTCTGACTTTCTGGTTTGATCCTTCACAACAAGAGGTTGTTTACAACGGTGCATATGCACCACTTTCTCACGTAAGCATGTCCGCCTCATATGCATCAACTCTTCACATCTCCTTCGATGTTCGTGGCGGATTATTGATGCGCCAGATTCACCACTGGGCCGCTCTCATCTTCATGGCGGCGATCGTTGTTCACCTTCTACGTGTCTTCTTCACCGGTGCATTCCGAAAGCCTCGTGAAGCTAACTGGTTGATCGGTATCGGCCTACTGACCCTCGGCATTGTCGAAGGGTTCTTGGGCTACTCACTGCCTGATGATCTTCTCTCTGGTACTGGAATCCGTATCGCTGAAGCGATCATCCAGGCAATCCCGGTCGTTGGTTCATACCTCTCTTTCTTTGCCTTCGGTGGCGCCTTTCCTGGTCACGCTTTCATCCCGCGCATATATATCGTTCACGTACTCTTACTGCCAGGTATCTTCCTTGCACTCATCACTGTGCACTTGATGCTGGTCTGGTATCAGAAGCACACCCAATATCCTGGTCCTGGTCGTAAAGAGACGAACGTTGTTGGTTACCCACTTATGCCTGTCTATATGGCTAAGGCTGGCGGATTCTTCTTCATCGTCTTTGGTGTTACAGCATTCCTTGGAGCGGTCGCTTCCATTAACCCAATCTGGCTCTATGGTCCATACACACCAGGTCAGATCTCTGCGGGATCACAACCGGACTGGTATATGGGTTGGCTCGACGGCTTGGTGCGTATGGCTCCCCCTCTTGAGACGCATGCATTCGGCCACACGATTTCGTGGAATATCTTGATTCCTGGTCTGATTATTCCTGGCATTCTCTTTACCGGAATGGCACTCTATCCATTTATTGAATCGTGGATTTCAGGCGATAAGCAAGAGCATCATCTTCTAGATCGTCCTCGCAATGTTCCTAACCGAACAGCGCTTGGTGCAATGTCGCTTAGCTTTATGCTCATTGCGTTGGCGAATGGTGGAAATGACATCATTGCGACCCACTTCCATCTCACGATCAACGGCATCATGTGGTTCACAAGAATTGGACTCTTCGTGGTTCCACCGATCGTCTTCATCATTACTAAGCGCATCTGTCTCTCACTTCAACGCGCTGATCGCGAGATCGTCCTACATGGCCGTGAAACTGGCCGCTTGGTGATGACCCCTGAAGGTGAATTCCTTGAAGTCCATGAGGAGCTCACTCCAGAACAGAAGTGGACACTGACCCAGCATGCTCAACCTGCACCATTGCAGTTAGCAACGGAAGATGCTCAAGGCACTCGTTCGAAGAGCGCTGGAATTAAGGGTAAGTTGCGTTCTCGTATGAGCGCGGCAAATGCGGAGCAAATCGCTGCTCCAACCGCCGCACAAGCTCGCGAACTCGAAGGTGGACACCACTAAGGCGTAAAGTTCTTCTCGCGTTTATTCCATTAGGCTCAGCCAATGTTGATTCGTAGCGCAGGTCCCGGCGATATCCAGACCATTCTGGATTTAATTCGGGAGCTAGCTATTTATGAGAAGGAAGAGTTGCAAGCTAAGGCAACCCCTGAACAGATTGAACGCGCCCTCTTCTCGCCCAACCCAACCGCCTACTGTGAGTTGGTTGAGGTTGAAGACGGTTCTATCGCTGGCTTTGCGCTCTGGTTCAACAACTATTCAACCTGGACCGGCAATCCTGGCCTCTATCTCGAAGATCTCTTTGTGAAGCCTGAGTACCGAGCGCTAGGTTATGGAAAAGCTCTCCTCATTCATCTCGCCAAGAAGTGCGTGACCAATGGTTGGGATCGCTTCCAATGGTGGGTTCTGGATTGGAATGAACCTTCGATAGCCTTTTACAAATCCCTTGGTGCCGTCGCTATGGATGAATGGACGGTCTATCGCGTCAGCGGTGAAGCCCTCAAGGCACTTGCCGCCAGCTCCAAGTAGAACCAGATCAGCAATTGCCGCTGAGAATTAATGCGAAGCAGCTGAAGGCTTCTCGTATTCGAGCGTAAAGCCGATTACCGAGAATAGAAGAGCGCCGACTGCGATCAAAGTAAGCCACCAACCTAAGAGCAGCCCAAGACCTGCTGCACAGGCCGAGAGGGCTACCGGCAGCGGCCACCATGAATGTGGTGAGTAAAAACCGAGTTCGCCAGCGCCATCAGCGATCTCTGCCCCGAGATTATCTTGCGGAAGAACGCCCATACGGTTGCTGTTAAACCAGACGTAGAACCCTACGATTCCAGCCAGGCCTGAGCTCAGTGAGATGCAGGTAATTCCTACCGCTTCTCCACCAACCACGTAGTAGATGACGCCCATAACGGCATAGAAGAGTGAGAGCCCGACGAAGAGGCGATAACTAGCTTTCATTAGTGATCTCCCTCCAGATTTGCGGCTTCAGGGTGATGCAGATCAAAAGCTGGACGCTCTGATCGAATGCGAGGCATCGATGTGAAGTTGTGGCGTGGTGGCGGGCACGAAGTAGCCCACTCGAGTGAAGCGCCATAACCCCAAGGATCATCAACGGTGACCTTTGGTGAGTTGCGAGTGATCCAGACATTGATAAAGAACGGGATCATCGACATTGCGAGCAAGAAGGCACCCACTGTTGAGACCTCATTCATGAAGGTGAAGCCATCAGTTGAGAGGTAATCAGCGTAGCGACGAGGCATGCCCTTAATTCCGAGCCAGTGTTGGATTAGGAAGGTGAGGTGGAAGCCGAAGAAGAGCGTCCAGAAATGAATCTTTCCAAGGCGCTCATTGAGCATCTTGCCAGTCATCTTTGGCCACCAGAAGTAGAAACCGCCGAACATTGCAAAGACCACAGTTCCGAAGAGCACGTAATGGAAGTGTGCAACAACAAAGTATGACGCTGATACCGCGAAGTCCATTGGCGGGCTAGCCAAGATGATTCCAGTAAGTCCACCGAATAAGAAGGTGACTAGGAATCCAAGGATGAAGAGCATTGGCGTTTCGAAGGAGAGCGAGCCCTTCCACATAGTTCCAATCCAGTTGAAGAACTTCACACCTGTTGGAACGCCGATCAAGAAGGTCATGAACGAGAAGAACGGCAGCAGCACCTGGCCGCTAGCAAACATATGGTGAGCCCAAACAGAGACCGAAAGCGCAGAGATTCCGATGGTTGCCGCAACAAGTCCTTTGTAACCAAAGACCGGCTTACGACTAAAGACCGGCAAGATCTCGGTTGCAATTCCAAAGAATGGAAGCGCGAGGATATACACCTCTGGATGGCCAAAGAACCAGAAGAGATGTTGCCAAAGCATTGCACCACCATTGGCCGGGTCGAAGATATGTGATCCAAAGAGTCGATCCGCTTCGAGCGCGAGGAATGCAGCTGCGAGTGGTGGGAAAGCGAGTAGTACAAGAATCGAAGTAAGCAGAACGTTCCACGAGAAGATCGACATACGGAACATCGTCATTCCGGGAGCGCGCATAGTGAAGATCGTTGTAATGAAATTAACGCCACCAAGGATGGTTCCAAGACCACCAATAGCTAGACCGATCACCCAAAGATCGCCACCTATACCAGGCGAATATTGAGAATTAGAGAGTGGTGCATATGCAGTCCATCCGAAGGATGCCGCTCCTCCTGGAGATAAGAATCCACCAAATGCCATCAACCCGCCAAAGAGGTAGAGCCAATACGAGAGCATATTCAGACGTGGGAAGGCGACGTCGGCCGCACCGATCTGAAGCGGCATAATGACATTCGCAAAGCCAACGAAGAGTGGCGTAGCAAACATCAGCAACATAATGGTTCCATGCATCGTGAAGATCTGGTTGTACTGCTCGGTACTTAAGAACTGCATTCCTGGACGAGCCAATTCAGCGCGGAGCAGGAGCGCGAGTACACCGGCCACAAGGAACCAGGAGAAAGAGGTGATCAGGTAGAGATATCCGATCGTCTTGTGGTCTGTAGAGGTAACCCACTTAACGAAGAGCCGGCCCTTAGATTCTTTCGCCGGTTTGACTGAAGAGATCTCTTCGCGAGTAATCGTGCGTTCTGCATACGTTGTCATCGTTACGCCGCTTTCAGTGTTGAGAGGTAAGCCTGGTATTGCTCTGGTGTTACAACTTTGACCTTAAAAAGCATTTGTGAGTGATTGCGGCCGCAGAGGATATTGCAACGGCCCGGGAAGGTCCCGAGTTTCTCGGCTGCGAACTCAAGATGATTGATCACATGCGGCAAGGCTTGGATTTGAATCATGAACGCTGGAATCCAGAAGCCATGATCGACATCGTTTGAAGTGATTGTATAAAGAACTTTTTCACCGAGAGGAACAACAAGAGTTGGTGGTTGGGCTGGCGTTCCGGTCACAGTTTGTGCTGGGCCATTACCTGCATCGGCATAGGTGAACTGCCATGACCACTGAATCGCATTGACCGTGATGTTGTGAGGCGCGGTCGCGACTGTATCTACATGGGTAATCTTGGATTCATCGCGCGCGGTATATCCAAAGAGCACCAGCACGATGATAAAGGCGATCGAAGTGAGAGAAATTTCAACTTTGTTATTGTGCTTAAACTGACGTGGCAGTTCTTCGCTTTTGCGGCGATTGAAGATCACCGGATAAAAGAGAGCCAACGCTGTAAGTACACCCACCACACCAGCAGCAATCCAAGCTCCTTGCCACAACGGAATGGTCGTGTCATTGACGCTCGAGACTCCCTTGTCGAAGCCGAGGCCCGAAATATTCTTTGACTGACAGCCGGTTAGCAGAAGGGCCACTCCTGAGAGAGCGGCTAAAAGCCCGGCTTTTTTCGCTGAAGAAGAGCGCATTCGCATGGGTGGAAGTTTATCGGTGGAACTCGCACTTCGCGTCCGGCGGGGGTAGCGTTCGAAGTATGGGTTCAGTCACAGGAAATTTCACCAGTGAATCACCCTTGCACCCTGCCGCGAGGGCGGTATTCCTGGACGCAATCGATAAGGGCTGGGCGGACCCAGCAAAGCTCCATAACTCCTCCAGGGAACTCGACCACCTTCTTAATGAGTCTAAAGCGCTCTTTGCAGATCGATTGGGAGTCGAACCAGCCGCGCTCTCGTTCCTCGGGGAAGCCTCCTTGGGACACTTTCTTGCCATTTCAGGACTGAACCGCGCCCTACCGGCTCCCCGGCTCTTCTTCCCATCCACTTCACGTCAGGAGGTTCTTGAAGTTGTGGGATCCCATACTGGCGCATCTGCGCTCGGTGTTGATCTTGATGGCGCTTTCTCAATACCCGATGGTTCGAAGGAGGATCTTCTCGTCCTACAAACAGTGAACGGTGAGACTGGGGCAATCTCCCCCGACCCTTCCGAATTCCTTGGTCGAATCTTTGTCGATGCCACTGCCTCCCCGCTTCAACCACCTCCGCAGAATTGGAGCGTCGCATTATGGGACTCAAGGTCATGGAACGGTCCGGCCGGCCTTGGCATCCTTGCAATTCGTGATGTAGGTGGATGGGTGAACCCACTACCCCATCTAGATCATCGGGTAGTTCCAGGAGGTTTCAATCCTGCACTCGCCATCGCAAGCGCAGTTGCCCTCGATGCCTTCGTAAAAGATTTCGTAGCAAATGAAGCAGCAACACGTCGATTCAACGAGATGATTCGGCGCTTTATCACAGATGAAATTGGTGAAGTAGACATCGCATCACCCGAAACTGCGCGAGCGGAATTCCTCTCATTCTCATTCCTTTACGTAGATGCCCTACAACTCGTCGACATGATGAATCGTCGCGGCTTTGCCATTGACTCTGGTTCTGCATGCACCAGTGCTGCTCTTGAGCCAAGCCATGTTCTTGCTGCAATGGGTCGCCTCACACATGGCAATGTACGAATTCGACTTCACTCAAGTATCGCCGAATCAGAAATACATGCTCTTCTTAAAGCACTTAAAGAGTGCGTCGAAGAATTGCGGCATTAGAGATGACTCACGTGAATGCGCTTGGGAGACGATGTCCGCTGCCCATCATCATGATTGCCAAAGCCGTTAGTTCATGTCCGAGCGGAGAAGTTCTCACTCTTTCCAGTGATGACCCAGCTACCTGGCCTGATCTTCAAGCTTGGGGCCGCCTAACTGGCAAGGTGGTTAAGCAACTCGAAGCAACTCGCTTTGAGATAACGGCTTAGGGAGCGAACTCACTAGCCGATCAAGATTGGTTGAATCTTTGTTGCTACTTCAGCAGCAGGCTGCGCACCATAACTCTCGGCAAAGCGCGTCATAAACTCGCCCTCATTAAAGCGATACTCCTGCGGACCGACAGCTTCGAGGCAGAATGTTGCCATCATCGAACCAATCTGCGCGCATCGTTCGTGCGAAAATCCCCACGAGAGTCCCGATAAGAATCCAGATCTGAAGGCATCACCGATTCCAGTTGGATCAGTCTTGCTTCTCTCAACCGCACACCCAACGACGATTGTCTCTTTCCCGTGCTCTTCAATGCGAACGCCATTCTCGCCGAGAGTAACAACACGGATCTTCACTTGATCAAATAACTCTTGATCACTCCACCCAGTCTTCTGAAGCGTCAGCGCTAACTCATATTCATTTAAGAAGAGATACTTTGCGCCGGTAATGAGGTTCTTAATATCTCCACCCTCGAGACGGGCTAGTTGCTGTGATGGATCTGCTGCAATATCTATACCGAGTGATCGAGCGGTCTGCGAGTGACGGAGCATCGCTTCGGGATCATCGGGTGAGATCATCAAGAGATCTAATCCCCCGACCTTTTCAACGATGGGTCCGAGTTCAATCTCGCGAGCTTCACTCATTGCGCCCGGGAAGAATGAAGCCATCTGATTGAGCGTTCGATCAGATGTCACCATGTAGCTTGCTGTGTACAGGGTCTTAGAAATTCGGACGTGATCGGTATTCACGCCGTGACGCTTCAACCATGCGTCGTAGTCAGCCCAATCGTGACCCACTGATGCAATCAAGATTGGATTTAATCCAAGTACACCCATACCAAATGTGATATTTCCACCGATTCCGCCACGGCGAATATCTAAGGTATCCACTAAGAAAGAGAGCGAAACTTTATCGAGTGAGCCAGCCACAAAAGAGTCGGTGAACTCTCCTGGAAAGGTCATGATCAAGTCGCGGCCAATAGACCCGGCAATCGCAATTTTCATAGCAGCACGCTAATGCGTCAAAGGATGCGAGCGCGTTATTAGTTAAATGAATCGCCGCAGGCGCATGAACCCTGGGCATTTGGATTATCGATTGTGAAGCCCTGCTTCTCGATCGTATCCACGAAATCAATTGATGCACCCATAAGGTATGGAGTGCTCATCTTGTCGGTCACGACACTGACTGCACCGAAAGTTACAACGGTATCGCCATCAAGTGCGCGGTCATCAAAGTAGAGCTGGTAACGAAGTCCTGAACATCCACCTGGCTGCACGGCGACGCGCAGCGAAAGATCTGTGCGACCTTCCTGCTCGAGTAGCGCTTGAACTTTCTGTGCGGCTACATCCGTGAGAAGGATTCCGGTTGCAGTGCTCTGGACGGTGATGTCAGTTGAAGTCTCTGTGCTCATAACCCGAACTTTACCTCCTTTCCCGCCGCTCTGCCGCGCCAGCCTCTACTCGGCTCGCCCCAAACCTTTATGATGCGGATATGGCTAATACCCCGTTGGTTGATCTGCTCCTGATGGGACGAGAGCGCGACCTCTCTAGTGAACGCGGCGTCTCCTGCGATGGCGAGCTCCCAACTGCAAGCAATCCAGATCTCGTGGCCCGTGCGGTTGCAGCGAGGGCGGCCTTGGGGTCGAAGGCGATGATCTTGGGACACCATTATCAGCGCGATGAAGTGATTGCCTTTGCCGATATCACTGGAGATTCTTTCAAATTAGCTCAAGCGGCGGCATCTAATCCCGAAGCAGAGTTCGTCATCTTTTGTGGGGTTCACTTTATGGCTGAGAGTGCAGATGTCCTCACGACCGAACGCCAGAAGGTAATCCTTCCTGATCTCGCTGCTGGATGTTCGATGGCAGATATGGCGGCAGCAAATCAGGTAAATGCTGCTTGGAGAGAATTTGAACGTCTAGGAATCGCACCAAAGACAATCCCTGTGACCTATATGAACTCCTCTGCTGCTATCAAAGCTTTTACCGGCGAACACGGTGGAACCGTCTGCACCTCATCCAATGCTGAGCGCGCGATGAGTTGGGCCCTTGAACAAGGCGAGAAGATCTTCTTCCTTCCCGATCAACACCTCGGTCGCAATACTGCAGTCCTCAAGCTAGGACTCTCACTCAATGATTGCGTTATCTGGAATCCATGGAAACCAAACGGCGGTCTCACCGATCAAGAGATTCTCGATGCAAAGATCATTTTGTGGCGTGGACACTGTTCTGTTCATGGCCGCTTCTCTCTGCAGAACGTGAACGATGTTCGCGAACGCATTCCAGGAGTGAATGTTCTCGTGCACCCCGAGTGTCAACATGATGTTGTCTCAAGTGCAGATCTCGTTGGTAGCACCGAGTTCATTATCGAAACTATTCGACAATCAAGCCCTGGCTCAAAGTGGGCGATTGGTACCGAGCTCAATCTCGTTCAACGGCTCGCCAATGAATATAGTGACCGTGAGATCGTCTTCCTCGATAAGACGGTCTGCTACTGCTCAACCATGAACCGAATCGACTTGCCACACCTTGTCTGGGCCATGGAGACGCTCCTAACAGGTCGGATCGTGAACCAGATCAGCGTGGACCCAACCGTTGCCCATTTCTCACGAGTTGCACTCGAGCGAATGCTGGCTCTACCGTAACCTCATGAGCGAGAACACAGAGAATAAAAAGGGCCGAGCTACTCCAAAGCGCAAAGAGTCAGAAGCTCGCCTGAAGGTGAACTCGATTGCTCCTTCGACAACGAAGGAAGGTAAAGCTCGTGATCGCGCTCTTGAAAAGAGTCGTCGAGTTGAAGCCCGAGCTGCATTTATGCGAGGAGACGAGAACGCTCTCCCCGCGCGTGACCGAGGTCCCGTGAAACGCTATGTTCGAAACTATATTGATTCGCGTCGCTCAATTGGTGAGTACTTCTTGCCAACGATTATGGTTGTTCTTGTTCTCACTGCGATCCCAGTGAAGGCGATTCAACTACTTGCGATCCTCTTTATGTATGCCGCGATGATCTACTCATTCGTCTCTGCTTTCTTCGTCACGCGTAAGATCAAGAAGCTTGTCGCCGAGAAGTTCCCTAACGAATCACTTAAGGGAGTTGGAATGTATGGCTGGCTTCGATCAACGCAGATGCGCCGCATGCGCGCACCTGCACCACAAGTAAAGCGTGGGGATACTTTTTAAGATCCTTTAAGAGCGAGGATTCGGGCTCTGTGTTTTAGCAGGGTCACGCTCTGGGAGATTTCCAAGTGCGCTATCGATAGCCTTCATCACTGACGGCTCGAGTTTGATGCCGCTTGCCTTCACATTCTCTTTCACCTGAGACGGCTTTGTTGCGCCCATGATGACAGATGAGACATTCGGATTCTGAAGCGCCCAAGCGAGAGCGAGTTGGCCGATGGTGAGATCAAGAGATTCTGCAATCGGTTTTAAATTCTGAACTGCAACCAGAACCTCTTCACGCAACCAGCCAGTCATGAAGTTTCCAGATTTGTGACGGGCGCGAGAACCAACTGGTGCCTTCTTGCCAGGCAGATACTTTCCCGTGAGTACACCCTGTGCCATTGGAGACCAAACTATCTGGCCAATACCTTCACGCTGACAGAGCGGAACCACTTCGCTCTCAATGACGCGCCACAACATCGAGTACTGAGGCTGGCTCGAGACAAATCGATCGAAGTTATTCTCTTTCTGATAGCGAATCGCTGCGCCGATCTGATTTGCATCCCACTCGGAGAAACCGATGTAGTTGACCTTGCCTTGGCGAATGAGATCTTCAAAGGCACGAAGTGTCTCTTCGATTGGAGTTTCAACGTCAAAACGATGTGCCTGGTAGAGATCGATGTGGTCGGTATTAAGACGCTTCAGGGAAGCATGAACAGATTCCATGATGTGCTTGCGAGATAACCCACGATCGTTCTTGCCCGTACCGGTCGGAAAGTAGACCTTGGTGAAGAGCTCGTACGATTCACGGCGGACTCCCTTGAGGGCCTTCCCCAGTACAGTCTCAGCTTTTGTGCCGGCGTAGACATCTGCGGTATCAAAGGTTGTGATCCCAGCATCGAGCGCAGCACGGACGCAACTAATCGCCGCATCTTGCTCCACCTGATTGCCATGGGTGATCCAATTTCCATAAGAAATCTCTGAGACATACATTCCGGTCTTGCCAAGGCGACGATATTCCATGGGCAAGAGAGTACCCTGAAGATATGAAGTTGCGACTAGTTTTAGGAAGTGCGTTTGCCTTCGCGATCGCTCCCCTGACGGCTATCTCTTCCTGGGCCGATGAGACTGGCGTCGAACCGCACGTTCACGAAGAGCGTCGAAGTTTTGAAGGGCTACCGGTCATCCTCGTGATCTGCGCACTCATCATCGCGGTCGGACTCGCTTACGGAATTGGTCGCAGGTCTCGCAAGTAACGCCCCTCTCGTGCTACCTTTCCGTTGCTTGTCGACCTTCGGGATGTCAAGCGGTAGATGTGTGAGCGAAGTCCGGTGTAATCCCGGCGCTGTCCCGCAACTGTGAGTATCAGTTCAGTTATGAACATTCGATATGAGCCAGGTCGCCTCATTCACCTATCAAAGTATCCGACCTCGGAGAAGGGTCGGGCCTTTGGACGAAGATCAGGCGATCAAGAGCAAGACTCTTATCGAATGATTTCAGGTCAATAGCCCCCTTTCTCCCTCAAAGTATTGAGGGAGTTTTTTTTATGCACAGAATGAAGAAGTATCTTGTGGCCGTCGTCGGAATCGCCGCTTCCGTAGCAGCGATTCAACCCGCCTGCGCTGCAATCAAATTTCCATCTCGAATCATCTCGCTATCACCAAGTGCGACGGAAGATCTCTTCGCCATCGGTGCTGGAAGAGAAGTGGTTGCAGTTGATTCACTATCCAACTACCCAGCCAATGCACCCATGACAAAACTCGATGCATTCACCCCTAACGTGGAAGCCATCGCGAAGTACAAACCAGACCTCGTCATCTTGCAATCCTCTGCCACAAAAGCACAATCCGTGAAGAGCGCACTAGAGTCACTGAAGATCAAGGTCTACTTCGAAGTTACGCCTAGCGATGTCAATGGCGCATATTCAGAGATCACTGCTTTGGGTCAGGAGACTGGGAAGGCGGCGCAAGCTGCAAGACTCATCGCCTCCATGAAATCAGCGATCAAGGCGGCTATCGAAAAGGGTCACAAGTCAGCACCGCTTCCTATCTTCCATGAGGTGGATAACACGCTCTATTCAGCGACATCAAAGACTTTCATTGGTCGCGTCTACGCAGATTTCAACACGATAAATATCGCCGACGCTGCTGATACCGCTGATAGTTATGGCTACCCGCAACTCACCAATGAGTATCTTCTCAAGGCGAACCCGTCAGTGATCTTCTTGTCTGATGGCGAGAAGGTGGCAAATGTCGCTGCCCGCGCCGGATGGAGTTCTATCGACGCCGTTGCCAAGAACCATATCGTCGTCTTACCAGACGATATTCCATCACGTTGGGGACCTCGCTTAGTTAATTTCTATCAATTTGTTTCAACCACGCTTCAGGCAATTAAGTAACAGAATCAAAGATTATGGTGAGTAAGCAGCGCGAAGTTTCGGAGATCGCACCGATATGGAATTGGAAGATCACCTCACTTTGCGCTGCGCTCTTACTTGTTGTCGGTATTGCCGCTGTTAGTTTTGGTCCTATTCGATTGAGTTTTGGCAGCATCATCAAAACCCTCTTTGGAGTTAAAGGT
>Ga0214164_1000833_pt1 | contig 19091 bp, 17 predicted proteins | sample TroBogepilimnion_13_FD_153003 | JGI IMG/M metagenome (GOLD analysis project Ga0214164, IMG submission 153003) | Freshwater microbial communities from Trout Bog Lake, WI - Practice 03JUN2009 epilimnion v4 | ecosystem: Environmental > Aquatic > Freshwater > Lake > Epilimnion/Euphotic zone ...
AGCCAAGCTTCAGTATGAAAGTGCTGTTGAAGGTGTAGAGACTAGACGGCACCCATCTAAGTTGAGCAATCAATATGATGAAGGCATAGTCCAGGGAGTTAGGAAACTAACACAAACCGGAATCCTTTGGTCCCAGGTTCAAGTCCTGGTGGGCCCACCAAGAATCACGATACCAACTCTAGGGTTGGTATTTTTTTGAGCGTTACTTTAAGTGACGATTGTTGACTTATCAAAAACTTTACTAAGTTAGCCCTATGGTTAGCTCGAATTCAGTTATATCTTCATTCTCACTAACTTAGTACTTTCCCCGAGTTATTTAGGTTGACAAAACTAAGATATAGTCACAATATAAAAAATTATAATTTTAATAATAATCAAAGGGGAAAAGACTATGAGCAATCAAAGACGTGACTTTCTAAAAGTATCCGCTTTAGCTGGCAGCGCTGCATTAGCGACACCATTTATTTCAAGTCAGGCGGTGGCAGCGGGACCAGGTGCTGGTGCAGTTAGGATAGCCAATCCGGAGATGGCGAAGAATATGGTTGTGCTTAACTATAAAGAGGACAACCAATATATTCTTGGAGTAAAAACCGATAAGGGCATTTTACAGGTAGCAAAAGCTGCAAAGCAATTCAAGGTGAAGGCACCCGTTAATACAGATGACTTAATTGCTAATGGCGATCAGGGGCTAGGTAAATTGGTTTTATTAGCCTTAAATAAGGGAAAAGCAGCTCTTTTTCTTGATGAATCTAAGATTGAATATGCACCAGCCGTCACCAATCCAGAAAAGATTGTTTGCGTAGGTCTGAATTATGCCAAGCATGCCAAAGAAACCAATAACCCTATTCCCAAGCTGCCGATTCTATTTAATAAGTTTAATAACACATTAAATTCGCATAATGGCGTGGTGGCCGTATCTAAAGTTAATGCTGAGAAATTTGATTACGAAGCTGAGCTAGTCATCGTGATGGGTAAGAGGGCATATAACGTATCTGAAGCAGATGCTTTGTCTTATGTATTTGGTTATGCGACCGGTCAAGACTTTACTGCACGTGATTTACAACAGCGTAGTAGTCAGTGGATGATTGGAAAAACAAATGACGGATTTGCGCCAATTGGCCCATATATTCTTACGGCCGATCTTGTTGGAAATCCAAATCAGTTAAAGATCGAGCAATACGTTAATGGCGAAGTTCGTCAATCATCAAATACCAATGACATGGTTTTTAATTGTGCGCAGATTGTGAGTTATACGTCTAAGATTTTTACTCTTGAACCTGGTGATATTATTTTTACAGGGACACCCGAAGGCGTTATCAGTGGCTATCCAAAAGAGAAGCAAGTTTGGCTAAAGCCAGGAGATAAATTAGAGACTCGAATTGAAAAATTGGGTAATCTTAAATTTACTTTAACGTAATATTAAAATATATTTATAGGTTATTAGTAGCCCACCAGAAAAGCAAAACCCCAGTTAGTGGCAGCTGGGGTTTTGTCTTTTGAGCGTTACTTAAAGTAACGCTTAGACTCTTTTTAGTCGCTAGCTTTGATGTTGCGCTCAACGGCTATCTTTGAATAGGTTATATATTCTTGCCTTAAAAAATCAGAAAATTCTTTTGGTGAATTACCGATAGGCTCAACACCTTGAGCAAGTAATTTATCTCGTACCAATGGCTCCCGTACAATTTTGGCAGTAGCTATTGCTAGTTTACTGAGAATGTCAGAAGGTGTTTTAGAGGGTGCAAAAAGGCCCATCCAATTAGTAAAGCGATATGTTTTCATCCCTGGCAACTCCGCAACAGCCATAACGTCAGGCATTGCTGATGATCGCTTCTCGCTAGTTACGGCTAGAATTTTTATTTTTCCATTCTTGGCATGAGCAATAGTGGGGGGCATACCTATGATGGCTATTGGAATTTGACCCCCTAAGGCATCAGCTAATGCGGGTGCAGCACCTTTGTAAGGGATATGCAAAACATCTAGCCCTGCAATGGCATTTAAAGATTCACCCGCAAATTGCATTGAGCTTCCGGCGCCAGGAGTTCCATATGAATATTTACTAGGATTTGCTTTTGCTAAAGTAATAAATTCAGATATATTTTTTGCCGGAACACTTGGGTTGGCTGCTATTACTAAGGGGGTTTCACCAATAAGCGAAATTGGTATCAGATCAGTTTTTGGGTCATATGGAACTTTTTGTCCTGCAATGGGGCCAACAACAACCTCTGCGGGTGAAGCTATTAAAAAGGTATACCCATCAGGGGCGCTCTTAGCAACAAAATCAGCACCTATAGCACCTGACGCGCCAGCTTTGTTCTCTACTATTACTGTTGTATTTAATACCTCGCCAAGTCTTTGAGCATAGGTTCTCGCAACTGCATCGACCCCACCCCCTGGTGGATAAGGGACAATGATCTTGATCGGTTTATCTGGCCAAGCTGCACTAAGTGCAGTGTTAGCAATCAATAGACAGCTCGCAAAGATGACTACTAATCTTCCCATAGCATTAACCCTCATATATTGCCCCTCGATTATTTTTATTAAAGGAAATCAGCTGCAGCGCCAGGCGCTGGAGTAAATCCAATGTCCCCACGTGCAATCACGGCTTCACGTCCTCCATTGGCCGCTAAATTTTCAGCCTGTCTGGCCTTAGCTCTTCTATCTGTTTCGTCTGGATCACAGACGCTAAGAAGTTTTAAGTGACATTCTGAGAGAATGTTTTTGTATTCTGTATTTTGTCCAAGATCATTTGTTTCATTTGGGTCATTATCAAGATCGAATAACTGCGCCGGATACTTTGCGTAATAAACATATTTCCATTTCCCATTACGAATTGCATAGGCCCCAGTTGTAGAGCCCATTCCATGATATTCAGAAAGTACCGTTCTATCTGGTTTATATCCTTTGGCGAGATCAAATAAAGAAACACCTAGATGACCATCCTTAACAGATTCAAAATCAATACCAATTCCTTCCAGAATAGTCGGGAAGCAATCAACATGACTTGCTGGCGTATCAATCCTAATTCCTTTGGGAACATCAGGGCCAGCCATAATTAAAGGTACGCCCGCAATTTCTTCAAACATTGTGGACTTGCCCCAAAGACCTCTTGCGCCCAAATTGTCGCCATGATCACTTGTATAAATGACATTGGTGTTGTCGTTAAATCCAAGCTCTTGCAGAGTATTAAGTATCTTCCCTATATTCTCGTCTAAATAAGAAACGAGTCCAAAATAGCCACATAGTGCACGCTTAACCTGATCTTCATTTTCAAAGTAGTCGTCGTAACAAAACGAATTTCTGTAGTCCTCTAAATAGGGGTGATTTGGCCGCTCTTCGCGGGCATACATTAAGGGCATTGGTAATTTTTTACCCCAATATTTGTAATAGTGTTCAGGAGGAGCTGTTAGCGGAAAGTGTGGCGCTACAAAAGATACAAAAAGAACCCAAGGCTTATCTAAAGCCCTTTCTTTGATTGCTTTTTCATGTAACCAGATTTGAGCCTTGGAGCAAATTTCTTTGTCATAGAACGTATATTGAGATTCTCCAGGCCCTGCTAATGCAGCCATTTTTTTTGAGCCACCACGCTTAGGCAGATCATCACGTACAAGCCCGAGTAAGTCCCCTTTGCCTTTAAGAATGTGCATCGGAATTTGTTCTTCAGTAAAGCCATGGTCTTCATCGTATTCACGAAAATGTAACTTTCCAATTGAAGTGACATTAAATCCCTTATCCCGAATAATGTGATGCCATGACGGGATAGAGCCATCGTAGGCATCGGCGTTATCCCAAAATCCAATTTGATTAATATATTTTCCTGTCGCAAATCCAGCCCGGGCAGGTATACAGACCGGGCTAGTTGTATAGGTATGCTCAAAAACAGTCCCCCTCTTAGCAAGGGCGTCTAAGTTTGGGGTTTGAATTATGGGGTGACCAGAATTTCCAAGAACTTTGGGATTATGTTCATCCGACATGATGACGAGAAAATTATTAGCCATGAGATCCTATTATGTCTAGTAGGTTATTTAGACGCTTACTATACATCTAAACGTTATTTTCAAACTCGCGGCTAAAGGATTGAAAGATATAAATCTTAATATATTCAAGGCATAGTCCAGGGGGTAGTGAAAGCTACACAAACCGGAATCCTTTGGTCCCAGGTTCAAGTCCTGGTGGGCCCACCAAGAATCACTGTACCAACTCTAGGGTTGGTATTTTTTTGAGCGTTACTTTAAGTGACGATTGGGGGGGTCATGCTTTATCATTAAAAAAACTTTGATAATAGAAAGTAATGATAAGATTAAAAAAATTAATTTAAATTAATACATTTCCTAATCTGGGAGTTATAAATGAAAAAAACATATCAAGCTTTCTCTTCATGTGTAAAGATTGGTGCGGCCTTATTCTCTGGTCTTGTGGCGATGATTTATCCGATAACCAGCACGGCGGTAGCCATAGACGTTTCATCAGTTTCTGTGGATGATTGCACATCAGGAAATGGTGAAGTGGGAGGTGCCGGAGGAGATGGGGGGAATGGTAGCTCATCCTGTGCAGGCGGTACCGGTGGAAATGGTGGTGCTGGCGGAAATGGTGGCGCTGGCAGTACTGGCGGAAATGGCGGAAATGGTGGGTAACGCAGCAGTATCAGACCAGCGCCTCAAATCTGATATTACTTACCTTGGCAAGACTAATAGCGGTATAAAACTCTACTCATTTAAGTACCTTTGTTCTGATCAGGTGTTTGTAGGGGTGATGGACCAAGACTTATTAGCTAATTCTGAATGGAAAAATGCTGTAATTACTGGCGTGAATGGGTTTACTCAGTGAACTACACTAGCCTAGGTTTAGAGATGATGACTATGGAGCAATACCAGCACAAAAAATGCTTACTTAAGCTCATTGATGATCAACTAAAGCGATTTAACCAATCGTTAAAACTTATAACCAACACCTACTAAGAAGTTATAGACATTCATACCTACGGTATTTGAAAATCTTAAGTTGTAGCTACCAACCTTGGCAGTAGTAGTCTCAGTAACATTGTTATAGCTAAAGTAATTAGCCTCACCAAAACCATACCAATTACCCGCAAAGAATTGTTTATAGCCAAGTCCTAAGGAATAACCATTGAGGTTTTGTGTTTCGCTAGCACTTCCTGAGCTGCTTTTAAAGGAATTACCGGCATAGCCAACTTTAAAATACGCTAAACCATCAGTTCCTACATTCATGCCGGGTGCTAGGTAAATGTTATAGACATTTTGATTCTGGTAGGTACCACTAGTCCCATTGCCACCCTTAGCTTTAGAAGAATAGTTACCTGACTGGCTATTAAAAGGATAGTACTCAGCACCAATAGCTAAAGTGAAGTCTTTAGTGACGGATGCGGTATAGCCTAGGGCGACATTACCTGTAGCGCCAGAAGTGCTACTAATAGATGTTGCTAGTGGAATGGTGTTACTAGTACCAATAACGGAGATGGGTGTATTGGTTAGTGTTGGATTAACACTTTCATAACCCACACCGACCTGACCATAAAAGCCTTCAAACTTAGACTGGGCAAAACTGGAAGTTGCTAGGGTGGCTATCACCAAGCCAAGTGGTAAATAGTATTTCATCAGTATTCCTTAGGGCTGGTTAACTTCATTTAACTTGGGGCAAAAGTCAATAATCAAGAGCAATTACGCAAGCTAAAATGATAATTTAATAAAACAATAATTTTAATAATTATGTACTTTTACCATATAGGTAATTTTAGTCAAGTATCTTTTCTATTACAGCGCACTTTAGTATGTTCCATGTGGTAGAAGTCCTTAAGCAATTTATTAGTCTAGTAAGTATTTACAAAGCCGAAGATATTTCAAATAAAATCAAAATGAGTAACGGTATTAATCGAAAAAAAGATACTACTTAAGGTCAAAAACTTAACGAAAAAATAATTAATTAAATGAACAGGGTAAATAAAATTAATAATCCACTCTCAGATGAGGTGTCTCACCAGTATGAAAAGTGGGTATATCCCGAGCCAATTCTTGATCTTCCAGTATGGTTAGAAAATAACTGGCAATGGTTTGATCCCAGTCACGCTTCACGTATGATCTGGCCAAACCAAGATTACAAACCTGATTTAGATATTTTGATAGCGGGTTGCGGTACAAATCAGGCCGCAGTGTATGCCTATACAAACCCTGAAGCTAAAGTTGTGGCTATGGATGTTAGTCAGTCGTCTCTAGATCATCATCAATTTCTCAAGAAAAAATATGGGCTAAAAAATCTTGAAATACATTTACTTCCCATAGAGGAAGTAAATGTATTAAATCGTGACTTTGACCTCATAGTATCAACTGGTGTTTTGCATCATCTTGCTAACCCCCAGTTAGGTTTAAATGCTCTAGCCAAATGTCTTCGCCAAGATGGAGTAATGGCATTAATGCTATACGCCAAGTACGGTCGAATTGGGGTCGAAATCCTACAGTCAGTTTTTCATGATTTAGGGTTATCTCAGGAAAGCACTCCAGTTCACATAATTAGAGATGCGCTAGAAATTTTGCCACAGGACCATCCTGTCAGAAGTTATCTCGCAATTGCGCCCGATTTGAAATTTGATGCCGGCGTAGTAGATACTTTCCTACATATTCGCGAACAAAGCTATAGCATTAATGAGTGTATTGAGCTGGTGTCCGCAGCTGGCCTTGTTTTTCAGGACTTATTCTTGAAGAGCCCTTACTATCCGCCACATTCTGCTTTAGGAGAATTTTATTCTAATGTAAGGACCTTGCCTGAGAGTCAGCAGTGGTCAATTATGGAACGAATTAACTTTAGAAATGCTTGTCATTTTTTTACGGCGTGTAGAGAAGACCGACCCAAAGAAAAATACAAGATAGACTTTACCTCTGAAGAAATTTTTAATTTAGTACCCTCTTTAAGGCATCGTTGTGCTCTTGAAGGAAATAAACTTTCCCGGCATAACTGGACTTTCACTCTTAACCCTCAAGAAAAAGAAATTATCCAACGAGTAGATGGACTGTTATCGGTTACTGAGATCCTAAAACAGGCCTCTAACAGCCCGGTAATTAAAGGCCAGAATCAAACTGATCTGAGGATGTTTGGAAAGGCACTCTTTCAAAAACTATGGCAGCTAGATTTCTTATCAATGGGCCTAAAGCCTTAAATATCTAGTCAGCCAATCCTTTGGTCCCAGGTTCAAGTCCTGGTGGGCCCACCAAGAATCTAATACCAACTCTAGGGTTGGTATTTTTTTGAGCGTTACTTAAAGTAATGCTTGTGGGATCAAAATCTAGACTTATTCCAGTAGTTTAAAATAAACCTATTTTGTTGTAATGCTTTACTATAGAAAAACGCTGTTTGGATTTAGTGCTGAATTGATCAGCTGTTCAAGTTATTGATTTGCATAACTAAAGGAGGTCTTTAAGTGACACCTAAGCCTATACCGCTTCGTAAAGCTATTGCTCCAAGACCGCAGAATAATTTACCTTTGATTCATGGTTTGCATCACTTTGCGTATAGATGCAAAGATTCAGAAGAAACTAGAAAATTTTATGAAGATATTCTCGGGCTTCCATTTGCAGCAGCAGTAACTCATGATCTTGTTCCAAGCTCTGGTGAATATTCCCCTTATTACCATATATTTTTTGAGTTAGGTGATGGGTCTTATCTAGCATTTTTTGATTTGCTAGATGGCGAAGGATATGAGTCTGATCCTAAGACACCAACATGGGTTAATCATTTAGCTCTGGAAGTTGATAGCCTAGAGACTTTGGAAGTTTATAAAGAAAGGCTAATAGAAAATGGAGTTGAGGTGCTGGGAGTAGTAGATCATAAATGGTTTAATTCTATTTATTTTTTCGATCCCAATGGGATTAGATTAGAACTCGTGCAACGAACAGCTTCCTTTGGGGAAATGGAGAAAAAATTTAATGCTGTTAAGAATGTAATGTCTGGCCTTAAGGAAAAAAAAGAAGCATTGCGACGGAGCAAGTCCTAGTGTCAGTTCTTCAGTTAGTAGCATTGGATGTTCCCTCTGGTGCGCAGATGGAGAGTCAATCAGGTTTATTTAAAAATAACCCGAAAATTTATGGCGCATTAGCTGGCAAGCCAAATGGTAAAGTCGGGGCAATCATCATGCACCCTACTTCTAATTTTATGGGGCATTATCTTTTAGAGCCTTTGGCTCAGATGGGTATTAGCTGCCTTGCTTTAAATTCTAGATATATAAATAACGATTCTGTTTTAATTATGGAGCAGGTTTTATTAGATTTAGGGGCAGGCGTTAAATTTATGCGTCAGCACTTTGAGACAGTTATTTTATTGGGCAATTCGGGTGGAGCAGCCCTAATGTCGTTTTATCAGGCCCAAGCTGAAAATCCAAGTATTACTCAAACTCCGGCTGGAGACCTAATCAATATTAGGGGGGCAAATTTACTGCCTGCAGATGGGATTGTAATTTTAGCCGGACATCCCGGCCGTTCGCATTTAATATCTAAGTGGTTGGATGCTTCTGTGACTAACGAATCTGATTCTTTGTCGATTGATAGTGCTCTTGATATATACAATGAAAAAAATCATCCATTGACGGAAGATTTTATAGAGCGCATACGTCATGGGCAGCTCGAACGTAGTAAGCGAATTACTAGTAGGGTACAGGATAGGCTTAAATACTTAAGAGATCTTAAAGAGCCTATTAATGATGAGGCTATGATTGTGTATAGAACTTATGCAGACCCTCGGTTTATAGATTTATCGATTGATCAAAACGACAGAAAGCTTGGCGGGAATCGTGGAGACGGAAATCCTCGATTCATAAATTATGGCGTTAATAGCCTTTGTCGGTATACATCTTTAACTGCATGGATGTCTCAGTGGTCATTATTATCAAATGCTGACGGCCCCGATAATCTTGCAAAGACATCTGTGCCAGTTTTGCATCTTGAATATACTGCTGACGGATCTGTTTTTCCTTCCGATATAAAACGATGGTCTAAAGCAATGGGTAATCGCGAGGAGTTTTATCAAATTAAACGAGGCAATCACTACTTAATGGGTCAGCCTGAATTAATTTCTCAAGTTGCTGACTTAATTCAGGCTTGGTGCAAGAAAATTAATAATTGAAAATTTAAATACTTTAGATTGGAATTGAGAACTTATGCATAAATGGCGAATATTGTTATTAATTATTAGTTATTCATTAATTTCCCTTATGGGAATTGGTAATTTAGCGGCTCAATCACTATATCCAGATCGGGTAATTCGCCTCATTGTGCCATTCCCGACGGGTGGAGTTTCTGATTCTTTGGCTAGGGTTATCGCAAATAAAGTATCCAAGGAGTTGGGGCAGCAAATCTTTGTTGATAATCGCGCTGGTGCCGGTGGAACACTTGGGCTAAGTCTAGCCGCTAACGCTTCCCCCGATGGCTATACGTTAGTGCTTGGAGCTACATCTACTCTATCAGCGGGACCATACCTGTATAAAAACCTTTCGTTTGATCCAAGAAAAGATTTGATTCCGGTCGCTATGCTTGCAACCATTCCCAATGTACTAGTTGTAAATACATCACTTCCAGTAAATGATTTAAAGGAATTGGTAGCCTACTTGAAGGCAAATCCCGGGAAAGTTAATTATGCCTCGCCAGGAAATGGCAATAGTAGTCATCTTTCTGGCGAATTATTTAAACAGAGATTCGAGGTGGATATTCAGCATGTGCCATATAAGGGAGACACTCCTGCAATAACTGATTTAATAGGGGGGCAGGTGCAAATGATGTTTGCAACAGTAGCCACTGCTTTACCCAATATTAAATCTGGAAACCTAAAGCCGATAGTTATTGCTGGTCCTAGTAGATCAGTAGCATTACCTAACGTTCCCACAATGAATGAATTAGGTGTTAAAAACTTTAATACCGATGCATGGTTTGGAATTGTTGCGCCAGCTGGGGTTCCTCAAGAAATCGTCTTGCGGTTAAATAAGGAAATTAACTCTGCTATCGCTGATCCGGAGGTTAATGCAAAATTAGTTAGCCTAGGATTACGCCCATCCATAATGTCGCTTCCTGAATTCAGCGCATACGTGAAGAGTGAGTCAATTAAATGGGGTGAGCTAGTTAGGCTTTCCGGGGCAACTTTAGATTAATTTAGGCCGACTTTCAAATGATTGAGACACCGATATTAATCGTAGGTGGAGGCCCGGCTGGAGCTACCCTCGCCGCAGAAATTGGCTACCGTGGTGGGTCATGTCTTCTGATTGAGGAAAGCGAGGGCGATAACCCGCATCCCCGAGCAAATATGGCCGGCCAACGCACTATGGAAATTTTTCGAAGATGGGGGCTGGCTGAAAAAGTCTTGGATGCAAGCCTGCCAAGAGATTATCCGGTGAATGTTATTTTTTCTACACGGCTAAATGAATATGAAATTCACCGCTTCTCATTAGCCTCAATTGAAGAGTTTCAAAATCCAACTCAAAACCTTAGAAATTCTCTCCCAGATGTTGATTGGTCTCCTTATTTCAAGACCCAAATCGGTCAAAATTATTTGGAGCCAGTCATCAGAGATTTTGCGCAAACCTTTCCTGGCGTAGAAGTTTTAAAAGGATGGAAATTGTGTGATTTTATTCAGGATCAAGACGGAGTAATAGCTAATATTCAACAAGCTAGCACTGGGCAAGTTCGAAAAGTTAAGGCACAGTTTATGGTTGGCTGCGATGGCGGACGAAGCTATATTCGTAAAGCATTAAATATTGCATTTGAGGGTAGGGGTGCTTTGTCACGCAACCTGGGTATTTATGTCCGAATTCCTGATTTTGAGCAAGCACAACCTTTAGGTAGGGGGACGCTACTCTGGACACTAGCCCCATCTTGTCGCGGCGTTTTTATAGCCATTGATGGGAAAGATCTTTGGACCTATAACCGGTATTTTTGTACTGAAGAAGAGGCTGATGACCCACGTCGCATGGTTTGTGAAGCTATAGGTAAAGACGTACCTATGGAGATTTTGTCTGTTCAGCCGTGGACAGGATTTCAGGTAGTTGCCGAAAAGTATCGACACGGAAGAGTTTTTTTATGCGGTGATGCAGCGCATTTGTTTAATCCAACAGGTGGATTTGGGATGAATACTGCAATAGCTGATGCTGCAGACTTAGGGTGGAAAATTTCAGCTGTTCTAGCCGGTTGGGGAGGCCCAAAATTACTGGATAGCTATGAGCAAGAGCGCAGGCCTGTAGGGGTTCGTAATACTATTGAAGCTGCTGCAAATTTTGATAAGATTGCAGCCCTTATGCATTTGTCTCCCGAAATTGAAGAAGCTTCCCATAAGGGTGAAGAGCTGAGATTAACGGTTGGAGAAAAATTACAAGGTCAAAAGAAAACTTGGTCTGCTAGTGGAATGCATCTAGGCTATCGTTATGAGAACTCACCGATAGTAATTCCTGATGAAACACCTGCTACGCCTGATCATCCTCAGATTTATGTACCAACTTCACGCCCAGGCTCAAGGGCCCCTCATGTTTGGTTGGAGAATGGACAGTCAACTCTAGATTTTGTTCCGCGTTATGGTTTTGAAATTTGGCGGTTTCAAAATGCCCCAAGATTAGAGCAGCTAGAGAGGGACGCAAAAGAGCTAGGGGTTCCCATTTCTGATCGGCTGATTGACTCTGAAACCGCGGCTGACATATTCGAAAATAAATATGTCATAGTTAGACCAGATGGTCATGTTGCCTGGCGAAGTAATTACCCTCCTGATAATCCTAAAGAAACCATTTCAAAAATCAGTGGTCATTATTAAAGCTTTGCCTACCAAGAATGATGATATCAACTCTAGGGTTGGTATTTTCTTGAGTGTAACTGAACGCATCACTTAGCAGCAAGATTGATCTTAAATATCCAAAACCAATCTATCAGATTTTGCTCGCGATACGCAAATCATGATTGTTTTATTCGCCTCTTTTTCTTCATCTGATAGTAGGCTGTCACGATGATCTGCCACGCCCTCAAGTAACACTGTCTCGCAAGAGCCGCATAAGCCCTGCTCGCAATTGCTAAGAGGAAAATGACCATGCTCCCTTAAAACACTCAAGATACTTTTGTTGTCTGGAACAGATAAAACGATATCACTCTTTTTAAGTTCAATTTCAAAAGCATTGTTTTTATGATCTTTATTTATTGGTGCAGCAAACCACTCAAAATATACTTTTTTGTTCGGGCGATTGCTTGCAAGCCTCTCTACTGATTGCATGAGACCCGCTGGGCCACAGCAATAGATGTTTATGTCATCTTCATATGAATCTAATAGACTCGCAATATCGAGAATCGGTTCTTCGTTGAAGTATCCACTTACTTTACTAGCATCGAGCTGGATTAAATCATCATAAAAAGCTGCATGATCCTGTGAGCGGGCACAGTAATGTAGAGCCCAATCTTGATTTTGCATAACAAGCGATTGAATCATCGAAAAAATTGGAGTAATGCCAATACCGCCGGCTATGAAAACAACCTTTTTTTTAGAAGCTACCAGTGGAAAATGATTGCGTGGGGTGGAGATAGCTAAAAAATCATCTACCTTTACCTGCGCTTGGAGATTTATTGATCCTCCACGTCCACCCTCCTCGTATTTCACGGCAATTGTATAAAACGGATCAGTAGTTTTCCCGCATAAGGAGTATTGCCTTACCATGCCATTTGGCAAATATACGTCGATGTGTGCACCAGGCTCGAAAGCTGGAAGCGCTCTTCCATCAGATGGGGTGAAGGTATATTTTAAAGTCTGCTTAGCAATTTCATCTATTGAATGTACTTGAACGCGACGAATTTCTTGTGACATGTATAAATTACTATTAATAGCTTCTATTTAAATCAACGATATTCGTTAAGGGCTTATTAGCGAAATGGTTTCGTAAGTTATTAAAAAATATATCCAAGGTGCGAGGAATATATTCTTCAATGTCATCGGATAAGACATGAGGGGTGATTATTAGATTTGGAGTGTTCCAGTACGGCCAATCTTCTGGTGGAGGCTCTGGATATGTAACATCGATAATGGCGCCACTCAAGTGCTCATTTCTTAGTGCTTTATCTAGGGCGGCTGGATCTACCAATCCACCACGGGACATATTAAGGAATGCTGATCCTTTTTTCATGAGACTAAATTCTCTATCACCCATTAAGAAACGTGTTTCCTCGGTAAGAGCGGTGTTGAGTACTACAAAATCTGCCTTTGGAAGTAGGTCAGCCAAACTTTCAGGAGGATGCATTTCATCTACATTGGGCATAGGTTTGCTACTTTTTCGGATCCCGATTACCTTCATATTAAAGTCTTTAGCCAATTTAGCTATCCCACCTCCAATAGCACCTACGCCAACGATTAAGACTGTTTTATTGGCAACTGTGTCAGTAAAGATGCGATTCCATTTTTTTTGACGCTGGTTCCATGATAGCTGGGGTAAGCGAGCATTTAACATTAACAACGCCATTAGTCCAGACTGAGATGCCTTTGGAACATGCGCGCCGCTATTTGTTAGCACAGTAACGCCTTGTGGAACCCAATTTAAAGGCAGCAAATAATCAACTCCAGCGCCTAATATCTGTAGTAATTTAAGAGATTTGCCATCCCCTGATAAAGTATCTTTTGGAAATCTATATGTAATCATTGCATCGGCTGTTAGGATGCTAGCTGCATAATTATTTTGATCAACGCCCCACGTTGTATGAATTTTCTCGGCAACATCGGGAAATTTTGCTAGGACTTTTTCATATTGGTCAGGCCTCACAATAAATACAGGCATTAAGGCGCTAGCATTTTCAATATGGACATGAAATTTGGGCTTATCCGAATCGATTTGAATAGTCATGGTTTCATTATTTCTATTAAGTATGTATTGATTTATTGTGGGCCAACTACCTTATCCAAGATCCGATTGGCGATACGGTGCACTATGAATTCCTCAAGAGAATAGCGGCCTGGACGATAGCTTCCAGAGCGCATTGATTTTTGTACGTTCGGGTTGATTCCAAAGTCCTCACGAATGATTTGTGAATATTTTTCATAATAATCAGCGCCTACGATGTCATTAAAATTCGGCATCTCGACTGTTGATTTAGGAAAAGTCCAATTTTCGTATAGGCGAAGTTTCTCGGGCCCCTCAGGCAAGTACTGCCTGAATTTCATGTAGTTTGCGGTCAGAATAATTTGCAAGCTCGGCTCAACCCAAATATGAAAAAGACCTTGCGCTTTTTTTTCATCAATGCCGGGTACATCTGGCAGGCCTGAGTAAGCTACGATACTGCGCTTACTGAACATTGCCTCCCATGGACCCTTTGTCTCTTCAAATATCCAGTTGGATGGGTTGGTGGGATCATAATGATCTCGATGAATCGAAGGTACGTGATAATTTTCAAATGCATTTTCTAGCCATATCTTCCAGTTACAGTCTACCTCGTACATATCGCGATTCGTCCACTGCATGTTTTCTAGTTGATAGCTTGAAAGAAACTCTGGCAAATCACCTAGCCAGCTCAATAAAGGCTCTGCATTTTCATCAAAATTAACAAAAATAAAACCACCCCAAAGCTCTGTTCTAAAAGAAATGAGATTATGGTCGGCCATATTAAATCCAGACACACCAGCCATTGGCGGCGGATTACCCGGAGTGTTGAGAAGCTTGCCGCTGGGAGAATAAGTCCAGCTGTGGTAAGGGCAAACAAGGGCACGACAATGGCCGGCACCTTCCGTAATAATTGCACCTCGGTGTCGGCACAAGGCTGAGTGGACTTTGACTTGCTGAGTTTCATCGCGAATTACGATTAAAGGTTGCCCCACAATTTCAATCGAATAGTAATCCCCGGCTTTGGGGACTTGCTCAACCCTTCCTACGCAAACCCAATTTTTTTTAAAGAGCATTTCTACTTCACGCTCATACCACTCATTATCAACATAACACCAACCTGGAAGTGTAGAGGCTTCATGCAGGGGTTTGCGAGTATCTTTATAGTGCTCTGGAGAAAAAATGGATTTAGTGCTCATAATTATTTAACTTTCTCTTCATGGATCATTAGTCAGTAACCGCACCAGATTCTTTTATAGCCTTGGCCCACTTGGCAGATTCCTTACGCATAAAGACATTAAATTCTTCTGGGGTATCCCCGACAGGAGTAGCACCCATGCCTAAAATTTTGTCATTAAGATCAGGAGATTTAACAGCTTTGGCTATTGCAGTGCCGAGGGTATTGAGAGTTTCACGATTAATGCCTGCAGGTGCTACCACCCCATACCAAGAGGTGATGTCTAAATCTGGTAAGCCCGCTTGAGCAGCCGTAGGAATATCTGGGGCAAAAGTACTCCTTTTAGGGGCTAATAACGCTAAAGGTCGAATCTTTTGAGCTTTTATATAAGGCAATGCTGTGCTGAGCTCAACCGACATGAGTGCCACTTGACCCGACATTAAATCAGTTAGCCCCGGGGCTGTCCCCTTATATGGAATGTGCACAATAAATACACCCGACATTTTTTTAAACATCTCAACTGCAATCTGATGAGGCGTGCCATTACCGGAAGAGGCATAACTTAATTTTCCTGGATTGGCTTTAGCGTAAGCAATAAATTGTGCCAAGTTTTTAGCGGGCACATCATTATTGATAACGAGCACATGAGGAATATAAGCAACCAAGGAAACTGGAGTGAAATCTTTTAAGGGGTCATAAGGAACTTTTTGTAAATTGGGAATTACCGATAGTGAGCTAGTAGATCCCATTAATAAGGTGTAACCATCAGGTAAGGATTTAGCAACAATTTCAGTGCCTATAGATCCAGCTGCGCCAGCGCGATTATCTACAACAATGGGCTGCCCCAAAATTTCCGAAGTTTTTTGCCCAACCAGCCTTCCCAAAGCATCAACTGCACCCCCAGGAGGAAAAGGGACTACTAGTTTGATGGGTTTTGTGGGGAACTCTGCAGCAGCAATTGACGTCAAAAAGAATGTCGTTAATACAACCAAAATTCTTGCCCAAAGATTCATAACATTCTCCTGTAAAGTGAGGTTATTTTAATGGAATTCTCTTAAACTAGTTAACTAGTTTATCTGAATTACGGTATCTGCAATGGCTATGCTAGCAATCTATATCGTGGCTGAATTAAAGTCATGCACCACAATGCCACATTGACTCTATTTTTCAGCAGAATTAGCGCTAGTTGCCCTTAAATCAGATCCAAAGTCGGCTGCATTTTCAATATGCCGGCGCATAAATTTAGCCCCCTCAGAGGTATTTCTATTTTCTAGAGCTTGCAGGATAAGTTCTAATTCAGCAAATAAATCGCGCATTCTGGCTGGGGTTGAAGGAGATAATTTCTTAAGCCAGCGAACCTTATCATGCAAACTTAAAAGAGTTTCTTTTATTAGGCTATTGCCAGCAGCGTGATAGATTTCAGTGTGAAAAAGCGAGTCTAGTTCATTAAAGCTGTCAAAGGTTTTTAGCCCAACACTAAAGGCTTTTTTCTTGAGCCTCAACCGATTAAAAGCTTGACGTAATTGTATTAATTTTTTATCAGAGATATTTTTAGTGGCAAGTCGTGTGGCGTTCACTTCTAAAATGAGACGATATTCAAAAATCTCTGCGATCTCTTGCTCGCTAAGTTTTCTAACATATGTTCCGCTCTGCGGGCTTACTTCAATCCATCCCTCACTGTGTAGTCTTGCAAAAGCCGAACGAATTGGGGATCTGCCGGTATTAAATTCACTGGCCAATCTCGATTCAGATAATTTGAATCCAGGAAAGTAGTATAAATTGATGATTCGACCTTTAATCTCATCATAAATGGCATTAGTTACGCTAGATTGTTTAATAGTCGGCATATAGATAAACTAAAGATTAATCCTTGGTTATTTAAAACACTTAATCCTACAGTATTTAATAAAAATGAAAGCTGAAAAATGAGCGCCATTGAAATCCCCGCAAGAAGAGGAGCTGCTGTTCCGCTAAAGAAGGATCAGAGAATTAAAGTTATCAATACTCATGGCGGCCAAGTTGTCGATATGTGGTGTTTTTTGCCAGATGGTAGCGAACATCTTTCTATGCCTCATTCTGTGGTTACTTTAGGAAGAATCAAGCCTCTTCCTGGCGACAAGCTGTATAGCCAACTTCGTAAACCTTTATTGGTTCTGGAAGATGATCACTCCCCAGGCACACATTGCATGCTCTTCGCGGCTTGTGATATTGAACGATATAAGCTATTGGGATGTATTGAATATCACGATAACTGCGCTGATAATTTACGGGAGGTTACAAATTCACTTGACATCGTTCCCTCCTATATTCCTACGCCCCTAAATTTATTTATGAATACAAAGTTTCATCAAAATCAAGAGATGGTTATTGAGGCGCCTGAAGCAAAGGCGGGTGATTTTATTACTTTTAGGGCGCTGCAAGATTGTGTGATGGCTTTTTCCGTCTGCCCTCAAGACTTAGTTCCTGTTAATGCCCATGGCTGTACTCCACAAGCTGTGGAGTACGAAGTTCTGGACTAGGAGTAGTTGTGTCTGGAATTCTTTAGCAGTAGCCTCAAGTCCTGGTGGGCCTACCAAAAAAGCAAACCCTCACTAGTGATACTGGGGTTTTGTCTTTTAAGCGGTTCTTTAAGTAACGCGTGTGGGGGGAATAATCTAATGCATCACTAAACCAAGGGTATACCAGCACACCCTAATGCGTATATAGGAATATAGTTTCTATAACCAGTTTATTCCTTCGACTAGATATATCTAGCGCACCGCCTGAGATTGGAAATACTCATAGTGAAGTATTTTTTAATCTAACAGGGGTAGCTTATGAAATACAGATTCACGCTTAGTCTATTGACTATTTTACTGATGACTGGCTTTAGTAGTGCAAATATTCAGGCTCAAAGTGCCTTTGCTGGATTTTATGGACAGATTTCTACTGGCTATGAAGGCAATCAATTGGGAAGCATGACGGGTACTGCAGTCGCCGTTCCTGCAGATAATAGCAATCTAAATAGAAGTAGTCCCAGTCAAAATTTTGGGGGCATGCCATTAGTACTTGGTATAGGCTATTACTGGCAAGCTAGCCCTAAATGGTTGCTGGGCTTAGGGGCTGATTATTCAGCACTATCGCAAACTAGCTCCACTTTCTCTATTACTAATACTAATGCTGCTGGCAACTCTTTGCTTCCTCCAGGCACTACCGACTCAGGCAATGGCGCAAGTCTAAAGGTCTCTAATCGGTATAATTTTTTTGTTAGTCCTGCCTATGTCTTAGATAAAGAAAAAATAATTTATTTGAAGGCTGGCTATAGCCAAGTTAGCGCGCAATATAACCCCCCAGGTAGTGCCACCACAACTAGTGCTAACGGAATTTCAACTACTTCTGCGACCAAGGCATCCTCCCAGACTTCGACTCTCGGTGGTTATCTGATTGGCTTGGGTTATAAGCAAATGATTGCCAGTGGCTTTTATGGATTTGCTGAAGGAAACTATATGGGATATGCAAATCCCAGTTATAGCTACACCACAGCTTATTCTGCCGTAAAAAATAATCTGGGCGTAACTTCAGCATCTACTACCTCTCACTCTTCAAACTTTAACGGCTTAAATACCTATCAATTCTTAATTGGGGTAGGGTATGCGTTTTAGGTTACGGCATAAGTTATTTTATGCATACAAGTCACTCAACGGAGTCGGTTTTTGTCATAATCGTATATTTCTATCGTTAATTGCCTCACAACTTAGCTAGCCTGCGTAGAAAAAGCAAACCAAAATCTTAGACTCAGGTTCAAGTCCTTTTGAGCCAACTAAAAAAGCACAATTTACTTCTTGTGATTTTGCTTTTTCTAATTAATTACTAACTTTAGGTATTAGTATTTAGATTAAATGGAAAGTTACTGATGTCTCAGGATAAGATAAATTTCAATAATGGCACAAATTATGAAAAATTAATGGGTGCCTGGAGCGAGCTTGTTGGCAGCGTATTTTTAGATTGGCTTGATCTCCCTAATAAACTCGAATGGTTAGATGTTGGGTGTGGTAACGGTGACTTTACTGAAATGGTTATTAAGCGCTACTCACCAGAGGCAATATCAGGTAT
>Ga0214164_1000834_pt1 | contig 19075 bp, 18 predicted proteins | sample TroBogepilimnion_13_FD_153003 | JGI IMG/M metagenome (GOLD analysis project Ga0214164, IMG submission 153003) | Freshwater microbial communities from Trout Bog Lake, WI - Practice 03JUN2009 epilimnion v4 | ecosystem: Environmental > Aquatic > Freshwater > Lake > Epilimnion/Euphotic zone ...
CAGCGCTTCAATCTGCATCAGGCTTTCGCGGTGTTTTGCAGGAATATTAAGAGGAAGTGATTGAGCCAGCATTAAAAAAGGCACAGCATTGGTTTTGAAGCCAAAGTTGGCCGCCATGCGCCAGTAGAGCAGGTTGCGCCAGTCTTCGGCCGAGTTTTCGAGCAGCACATTCCAGTCGCTCAGTTTCATTTCCCAGCGTTCGGCAAGCAGCCTGCTCAGCCAGCCCTCTTTGGTTATATCCCTTACCTGGCTGTGCTGATTGGCACAGGGCAATTGGAAAGGGGCTTGCATCAGGCTTGCATACTTGGTTATTACACTCTGGGAAACATGTTTTTTCAGCACCAGCACCGGCGTGTTTTCAGCTACATCCGGTTCATCATTCTCATAAACTACATGCAGTATCAGGTTTTGGTAAGCAGCATCGTGCTGGTGGCCATGCTTCAGCCAGTCACTGCTTTTTATGTGCAGTTCCACATTGCCGACCAGCAAGGTATTGCCTACCTTCACTTTAGCCTCCAGAAAATCGGGCCCGGCATCTCTGTTCAGCTTGCCGCAGTGTACCACGGTTATAGGCTCCCCCTCCGGTGTCTGCAGCCCGAAAGGATTGTACAAACTATATTGCCAGATGAATTGGAAGAGGGCTTCGTTCATTTTATAAATGTAAAAACTAAAATCAGAATGCAAAAAACTTATTTCAGACCACCGATTTAGCTTTAAACAAACGCCTGTACCTGGGCTTAAATAACTTTCTTTCCCTTCATAGCGTCCTTAAGCGCCGCATCCATAACCCGCTCGGCAAACGGACGGGAGATGTCATTAAGCAATTCTGTTTCCTTATGAATCCGGTCCTTATCTTTTGCCTCTATAGCTTCGCGAAGGAATTGCATTCTCGTTTTTGTTACTTCTATTTCGTCCAGAATAAGTTCTCCTTCGTGTTTCTTAATAAACTTCTCTGTTACATCCAGCATTTGTTGCGCCTCAGTAACAGCCTCGACCAGGGCACGAGTTTTAATATCGTCTTTGGCATGGGTTAATGAATCCAGCAGCATGTTTTCCACCTCTTCATCTGTCAGGCCGTATTGCGGCTTTACATCAATGCTCTGGGCTACCCCGCTCCGCAATTCTGTGGCGCTCACCTTCAGTATGCCATCGGCATCTATAAGAAAGGTAACTTCAACTTTGGGCAATCCGGCTGGCATACCAGGTATACCGGTCAGGTTAAATTCTGCCAGTTTCCTGTTGTCTTGTACCAGGTCGCGCTCTCCCTGGAAAACAGAAATCCGCATACTGCCCTGCCCGTCTTTCTGGGTGGTGTACTGCCGACCGGCCCTATTCGGTATTTTCGAGTTGCGTGGTATCAGCACATCCATCAGCCCGCCCATGGTTTCAATACCCAGCGATAACGGCGTTACATCCAGAAGCAGCATTTCGGTATTATTTCCGGCAAGTATATCGGCCTGAACAGCCGCTCCCAGCGCCACCACTTCATCCGGATTCAGCCGGTCATACACATCCCGCCCGAAGAATTTCTTTACACTTTCCTTCACCAGTGGCACTCTTGTTGAGCCACCCACCATCACTACCGCATCTATTTGAGCCACATTCAATCCGGCATCAGTCAGGGAGTTCTGGCAAGCTGATATGGTTCTATCTACAAGATGCTGTATCAGTTCATTAAATTTCTCCCTGGTCAGGCTCACTGCCTGATCATCTATAAGCCCATCATAAACTTCATTATCCGACAGGTGCACCTTTGCCTGCTCAGCTCTTATGCGCAACTGCTGCGCCAGCGATTTGAAGTTATGTAATTCTGTATCTGTTATACCTGTCTTCTGTTGCCAGTACTTCACAATTGCGTTATCCATATCATCACCGCCAAGGTAGGTATCGCCATTGGTGGACAGCACTTCAAAGATGCCGTTGCTCAGTGTTAATACAGAAATATCAAAAGTTCCTCCACCAAGGTCATAAACAGCGATCGTCTTTTCTTCATGGTGTTTGGTGCCCAGGCCATAAGCCAGACTTGCGGCAGTAGGCTCATTGATTATGCGCAATACATCAAGCCCCGCCAGACGGCCTGCATCGCGGGTGGCCTGCCTCTGGGAATCATTGAAGTAAGCAGGCACGGTTATCACTGCCTTGGTAATACCCACTTTCAGTATGTGCTCAGCCCTTTTTTTCAGTTCCTTAAGAATGTAGGATGACAGTTCAATTGGCGAAAAAAACCTGTCGCTCACTTGTACCTTCACCAATGCATCAGTACCATCATCGATGATATTATAAGCGAAAAACCCGGCATCGTTACCCACATCTTTGTAAGATTTACCCATCAGCCGCTTTACGGAATATATGGTACGCTCAGGCTCAGCAATCAGTAATTCTTTTGCAGGGTTCCCTACTGTTACATTCCCATAATCATCAAAATGCACTATTGAAGGTACCAGCGCCAGGCCATCTGTTTCCTTCAGGGCTATCGGCTCGTGGGTATCATTTCTTACTATGGCGATCAGGCTGTTGGTGGTGCCCAGATCTATGCCTACAATTATTTCTTCCTGCTGAATACTTCCCGTAACTATATTAATGGCTACTTTGCCCATATGTTCTGAATCTGAGGTGCAAAGGTAGCAGTTTAAACGGCTTTTGCCCTTATTGGGTTATAGATATAGCCTTCTGAAACATTAAAAAATACTACAGTATTGATTCGACTGGTTTTGTATATTTGATCAAACTGATTTTATGCCCATCCGTATATTCCTTACTATGATCAGCTGCATGTTTTTAGTCAGTTCCTGTCATTTTAAAACAAGGCAGGAAGCACTGCAACTAAACAACACCATTGTAGCCGTAAATGACAGCCTTTACTTTATGGGACGCGAATTCGGATCGCTGATCAATGAATCGTACCAGTCCAAAGACTTCAGCAGGATCAGATCTTTCAGAACAGGTTTTGAAAAATTCCTGGATTCTTCGAAGAAAAGCATGATGGAGTTGAAAGATGTGGGCGGCTCAGAACCATTAAGAAATTGCGAAATTGAATTATTGAAAATTGAGCAACAAATGATCAGGCAGGATTTTGTGCCTTTTGAGCAATTGTCTCTGGCATCTAACGGCAGCGAAATAAGTTACCTCTTCGATAATGTTCAAAAAGATGCGAAAGAGGAATCCAGGCAAATGAAGGAATTTAAAAGACTTCAGGAAGAATATGCATTGAAAAACGGGTTTACTTTAAGAGGTAACATTAAGTAAAACACCAAAATATCCTTTCTCTAAAAGTAAGTAAAACAAGAGTCATATATCTAAAATGAAGAATTACAGCTTCAAATCAGACCTGAAAATCTTTTATTTTGCATTATAATTTACAAAATGGCTCAAGACCTCACCAAAATTCCTTTTACTCCCTACCAGAAACTGGCGATATTCCTGTTGGCGATCACACCTTTTTCTGTGCTTCTTGATTTTATGGTGATGTCGCCGATGGGCGATATTCTGATAAAATCATTAAACCTGAAAACCTCCCAGTTTAGTTTAGCAGTATCGGGCTATGCATTCAGCGCAGGTATATCGGGCTTGCTAACAGCTGGTTTCGCAGACCGGTTCGACCGCAAAAAATTGCTGCTTTTCTTTTATACCGGATTTATAATCGGTACTTTTTGCTGTGCTATTGCAAACACCTATCCCCTGTTGCTCGCTGCCCGAATTGTTACGGGTATATTCGGTGGGGTTATAGGTTCCGTGTCCATGGCTATAATCACCGACCTGTTCGATATTCACCACCGAGGCCGGGTGATGGGTTTTGTGCAAATGGGATTCGGGGCCAGCCAGGTATTGGGTATACCCATCAGCCTGTATATAGCCAATCAGTGGGGGTGGCATGCCCCGTTTTTAATGATAGCCATTCTGGCCACCTTTATAGCTATTTTAATATTCCTGAAAATGCAACCGGTAAACAAACACCTGCTGGTGCAGAATGACCGCAACGCATTCTATCACTTACTGCACACTGTATCCAAACGCAATTACCGGATCGGATTCCTGTCTACGTGTTTCCTGTCTGTAGGTGGTTTTATGATGATGCCATTCGGCAGCTCATTTAATATCAACAACCTTCATATTACCAAGGAACAATTGCCATTACTTTTTATGGTATCGGGCGTATGCTCATTAATAATTATGCCATTGATAGGCAAGCTCAGTGACAAAATAGATAAGTTTAAACTCTTTGCTTTTGCCTCAGTCTGGATGATGGTAATAGTAGTAATCTATACCCATCTATCGGTTACCCCACTTTGGGAGGTTATGATTATCAATGTGTTGATGATGATGGGCATAATGAGCCGTATGGTGCCATCCAGCGCATTGAATACGGCTATCCCTGACCCGCCAGACCGTGGGGCGTTTATGAGTATCAACTCATCAATACAACAGATAGCCGGAGGCGTAGCAGCAGCATTTGCAGGTAAAATAGTAGTGCAGAAAGACACATTCAGCCCGTTGCAGCATTATGATACATTGGGCTTTACTATGGTGGGCATTTCCTTTATTAGTGTGGTGTTGGTTTATAGGGTGAGTGTGATGGTAAAGCAAAAACTGGGAGAGAAAAAGGTGTAGGGATCTAAAAAAGAAAAGGAGTATGGGAATCCTGATATTCTGGAAAATCTCATTTAATTTTAATCACCTGATTAAATCTCTTGTTTAAATCAAAAAATTAACCCTACCTTTGCCTTGCAAATGAAGATACAGCCCGAAATAGAATTAAATGCCACCACCGAAGAGAAGATCAAGGAGGCGGCACGGCGTGTATTTACCAGCAAGGGATATGCGGCAACCCGCACCAGAGATATTGCTGAAGAATCGGGGTATAACCTCGCACTGATCAATTACTACTTCAGGAGCAAGGAGAAACTGTTTGATATCATAATGCTGGAGCATCTGCAGTTGTTTATTCATAGTGTGATGGGTATTGTAAATGATCCGGTAACCAGCCTGCAGGAAAAAATTGAATTACTGATAAGCCACTATATTGATATGCTGATCAAAAACCCGGACCTACCTTTGTTTGTGCTTAGTGAAATTAATGCCAACCCTGTAAAACTGGCTGCCAAACTTGGTTTTGGCCATGTGGAGCGAGGAAACATTTACCTGGTGAAACAATGGAAAGAGCTGACTGCGGCAAAAATATTACCCAACATTAACCCGCTGCATATACTGATGAATGTACTTTCGATGACCATTTTTCCGTTTGTGGCCAGTCCGTTATTAAGAAACCGGACAGGTATCAGCCAGGAAGAATTCAACAAATTAATGCTGGAGCGAAAAAAACTGATACCTAAATGGATCAATGCTATGATATCTACATCATAAATACTGAATTTTGAATCAATCTATGTTAAACAGAATATTACTGACTATAGCACTTACCATTACCGCAACCACCAGCGAATGCCAAACCGTTTTCCGGTCGGTGGAAGAGGTATGGAAGTATGCCGATACGCATAACATCACCATCCGGACAATGAACTTTGAGCTAAAGAAATCGGGCTATGCTACAAAGCAGGCCTACAGCGCATTGCTGCCTCAAGTAACTGCAACCGGCAGCTATACCGATAACATTGCCCTGCAAACAACACTGATACCGGAAAGCCTGCTAGGTGGACCACCCGGCACTTACAAAACACTGCAATTTGGCGAGCAGTTTGCCTATGCAGGCGGCATCAACGCCCAAATGAACATACTGAACCTTCAAAACTGGTATAGTGCAAGGATGGCCCGGCAAACGGAGGAAATGAATAAGGACTCGGTAGGGGCAACACGCAAATCTGTTTATCAACAACTGGCAACCCAATACTATTCTTACCTGCTGATGCAGGAAGCAGCAAGGCTAGCTGAACAAACTACCGGTGTAGCTGATTCTGTATATCAGTCGGCAAGCAATAAATATAAAGAAGGACTGGTAAATGAAGCCAATGTGGATGTGGCTAAACTGAACCTGGAACGCGCCCAGCAAACCCAGATCACCGCTCATTACCAGATGCTTACTGCTGGCAATACACTGAAAGCATTGCTGGGCATGACTTTGAAGGACTCGGTACGGATTGAGAGTAAATTGTCGGATAATACCAAGGCAGACATTGCGGAGGGTTTCAAAGAAGACCCGTCCATAAGGCTGTCATTATGGAGGGCAAAGATTAATCTTACCCAATACAGGCAGGCTAACAGTGCCTTTGTGCCCACCTTGAACATACTCTATAACTATGCCGATCAGCGGTTTGATAAAACATTCGAACCTATTGATGGCGCTAAAGGAGTAGCCGGCTGGTTTCCATCGCAGTATTGGTCTTTGCAGGCATCCTGGCCTTTATTTACCAGTGGCAGCAGGTATTTCCAGAGCAGGAAGAACAAGCTCAATTACCAGGAGAGCATGGAGCAATATGAAAATGCTAAAAACCAATCGGCAATTAATGACGAAAACATAAGGCTCAATTATCAGAAAGCGATTGCAGTGCTGGCAAAAGCAGAAGATGTTATGAACCTTTCCTACGACAATTACCAGCATATTGCCAACCGTTATGAGGCTGGCATAGCGCCAATTGATGACCGGCTCAATGCTTTCAGGGATTACCTGGATTATCAGAACCAGTACCTGAACAGTCTTTCGGATATGCTGATACAACTTTACCAGGTTAAAATACGACAGCAGAATTTTTGAAAATCCAAAATCCAAAATCCAAAATCCAAAATCCAAATTCCAAAATCCAAATTCCAAAATCCCGAATCAATAGTCAAAAACAGTAGCTCTTCTAACTTATGATAACAGAAAAAACATCAATCAGATGATCCGAAAATTTTATTTAGTAATACCGATTTTAATTTTCCTGTTTTCGGGATGCAAGCCGAAGTATGATGAATTTACCCCTAAAATATCGCCGGTAACGGAGGCGGTGTTTGCATCGGGGGTAATAGAGCCAAAGGATGCATATACCGTAACAGCGCTGTTTGATGGCTTTATTCAGAAAAGCCTGGTAACCGAAAACGATATTGTAAAGGATGGTGAGCTTTTGTTTCAGCTCGATAACCGGCAGCAACACACCCAGGTAGCCATTGCCAGAACCAATGCAGATTATGCCCGTATAAATGCAGCAGGTAACTCCCCCACCCTGGGTCAGATCAAAGCCCAGATAGATGCTGCAAGGATCAAGATGCAGACAGATTCTGTAAACAAGCTACGGTATGAGCATTTATTCACCACTAATTCAGTATCGAAACAAGACCTGGACAATGCCACGCTCAATTACCAGTCGTCATTAAGCAATTACCAGGCTGCGGTAGAAAACTATAAAGCCACTGCCAACAAGGTATCGCAGGATTATACCGTGAGCCAGAGCCAGCTGGAAAATGCCCAGGAAGGAAATCAATACTATAACCTGCTGGCGATAGGCCCGAGCAAGGTATACCAGATATTTAAAAAGCAGGGCGATCTGGTGCGCAAGGGCGACCAGGTGGCGCAGTTGGGCAATCCGGATTCCATAGTGGTAAACCTGGATATAGACGAAAGCAGTATCAGCAAGGTGAAACTGGGCCAGCAAGTGCTGGTGGAGCTAAATACCGAAAAGAACAAAACCTACGAGGCCCGCATCAGCAAAATTTATCCTCATTTTAATGAGACATCGCAATCTTATAAAGTTGAGGCCCGGTTCCTGGTGGAGATGCCCGGCCTTATTTCGGGAACCCAGTTGCAGGCCAATATAATAACCAATAAAAAGGAGGGCGCTTTGCTTATTCCCCATGTATATGTGGAGGCAGGCAACAAAGTATTGGTAAAAAAGGATAAGGGAATAGATACTGCGATTATTACAACAGGCATAACATCGGAAGAATGGATTGAAGTAACCAGCGGGCTGACAGTGAATGACAAGATTGTTAAGTTGAAATGAGTCGTTAGTCTAAAGTATTTAGTCTAAAGTATTTAGTCTAAAGTTTATAGATGAAATGGCAGCATAAAACGGACTAATAATAAAGAATTACGCGGGTAGCAGAATACAACTTCGGACTAAATACATTAGACTTAAGATTTGAAAAAAATGAAAATCAACGTAAATACCGAAATAGCGCTCACCTACCTTTCGGCCAGGAAGAAGCAGACTGCCATAGCCGCGGCAGGCGTGATGTTTGGCATTTCCATGTTCATATTCATGCAGTCGCTGATGAAGGGCACCAATGACTATTTTGAGAAAATGTCGTTCAACAGTACTCCGCATATCAGGCTCTACAGTGAAAATAAAGTAGCCGATACCCATATGCTTAATAGCTATCTCAAAGACAGTTCGGTAAAAATACTCACCAACCCCAAGCAACTCATCCAGACCCTGGGCATCAATAATCCTTACGGAATCATTAAGGAGATCATTAAGTACCCGAGGGTGGCCAATGTAACGCCACAGGTTACCGCCAATGTAATATATACCAGCGGCAGTGTGCAGATAGACGGTAATGTGGCTGGCGTGAACATAGACCAGGAAGACAAAATGTTTGATGTGCAGAGCAATATGATAGCGGGAGACCTGCACGACCTGAACCGGGTGAATAACGGCCTGCTCATAGGTAAGGGAGTAGCCGACAAACTGAGCCTGCACGTGGGTGATAATATAACGGTTACATCGGGAACGGGCAGCCCAACCATAATGAGAGTAATTGGCATATTTGCCACAACAATAAAACAGATAGACGAAACTAAATCGTATGCCAATATTGTTCAGGCGCAGAACCTGCTGGGCAAGGACAGGAGCTATGTAACCGATATAAAAATCAATATTGATGATTATAACAACGCACCTGCTGTGGCCCGCGACCTGGAAACGATAACCGGGTATAAAGCTGAAGACTGGGTACAGGCCAACGAACAACTGAAGGCCGCTTTCAAAATCAGGGCGGTGATTCTTAACTCTGTTATAGGCGTATTGCTGCTGGTAGCGGGGTTCGGTATTTATAACATTCTGAACATGACCATTTATGAGAAAATAAAAGAGATAGCCATTCTCAAAGCGCAGGGGTTCTCTGGTCAGGCTGTAACCAGTATCTTTCTGCAGCAGGCTGTATATATAGGCGTGCTGGGGGGAATAATAGGTGTAATAGTTGGCTTCCTCATTACACTTATGGTATCGAGAATTTATATAGGGGCCGGCTCGCTCAAATACCTGCCAATGTCGTTTTATACACCCCATTATGCAGAGGCTATTATCTTTGGCATACTCACTACAGTGGCAGCCGGTTTCTTCCCGGCACGCAAAGCATCGAAAGTAGACCCTGTAACTATAATAAGAGGATAATGGAATCTATAGCACTAAAAGCCACCGGCATAAACAAGTATTTCCACGACCCGGTAACTATACCGGTTCTCAAAAATATTACACTGGATGTACGCAAAGGCGAGTTTGTATCTATTGTGGGTAAATCGGGTTGCGGTAAGTCAACACTGCTTTATGTGCTCAGTACTATGGATACCGATTACGAAGGCACTCTGGATATAAACGGCGTGCAGGCAACAGGCAAATCGCTGAATGCCCTGGCCCGTATCAGAAATGAATCTATAGGCTTTGTATTCCAGTTTCACTACCTGCTGCCCGATTTTACCTGTCTTAAAAATGTGATGATCCCTGCCCTGAGGCTGGGTAAGTATAGCTATAAAGAAGTGGAAGCAAGGGCATACGAAAAGCTGAAAATGTTTGGAGTGGAAGACCAGGCCCTGAAGCGGGCGGATAAACTCAGTGGCGGCCAGCAGCAGCGGGTAGCTATTGCCCGCGCCCTGATCAATGAACCTGCAATAATAATGGGCGATGAACCCACTGGCAATCTTGACTCAAAAAACACAGGTATTGTATTCGATCTATTTCAGAAACTGGCAAAGGATTTTGGACAAACAATAATTACTGTTACCCATGATGAAGATTTTGCCCGCCGCTCAGACCGGATTATTGAAATGGCAGATGGAGAGATAAAGAGCCATGGGAAGTGAGTTATTTTTGGTGAGTAGTAAAATTAAAAAAAACAAATCAGCAAAATAAAATTAATCAACGTCACTTACCAGAATAAATTTATTGCCCGGTAATTTAATGAATATAACAAGATGCATTATGTTTGGATGTATCTGCCACATCCTGATTTTGCTGGTTTGTGCAATAATACTGAGCATCAGTAAATGAAGTGCCGGAAGCATACTGTACAGAAACAGCAGTATCTTTAACCCAGTAAAAGCCTCTCTGGAAAGCATAATTACAGGTGCACGTCCAGGGGCCATTGCTTGAAGAACTTTTCTGGCAAGATGTAAAGGCAATAGTCAATGCAGCTAATAATAGCAGAGGTTTTCTCATAATTCAGTATTTTCCGCTGTAAATATAATGTGTTTTATTTGGTTTTTTCTTCCCTTTTTTTCTTCTTTACTAATACCTCATAAAATGGGCAAACTGTTAAAATTATCTTATACGCCATAATATTTATTTGTAGCCAACGTTCAATTGGAAACCAAATTTCATAACTGTTTATGTGGAGGACAATCATCGTAACTGCAATGCTGCCGTTTGCAGCATTTGCACAGAATTCAGGCAAGAATCCTGATGTAAAAATGAAATCATTTAAGATCCATTATGAAAAGGATATGGTTTCGTATGGAGACAACAGGTGGGTTGACAACAAAAAGTCGAAAAACAAAGCCACGATAAATGGTCCGGGCGACTGGCAATTCGGTAGAGATACCTGTATGGCCAAAGACAGGAATTGCTGCAACACAACTGGCATTACCAACTGGAACAGAGGCTATATAACTGCAGGAAAAATCACGCTGTCCAGCCCTGAATTTCCTGATCTCAAGGCCGATGAACTAATTTTTGACGATAAGACTTACCACGTAAAACTTACCGGCAACATCAGGCTGATGGATAATGGTTCTGAAAAATATTTGGGTGAAGTAGCCTATCTCGATTTTACAGATGATATTTATAAAATAACCGGCCTTAAATAAATAATAAGCCACTGCCAGATAGCATCTTAAGCAATCGCCTTATCAAATATCAATTAACTATGGCAATAGCCATTCCATCTGGTTCTTTGCTCCCAACTGTTTGCAAAATAACGGCAGAGACCGCATCACTTTCTGCAATTAACTGATTGAACCGGATTACGCCATTTTTCTTATCCTCCGGTGTGGCAGGATCAAACACATGGCGGACAACATTGTCTGCAATAATCAGTGTTCCCGGCCGGGAAAGACGAAGGGCCAGCCGGAAATATTCGGCATAGGGTGGTTTGTCCGCATCAATAAAAATCATATCAAACGGGCCTGCGCCTTCTTCTTCCAGTTTGGGCAATAGCTCAAGGGCATTGCCGGTCCGGATCTGAATTTTATTTTGCAGGCCTGCATTTGCGAAATTCTTTTCAGCAAATGCAGCATTCTGCGGGTCATATTCCAGTGTTATCAATTGGCCGTCTGCAGGCAACGCCCTGGCCAGCCATATGCCACTGTACCCGAAAAAAGTGCCCATTTCCAGTATTTTTTTTGCGCCGCACAGCCTGGCCAGGAGTTGCAGCAATTTTCCCTGCGAGGGAGATACGCCTATATCATGTATACCCGCATCCTGCACCGATTGCAGGGTAGCAGCTAAAACCGGATCGGTTAAATGAAACAGCGCACTGATATAGTTTTCAGCTTTTATAAAATATTCGTCATTCATACTATATTAATTAAAATTTATATTAGTTTCAAAGAGCCTTCATTTACTCCTTTTTCCCGTTCAGCATCCTGTTCATTACAATAAACAGCAATTCAGTAATCATACCACCAATCATCAGGGGCAATCCAAATGGGTTGTGCCGGGAAAAAAGAAATGCTCCGAAACAAATAATCCCGAAAGCAAGTAACATGAGTACTGTGGGCAAATATTTCATTTGCCGAAATTAATAAAATCCGGCGTTTTCGAGCATTTTTGATCCGGTCGCATAATAAATTTGAAAAAGCAACGTTTTGTAATCAAGGTATTTTATGAAAGCTGTTTTAATCATCATTTCTTTTCTTCCTTTTCTGGGGTTTGCTCAGACCAAATCTCCCTATAATCCTATAGATGGCAGGGTTACCTGCCTGCATTATGATACTGCTGAGGTAAACGGACCCGTTACTATAAATGACGATTATAGTGAAGAAGATATTCTTAAAAACGTAAAAGACGATATTAAATACCGGGGCAATGTAGAGTTTAAAATAGGCTTTACTTCTATTAAGTGCAATGAAGCTTTATCAAATTATACTAAGCACTCGCTCACTGCCGGCAGCGTTATAATTAATTGCCTATACTACCCTGTTCTGAAAGGCGATCTGTTTACTTATGATATAGAAACAAAAAAAGCTACACTTACAGGTCACATTATTCTCGAAGATAAAGGTGCTATCAAGAGTATCGGTAAAACTGCCATTCTAGACCTGTCGCACGATAAATACATCATTTTGTCGCTGAGGTAATTCCAGTAATGTAACCTTACTTCTATAAATACAGGAAAATTTTCAGCTGCAACCATTTCTCCTGAATCTGTTGTGCTGGATTTGCAGGTTCAGCATTTTCTGTTATTTTTACGGCATGAGAAAACCCTTTATATTGATCAGCTTATTGGTGGTAGTGCTTATTTCGCTCGCGGGTTGTCAATACGACAAGGTTTATTACCATAACCGTAATGGTCATTACAGATCTTCAAGAATGAGGAGAAAGTTACCCTGGTTCAATTCAGGTGAAAAAGGATATAATAAACCTGCACGGCGTACAATGCATCAATGGGACAGGAATTTCAGATAGCCTTTATATTAGTTCAGTGGAAATGTACATTTCCACTGAACTAAGTGAAGTTTTCAAAATAATTCCTACAATCTTACTCGTTCTTTTCCAGTATCTCTTTGTTGGAAAAGTGTTTAAATAATGCATTATTCGCAGATGAGCTTCGCTCGTGCCCTTGCAGGCATGCTTTATAAACAGAAAAATAACTTCGCAATATTGCAGGAATTATATTGAAAGCTTCATTAAGCAAGAAGTTACAATAATTCAATATTAGGCTTTAGCAGGAGCTGCTTTCTTTTTTGCTACCACTTTCTTTTTTACTTCAGTTGCTTTTTTTAAGTCTGCAGCTTTTTTAACAGCCACCAGCTTTACTTTAAAAGCCACTACTACATGGTTTGATGTAAAACTGATTATAGGTTCCTGATCAATGATCTGAAACTCAGCCGGAATTTCTTTTTTTATTTTATCCAGGTTTAAAGAGTTAATTCCCTCCTTAGTCTTTATTTTTTCAATGTATATTACCATTGTGTTATTTTTTTGTTTCCACAAAGTTACCTTCTGCTTCCGATTTCCAATGTTAAGTTTTTAGATTACAAAAAACGGCTCAAGGGTTCAGCAATCAAAGGTTGCAGATCAATAGCCAGAAGAATTTATTCTACATTATTTATTTGGTGCGTGATTAATTTTCAGTTTATATTTGTAGAAGAAAACTATAGAAACTGACCCCATGTCGCAATAAAGCTCCGCTCCGCGCGGAGCTTTTATTATTATACAGGTGCCCAAAAACCTGTTTTTGTTGATTATATCCTCCTTTGCGTTTGCAATTTGCCGATTGCTTACTATATTTACAAAAAACGGCTTGATGAAAAACTTTTTTCCGCTATTACTTCTTATTGGTGTTATATTTTTTTCCTCCTGCGGTAATGGGTCTAATGATCCGTTACCGGTAGTTTCTCCTGCCGATTCGTCTACAACCGGAAGTTATGTTACAACATGGTTTGACGGAGAAGGCTTTGTAATGAAAGATCTGGCGCTGAACGGAGTATCCAAAATCCAGCTGCATGCCAGTGATGTATATGATGCTACAGACTCCCTCTGGATATGTAAAATAGAGTTGATTGATGCATTTAAAAACCAATTGGAAATGAATCTTACTGCATATGGGTCTTCTGCCACTGGTGCATTTACAGTTAAAGATAATTCTTCTACTTTAACAGATTATACTAATGGAAAGAATCAGGTTTATTCGGTAGCTCAGGGCAGTTTAATAAATGTAACGCAATCCTCTTATCCTATCAAAGGCAGTTTGAGTCTTACTCTGTATTACAATCATACAACCACCTATAGCAATTCATCTACTGATACCTTTCAGATAAATAATTAATCAGTCCGGACTTGAAATTATTCTGAATCTTTTATTAACGCCTGCGAATAAACCAGGTGACCTTGCAGATGTTCGCCCTGAGCGCCGTGTTCGTGTTTATAGGTTGCGTTGATACCTCCGGCTGTCAGCCATCCGCTGTTAAGCAGTTTTATCACTTCCATTTCAACAATAGTTGGCTGGGAATTGGTAACTATTTTGTACTGTTTCATCTTATTGGTGTTTTCGACCAAGGTAAATAATTATTTGAGTCTTGCAAATATTGCATATCATGGCAAGACCACTATTTTTTTACAAACAAACAATTCCGTGTTTGAGGCAGTAACCAAGTAGACTCCGGGTGTTACGATTTTAAATTCAGAAGCAAGATTTGTGCTTATCGTTTTCGTATACACCACCTGGCCTGCCATGCTGGAGATGGTGATTTGCAGGCTTTCCAACTTTGCCGATGAAACCAAAATAGAGAATTTTCCGGTAGAAGGATTGGGGTAAATATTGAAATCTGATTGCAACTTCGATTGCGGCAGTCCGGTTGCTTTCGTGTTTATATACCTGATGCGCATATTTCCTTCATCAGCAATATACAGGTTACCAATACTATCAACAGCCACCCCTGCAGGATAAGTAAAGCTACAGATAGAGGCGGGCCCACCATCTCCTGCATAACCAAATGCCCCATCTCCAGCAAAAGTAGTGATAATTCCGGCTTCATCAATTCTCCGTATCAGGTTATTACTGTAATCTGCAATGAATAAATTGCCTTTTTTATCTGCTGCAATATTAAACGGGATGTTCAGCATTGCGGCTGTAGCAGGGCCACCATCGCCGCTATACCCGGCGGTATCCTTTCCGGCTATAATTTTACAAGTTCCATCCGTATTTACTTTATATACATAACAATTTTGAGGCGTAGCAGGGATTCCAACGAAAATCATTGATGTTGCATAGATGCTACCAGATGTATCCATGCATAATCCCCAAAAAGCTAAGTCTGTATGTGCAATTGTGGTAATTATCCCATTTGAATCAACCTTCCGGATTCTGCTGGCATCAGCAATTATAACATTTCCTTCCTTATCTACCATTACGTTTTGCGGTTCGGATAATTTTGCATTAGTGGCAGCTATAGTATCACCATTGTATCCACTTACGCCTGTTCCTGCAAAAGTCGATATGATACCTGTGGTATCTACCTTGCGTACCCTGAAGTTTAAATTGTCTGCAATGTAAATATTCCCCTTATGATCGACAGCTACACCCGTCGGCTGGTTTAATCCGGCCAGGGTAGCTGGTCCCCCATCCCCGCTGTAAGACAATGGCCCATGTCCAGCCACTAAACTAATGATACCAGAAGTATTGATTTTATATATCTGGTAGCAGCCAATATCTGCAACATATAAATTGCCATTATCGTCTATAGTCAATGAAAAAGGGCCACCAAGTCCGGCATCAGTGGCTGGTTGCATAATATCAAAACAAGACTGCACACCATTTCCGGCAATGGTTGTAATTATCTGTCCAAAACCCTCATGGGCACTCAATAAAATCGATATTATAATAATATATTTTTTCATAAGGAAATTAGTTTAAAGAGTAGCACAATATTAATCTACAAATACAGACGTAAAATTGCATTATAATCTTGGGTTTTAAAAAAAATATTTCCCTCATTTCCCTTATTTTCACCTCAAAATTGAATCAATAAATAATTAAGCAATTGAGTAATTAAGTAATTAAGCCATTATAAAAATGCCTGCCATAATCATCACTACACCGTTCAACATTGATCTGGAGTTTAAAACTGCAGCAATCGGCAAGCGCATACTGGCATGGCTGATAGATGTCCTTATCATTTCATTGTACTACTGGTTGATGCTCCGGTTTATATATCCGTTGCTTGGCATGAAAGAATCGATTGACACAGCCGCCGAACTTTTTATAATCATTATCCCTGTATTGCTATACCAGCTTGCTTTCGAATTATTTATGAACGGGCAAACTATAGGCAAAAAAGCTGTGGGTATAAAGGTTATAGATAAAGAAGGCCGCGAACCTACATGGGGCCAGTATCTGATCCGCTGGCTGCTTTGCATCGGCAACCTGTTTATCTATATCATTCCCTACATAATGCTCCGTATTCCAGCCGGCATTATATTTTTTATGATCCTGTACCTGCCCGACTTTTTGTGTGCGGTTATCTCTGCAAAAGCTCAACGCATTGGCGACCTTGCTGCAGGCACTGTTGTTATTGATAACAATTACAAATCCAATATCAGCGAAACCATTTACCTCAATATTGAGCAGGATAGTTATAAACCCATGTTCCCCGAGGTTATGCGCCTCACCGACCGGGACATTAATGGCATCCGGAATCTCTTTAATGCTAAAAAAATGAGTACGGATACCGAAATTTATGTGCGCCAGGTAGCTCATAAAATCAAATCTGTCCTCTCCATAGAATCTGAAATGGAACCCTTCGACTTCCTGGAGCAACTGCTGATGGATTATAATTATTATACCGGTAAAAAATGAACCGTACTTGTGCTGAAACAAAAACAGGATTGTAATTCAGTCTAATTCCTTGCTCTTTTTAATACAAATCTTTTAATTTAGCTTCATTAAATCTGCAAACAATACCGGATAAAGAGTCTGCTTCTCAGCAAATTCAATATTACAATTTAAGGCATGGCAAATAAGAAGAATATTAACAATACAAGATCTGGTGTACCACCGGCTAAAACAGCTCAAAGCCAATCCAGGCCACAAGTTGCAAGCCTAAACAACGATAATGCTGCAGCACATAATAGCTTAATAAATAAGTATGCCAATTGGTTTATTGTAGGGGTAATCTCATTGCTTACCTTTCTTTTTTTCAGATCATGCCTTGATAACCAGTTTACAAATTGGGATGATCTGGGGTATATTACTATGAATTCCTTAATCAAAGACCAGTCGGCTGCCTGGCTGAGCAATATATTTTCTGTAGCACATCCAGTTATGGGCAACTACCACCCGCTAACTATGCTGCTTTATGCCATCGAATACCGGAATTTCGGGTTGCAACCATGGTTTTATCATCTCGACAGCCTGCTACTGCATATTGTTGTTACTATTGCTGTTTATCTGTTTATAAAAGTACTTACAGGCCGCAATATTGCAGCAGCAATTTCAGCTCTGTTGTTTGGCTTGCACCCGATGCATGTGGAGTCGGTGGCATGGGCTGCAGGGCGCAAAGATTTACTTTATGGGCTGTTCTTTGTACTGGCCTGCACCGCATATCTGTTTTATATCAGGAACAAAGGCACTAAGAAGACAATATGGTATGTGTGTGTCCTGCTTTTGTTTGCCTGCTCCTTGCTGGCCAAATCGGTAGCTGTGAGCCTTCCGGTAACCCTGCTGGCTATTGATTACCTGGAAAAAAGAAAGTGGAGTTGGGCATTACTGATTGAAAAACTGCCGCATTTCGGACTGGCGCTGCTGTTTGGTATATTATCTGTCAGCGCTCAGAAGGCTACCGGCGCAATGGATGCGCTGGATGTAACCTATAAGCCACTTGAGCGACTGGAGCTGGGATGCTATGCCTTATGTACCTACTTATGGAAGGCTGTTATACCAGAGGGGTTAAGCAACTATTACCCATACCCTGCTAAAGTGGAAGATGTCCTGCCAGTCTATTACAACCTGTTTATAGCAATAGTACTCGGGCTGGCACTTATTGTATGGCGCTACGGGCGCAAAAACAGGGCATTGGTATTCGGGATTGGCTTTTTTGCAATCAACATCTTTCTGCTGCTGCAGTTTATACCGGTAGGCAACGCCATCGTGTCCGACCGTTACGGATATATTCCCTATCTGGGTTTATTTTTTATTGCCGGCTGGTTTGTATCTGAGTTGTTCCAGCAGAAAGTGACAGTACAGAAAGGCAAAATAGCGCTGGCTGTGGTGGTAGCTTTTAGCCTGGCGATGGGGTATCTGACCAGCGAAAGGTGTCAAGACTGGTATAACTCCATTACCATATGGAAAGATGATGTAGCCAAGCATCCCGAATCACCATTAGGCTACAGCTACCTGGGCCAGGAATATTTAGCTTTGTATGAGAAGGCCACAAATGCCATTGATAGAAGCCGCTTCGGAGATTCGAGCATGTATTGTTTCCACATGTCGTTGCTGAAGAAGCCCGATTATATAACTCCTTTAATATCTATTGCCAATATGCAAAGGATAAACGGGCAGACAGACTCGGCAAGGAAAAACTACCTGCAGGCTATGGCCCTGAATAGCAAAAATGACCAGGTATATGAGGGCCTTGGCATTATTTACAGTATGAACCAGCAGTACGACTCTGCAGGATATTGTTTCAGAAAGGCAATAGAAATCAGGCCATTAATGGCAGAAGGCTACTGCAATTTTGCCAATCTGCTGGATATTACCGGCAAAACAGACTCCTCGCTTGCCATATATGCAAAAGCCATTTCGCTGGATCCTGATGCCTATATGCCCTATCTGAATATGGGCAGGCTGTATTTTAAACAGAACAAGTACGATGATGCCATAAAAAACCTTGATAAATCGATAGAACGAAATGCAGAATATGGCGAAACCTACTACTTGCGTGCCGTATGCTATTCCGGTAAAGGGAACAAGACACAGGCTCTGAAGGATGTAGAAAAAGCAAAAGCCCTGGGATATAACCAGATTAACCCGAATTTTTATCAGCAACTGAAACTAAAGTAATAATTCAGGGGTAGAATAAGTGAAAGTATTCTGAAATAGTAATAATTTTGATACTTCCTTTTCTAATTCCCATATTTTCTCAACGGTGAATCCGGTTCTTTCAAAAAATGGTTATATACCATTTTATCAGCCAGCCCGGGCAATAGTTTGT
>Ga0214164_1000839_pt1 | contig 18988 bp, 8 predicted proteins | sample TroBogepilimnion_13_FD_153003 | JGI IMG/M metagenome (GOLD analysis project Ga0214164, IMG submission 153003) | Freshwater microbial communities from Trout Bog Lake, WI - Practice 03JUN2009 epilimnion v4 | ecosystem: Environmental > Aquatic > Freshwater > Lake > Epilimnion/Euphotic zone ...
ATGTTCCTTCAATAAGGTCAATACACCCTCCATTGATGCTACTGCTTTATCGAAATTAAACAACTGAATAATGGTCTTTTCTACAAACAGTTGTTTTCCCAACAATAGATTGCTTTGCAAGGCTATTGCATTGGTTTTACTTCGGTCAAATGCCAGAATCCTTTCGTCGGTAAACAAACTCTGACTGGTAATATGGCTTTGCAACACCAATCCTTCCAATGAGGTACACCTACTCAATGCCACATATACTTGTCCCGGCGCAAAGGCACTTCCGGCATCGACTACTGCTTTCTCGAAGGTCAATCCCTGACTCTTATGTATGGTGATTGCCCATGCCAAACGTAAGGGAAACTGCGTAAAAGAGCCAATCACTTCCTCTTCAATCTTCTGTGTGGTTTGGTCGAGCGTGTAGCGGATGTTTTCCCATTTTTCTCGCACCACCGCAATAGGTTCAGGCATATCTGTACATTGCACATATACCGCCGTCTCGTCTATTTTAGTAACCGTTCCTATCTTCCCATTAAAATATCTTCTTATTTTTTCCTTGTCATTCTTAATAAACATCACCTGTGCACCTACCTTCAACTGCAAGTCCAGTTCGGCAGGATAGGCCTTATCACTAAATTCCCCTTCCACCATCGCCTTATAGTTTGCCGGAGCCGCAATAATGTTTTGCAATCCGGTCTGATTGATGGCAAAAGCCTTGTTGTTGTGCGTGGTGAGGGTGATATATCCTTCATTATCTCTGGTAGAAAAGGACGGATTATATCGGCTGCGCAAGATTTCCAGTGCTTCTTCATCCACCTGGTGATTGCGGACTTTATTCAATACATCAATAAACTGAGGATCACTCTGGCGATAAATCTTTTCCAGTTCAATATAAATAGGCGGTTGCTGTTCCGCAACTTTACTGCTAAAGAAGTAGGGACTATCATAAAACTGCTTCAGCATTTCCCATTCCTCGTTGGGTATTACAGGAGGAAGCTGGTGCATATCGCCGATAAGCAATACCTGCGCTCCCCCAAAAGGTTCGTGGTAGCGATTCCTGAAATGGCGCATTACGGTGTCAATGGCATCGAGGGTATCGCAGCGAACCATACTGATTTCATCAATAATCAATAATTCAACCCCACGTATCGTTTCCCTTTTCTCCCGGTTCAGTTTTATTCTCCCTAATAGATGGTGCTTATCCATCATCTTTTCATTCTGATTATGAACATCCATCAAATTGAAGGAACTCTTTACTGGCCCTGGTATAAAGGGCGTGAAAGGCAATTGAAAAAAGGAGTGGATGGTCGTACCGCCCGCATTGATGGCGGCAACACCCGTGGGCGCAACGATGGCGCACTGCTTGCCACTATGTTCTTTTATATAACGTAGAAAAGTGGTTTTACCAGTACCCGCTTTACCGGTAAGAAAGATATTTTCATTGGTAAATTGAACGTAATCTGCTGCAAGTTGAAACAAGTCATTGTGCTCGGTAGCCATAATGCCGTAAAAGTAACTTTTAAATGGGTTTTGCATATTTGTTTTATTAATTTTCATATTGGAAATATTGCTTTGTAACTACCGATTTAGTGATTTAGTTTTTAAATATGTTCAATCTTTACTAAATCAGCTTTACCGACAAACTATTAATACCTACCTTGCACGAAACTTGTCTATGGAAGATTCCGAAGAAGTTACTTATTACGAATTGCCGCCCTTTATTGCCCAAGGTGTAATACTCCATTTATATACACTAGTAGATAATATTTTTTCAGTTGTACCTCAACTAGCTAGCAATCCTTCTTTTGCAGAAGACAATATAAAACTGAAAGCAAAGATGAAAGCAACTGACCCGGAATATCCTTTGATGCTGACTTATCTTGAGTGTTTGGTTATGTGCGAAATGATGAGTATAATAAAATTTTATTACAAGCATGCCGTTCTGCCAAATACAGAGGGTAAAGAGAACCTAAGCGAACAGGATATAGCATCTAGGGAGATGTACGATGAGGTAATGCAAAAAATAATAGAGATTACCGATGATGTGTTTTTAGTTTTCCCTTTAATAAAAGAGCCTTTCTATCAAATGGAAACTGATGAGAAAAAACAAAAAGAAGAAGCAAAAACGCTTGGTCTTAATAAGAAAAAGAAAGTGGTTTACTTTTCCTTAGCCAACGATTTGGTAAGTCACCACATATCATCACTTTTTGCTTTCTTTGAATATCTCATCATTTATGGCACTTCCAACTTCAGTGAGCGTGTGCGGGAAGCAGACTTTTGTTGTATTACTGAGATAAAAGAAACGAAGAAAATATTTGAAAGATCGCTTAAAGCCACGAAAAAGAATAAAGATTATGAAACTAAATTTAGTTTACGAGAAGTAGTAGTGATACTGATGATAAACAATATATTCCAAAAAACTTACTTCTCTGATGGTGGCGATGATTTACATAAAATCTTTGTAGACTCAGTGTCACATTACAGTGAAGTGACTGCTACAGAAATGCGCGACCACATGCTAAGAATGGCAAAATCTCTTGAGGACAATTTTTGTAGTGAGGAACTTTCAATAAAAGGTCTGAAGGAAGCTATGAAGCCTATATTTGATTTTCCCGTTTAAACTGGCAATAACAGGGTTCCTACTGATAACTATCATTTAATCTGCATTATCCCAACTACTATCTTTGACGCCTATCATTTATAAGACGTTATGGACACAATTACATCGTTGAAGGATATACAGAAACTACATTTTATTGGTGTTGCTGGTACTGGGATGAGTGCCATTGCACAATATCTTTCGGCAGCAGGAAAGATTATTACTGGTAGCGACCGCTACTTTCATCCCTCTGAAAAGAATGAAACACAAGAGAAGCTAGTTGAAGAAGGCGTACAATGCTTTCTGCAAGATGGAAGTGGTATTGATGAACAAACACAAGTAATTGTGATTTCTACTGCCATAGAAGAAACCAATGTGGAAATACAAAAGGCGAGAAGTCTCTCTATCCCAATTATCAAGAGGGCGGAGTTGTTGAGTTTGATTGTGCAAGAAAAGCGTACAGTAGCTATTGGAGGCACTAGTGGAAAGAGCACCACCACTGCTATGTTATTTGACATATTAGATTTTGCAGGATTGGAGCCAAGCATCATTAGTGGTGCAGGTTTGGTACGATTGCAGGAAAAAGGAAAGATAGGGAATGCTCAATTGGGTAAAGGAGATTTGCTGGTGATAGAAGCAGATGAAAGTGATGGGTCTATTGTAAACTATCATCCCGAAATTGGCGTTTTGCTGAACATAGATAAAGACCATAAGGAGATTAGTGAACTTGAAGAACTGTTTGATATATTTAAGAGTCATTGTCAGACGTTCATAGTCAATGCTTCTCAAGAGATTACCGCTGCTTTCTCTCAAAACAGAAACAATAATTTCAGTTCTACCGATGCTGATGCACAGTACAAAGCAACTGGGTTTGTACAGAATGGTTTAAACATCAGTTTCTTTATCAACCATATTCCTTTTACGTTGGATGCTATTGGTAAGCACAATATGGAGAATGTATTGGCGGCAGTAACGGTAGCTAATAAGTTTGGTGTTAGCTTGGAAATTTGTAGTAAAGCCATTGCCAAATACAAAGGAATTTACAGGCGTAACCAGGTTTTGGGTAAAAAAAATAAGGTATGGGTGATTGATGATTATGCGCACAATCCAGCAAAGGTTGCAGCAGCAATAGTAGGGGTGCAACCATTAGCGAAGAAGGTGATTGCTTGGTTTCAGCCACATGGCTATGGGCCAACCCGCTTTTTGAAGTATGACTTTATAGAATCAATCAGCAAAGCCCTTCGTCCGCAAGATGAGATTTGGATGAGTGAGATATTCTATGCAGGAGGTACAGCCGTAAAAGACATTAGTGCCAACGATTTGATACAGGTTATTAAAATCACCCACCCCAATGCCTATTTTTTGGAAAACAGAAATTATCTGGTAGATACACTTCGTCCACACCTAACGGATGATTGTGTACTACTATTGATGGGTGCAAGAGATCCCAGCCTCGATGCTTTTGCTAAAAGTGTATTTGAAGCATTATAGTTTCTTTGCCACAAAAACACTAGGTCGCAAAGAAGCACAAAGAAGGAGTGAAAATAACTTGAGTTCGAATTAAGCTAGTTTTAAAAGTAAATCATAATAAGAAGCTATTTTCGAGTGATAAGCATTTTATACCAAAAAGATTCTTAGAAATTGGTTTGAAGTTTTATAAGGTTAGGGCTAAGATAGGGGCGAGTTTGAGTAAGGGTTAAGTTATAAGCCATAAGGTATAGACTTTTTTTCTATTTCCTTTTATGCCTTACTGCTTAAAACTTACAACCTATAACTCATAACTCATAACTTGCTTCTTAATCCCTATCAAACAGCAATCTTTCTCCTTGCACGCTTTCGTTGAAGATGTTGTTGGCGTAGGCAAGGTGCCCGCTTACGAAAGTGTTGGTAATACTTGCTGGCATCGTAACTCCTTCCAAGGGACTCCAGCCGCATTTGTATAGTATGTTGTCTTTACTTATTGTTGTATTATCATTCAAATTAGTCAATACCAAGTCGGCATAATAGCCTTCCCTTATAAAGCCCCGGTCTTTAATGTCGAAGCAAGTGGCTACATTATGACTCATCTTTTCTACTACTTTCTCAATGCTTATCTTACCTTGTTTCACATAGTGTAACATCAGTAACAGGGAGTGTTGCACCAATGGAAGTCCTGCGTGTGCCTTCTCATAAGGTTCATTCTTCTCTTCCCAGGTGTGCGGCGCATGGTCGGTAGCAATCACATCCAGTCTGTCATCCAATAGCGCTTCCCACAAAGCTGCTTTGTTATTGGGTGCTTTGATGGCAGGATTACACTTTATCTGATTGCCTAGTCTTTCATAATCGTCACTGGTAAAATGCAGGTGATGCACACAGACTTCACTGGTAATCCGCTTGTCTTTTAGGGGGAGCATATTGCCAAACAACTGCAACTCTCTTGCTGTGGAAATATGCAGGATGTGTAAACGGCTATTGTACTTCTTGGCTAGTTGTATGGCCTTGAAGCTCGACTCGAAACAGGCTTCTTCATCCCTTATAATTGGGTGGTCGCTCGGTTGTAGTACTCCTTTTGATGCCTTCAACTGTTGCAGATTGTGTTTAATAATACTTTCTTCCTCACAATGGGTTGCAATTAGTAGTTCGCTGCCTTCAAATATCCTGCCCAGTACCAACGGGTTGTCCACCAATAGGTTGCCTGTAGAGCTGCCCATAAATATCTTCACGCCACACACGCGGTCTTTCTTCTTATTGGTCTGTAATACTTCTTCTAGGTTGTCGTTGCCAGTACCCATAAAAAAGGAATAATTGGCAAGCGATGTCCTTTCGGCAATCGCATACTTGTCTTCCAATAGTTCTTGGGTAAAAGCAGGAGGATTGGTGTTGGGCATCTCCATAAAGCTGGTGACGCCACCTGCCACTGCTGCCCTCGATTCGGTGTAGATGTTTGCCTTATGGGTAAGACCTGGCTCACGAAAATGCACCTGATCATCAATACAACCCGGCAACAAGTGCTGATTGGTGCCATCTATCTCAGTTACTTTTCCTTTGGTGCCGATGCTGCTATCAATCCGTTCTATTCTTTTGTCCTTAATGAGGACATCGCCATAGAACTTTTTATTATCAGATACGATGCAGGTATTCTTAATTAGGTATGCCATAATATTCGTTGCTTACAGGATGCAAATGTGGGCAAAATAACAGACATCTCCTAGTTTTAAATCTAAAAGCATCTCAAAGTAGCAAAGCGAGTAATGAAAACTTGTATTTAAAAAGACAGATTCAGTATGGAATAAAATTGTAACTGATGAACTGCAATTATCGCAACTAAGAAATCATTCTGAAAAACATATATATCGGGTTTTAGCTACCTCTTTACGAGAGTCAGCGAGGTAGATAGGTCTTTCAGCGACGTAGCTAGGTGAGTCAGCTACGTAGACAGGTCTCTCAGTAAGGTAGCAAGGTGAGTCAGCGAGGTAGATAAGTCTCTCAGCGACGTAGCTAGGAGAGTCAGCGAGGTAGATAGGTCTTTCAGCGACGTAACTAGGTAAGCTAGCTACGTAGATAAGTCTCTCAGCGACATCGCTGGAAAGCACCAACAAGCCTTTTTAAAAGGAATTCCCCTTAATAATAGCTAGACAAACAGCGGATATCTATTCTAACTTGTGTTTATGCGCTTCTATTTCCTTCTGTATCCTTTTGTTTATATCAACTTTAGCCTTGATGAAGACAAAAACAGTTGTGCCATACTCCCTCGCTAAAGAATCTGTTATAGAACCTGATATAAAAGCCGTATCGAAAAAAGGAGCAGATACTTTCATTTCATCAAGCGCGCCATCCGATTCTTTTACGCGTATTAAGTTGGCGTACTGCTTCTTCAAATCAAACCAGTTGATATAATCTGCGTTGAAGGACACTGCTTTTATACTTTTATCTTTCGCATAATAATTGATTGCCCCTGCCTGGCCATAGTTATCGCAAAGAATTAAGGTGTGCGCTTTATCAGGGATTGAGTCGTACGCTTTCTCTACTTTATCAGCCAATTCGTGCCATCCAAGCATATCTGCAAAGTCTTGTGGAATGGCGTGGTCTTTTCCATCTTCCCATCTAAGAAGTCCTAAATCCTTGTAAATCTTATTGTTTGCGTAAATCTGTGCGGGCGTTTTGGTGGGGAAGCCTACCAAAAAAATGGGAGCCGATAATACCAATACCAGCAAAATGGTTAACTGTCTCAAATAGATTCTCCACCCTTTGGCAAGTAATGCTTCTAAATAAACAGCCCCAAACGCAATCAATACCGGATATAAACCAATGGCGTAATAACTCTTACCCTTTAAATAAATAAACAGTGACAAGGTAAAAATATAGCTCCAAAGAAATATACGATATTTCTTAAAGGGAGAATAGAATAGTAGACTAACAAAGGCAGCTATGATGACAAAGAAAGAGCTGATGAAATACAGGAACTGATCTTTCACAAAGTCTATTCGTCTTACGTTTACTAGTTGGGTACTTTGAAGCTCGTGCAGTTGATTGATAGTAGGAAAATTGTTCCGCCATTGCCATATGATATTGGGTAAAATGATGATTAAGGTAATGCCAATACTGATATAAAAGTGTTTGTTGCCGAATACCTTTCTATGTTCTGAAAGAAGGATTGCAGGGAGGAAACCGATGAACAAAAAGAGAATATTGTATTTACTTAATATTCCGAAGGCAATTGCTAAAGCCATTGCGTAAAGCCATTTTGAGTTGCTTGTGTTGATGTATTTAAGGAAAGTAAAGTAAAAAAGACACCAAAAGAATACATCCAGAGAGTTGGGTTGATACAAGATATTTACCCGAAGGATGGCTGATACAAGTACAGATAATGAACCCAATATCAAAGCGAATAAGTTACCCTTTAGTCCTTCTACTATTTTCCAGACAAGGAGTATCGTCAAAGCTCCAAACAGTGCAGGGACGAATCGTACCAAAGTGACAGAGCCACCCAAAAGATTGATTGCAAAAGAAAGCCAAGACGTAACGGGTGGCACTGAGATATAACCCCAAGCCAAATGATTGCCTTGATCGAGATGCAAGTATTCGTCCCGTTGCAAATCATAAACAGGATTCACAAGCACATATTGAAGTATGAATTTTATGATTATAAAGCCAAACAATATCCAGTTGTTTTTCTTCATACTTTAAATGTGCTTTTTTATGGGTGCAAAAATCTCTTGAACTTCCTAATTGAACAGTTACTTAATTAAGTTTGGAATAAACCAAAACTCTATACTAGTCACCATCCTTGTCTCTGGGATTAAGCTTTAGAAAGGCAGCCCTGTTGGGAGAAGGGAGTGGCGTATCCAATCCCTTGACGGCTTTCCAGATTACTTCCGTAAATATGCCATCTGGTACTTTATCCTCCTTGCTGAAGTCGAAGCTTTCACTTTTCTGTTGCCAGACACTGTGTCTGTCATTTCTTGCATTGATATCTGTTTGCAAGGGCTTGACATCAAATCCGGTCGTATCTGTTTCTATGTTGAAAGAACGCCACATCGGGGTTGCCGCAGCATCATATTGGCTCATAGGAGGCAAACCGAGTATCAACTCAATCGTATGCAGCATAGACGAAGTGGAATACATGGTATGATCTACAAAATTTCTCTTCACAAACCCACCTGCCACATAAGCAGTAGTACGGTGTGCATCCACATGATCCGAACCATTTTGTGCATCATCTTCTACCACAAAAACAACACTCTCCCCCCAGATAGGGCTTTTACTTAGATAGTCTACAAACATCCCAACCGATAAATCATTGTCAGCCACGTAGGCTAATGGAGTAGGTTTGCCAAGCTTTAAGCCTTCGGTATGGTCGTTACCCAAGTGGAGCGTATTTAGTTGGGGTACTGCATTAATGGCAAGCAAAGAATCGAAATCTCGCTTCCATTGGCCAAACCTTGTAGTATCTCTGGTATTCATATCCCAACAAGTAAAATATGGACAAATATGATCCTTCAATACCGCAATGTTAGGTTTATAATTATCTCCAAACTCACCATAAGTCCGGTAGCTGACTCCTGCTCGTTGGGCATAATCCCACAAGAAGCCTTTTTTGTTATTGGCAATTGCACGCCTGCCCTCAGCATCATAGTCACCACCTCTGCCGCCATAACTGGATACCCAGGTTTTCTCCAGATAATCATTGGCATAGGCACCCATAGTCCAGTTATGTCCGTCGGCACTTACTTCGCCATCACAATAAAAATTATCTAACAGCACAAATTGCTTGGCTAAAGCGTGGAGATTAGGTGTTATCTTCTCACCAAACAATACCAGGCTACTATCTCCATTGCCCTCTTTGATATCTCCTAATACCTGATCGTAGGTTCTATTTTCTTTGATGATATAAAATACGTGCTTGATAGGGGAAACCTTGCCTACTTTCCTAGGGATAGGATTGTCGGGTTCTCCCTCTGAGATTGTTTCTTTTGCTTTTGTATAAGGTGTGTTTTTGTAAACAGCTTGAGAATAAGCACTTAGTTCTTCTTCACTGGGGGTATTGATGATGCTCAGCGTACCCTTAAACAGACCAGCTATATACTGTATGTCTTGTGGTTTATTGGGGTCGCCTTGTTGGTAAGTAACCTTTGTTTTCTTGTTGAGTGGATTGGGGCCAAAGGGGTTTGCCATAGAGGATAAGCCCTTTCCATTGGCCACAAATATCTTTTTGCCAACCACTTTTACAGAAGTTGGGTACCAGCCCACAGGTATAAAACCCTTGCTGCTACTATTGCCCGGATTGGTAACATCAAATACAGCCAGACAATTGTTGTCGGCATTGGCAATATATAAGGTTTGCTCGTCGGCACTCAAGGCAACGCCATTGGTGGTAGAACCAGCAGGCGCATCTGGATACAAAGCCGCATTCAATGTCTCTATAACTTTCATTGCTTTTAAGTCCACCACCGACACACTGTTGTCATTGGAGTTGGCAACGTATAGGATAGTCCCTTTTTTGTTCAGGCAAAGATCATTCGGGTTACTACCCACTGCAATCTCACCGTCTATTTTGTTGCTGACAGTATTATAGATAAGTACTTTGCCACAGCCCCAGCAGGAAATGTAGAGTTGTTTTTTGTTGGACGATAGCACACAGGTGTAAGCTTCTGCGGGTAAGGCAACTCTATTAATTGTTTGTTTACTTGTAATATCTACCACATACAAACTATTATCCTCTTTGGTCACAACATAAATAAGGTGTTTATCATCATCAATGGCTAGCCCGGCAGGGGAAATTTTAGTAGGCCATTTAGCACCTAGTACCAGACTATCACTCAACTTAAGTTTATTGTTTTCTATGGTGTAATGAAGAATAACATTGTCATTCCCACCAGAGGCATAGATATTTTTGTCATCAGCCCCATAGGCAAGACCTACCCATGCTTTGGCAACGGTAATGCTGTCTACAAGCTTGTCGTCTTTTACACTAATCAGCTCAATACTTTGCGTACTCTGACCATTGTTTGTGATAGCAAGGTATTTTTTGGAGGGAGAAACTGCCATATTCAAGGGCAAATCCCCAAGTTGTATATTCTTTCCAGCAGGAGTGAGGTGCCATCCGTTTGGAAGTTGCACTTGCGTTGGAAGCAGGGGGGCATTTGATTGTGCGAGGGTAGTAGTAGCAATGATGGTTGCCGATAACAGAGAAAATAATTTAGTCATAAAACTTACTTTGGCAGTAAAGTTAGTTTTATTGGCGATAGTTGGGTATTAACTATATGTTATGCACAAAAAATAATTATCCAATTAAGCTTGTGCAATCTTAACATTCAAAAAATGTAATGCAATTACTTTTGTCGTCTCCCTCTAAAAAGAGAATAATTTGGTCTTCACTAGTCCAATTTTCTGTAACCTGAAAAGCATAGCAGTCTTCAGGCAACCCAAGCCGTACTTCACACTTCGTGCAAAGTTGATTGAAGAGGCCTCCTTGAAGTATCGGGTAGGGCAGGTAATCTCGCCAATGCGGAAGTCGGCATAGATGGCTTGTGAAAGGAATTGATTATCGAAAACGAAATCATCTGAGTTGTTTTTCCAAGGGATTGTTTCCAGCACTTGTTTGGTATAAGCCCTGTAACCCGTGTGGTATTCGGATAGCTTGGCACCCATCAGTATATTCTGCATCAGCGTAAGCGCACGGTTGCTGATGTATTTGTATAAAGGCATCCCACCAATGCGCGATTTACCACCCAATATACGAGAGCCTAGTACAATATCAAATTCGTCTGAATTGAGTAGATAGGCCATGGCACCAATGAGTTTGGGTGTATATTGGTAATCGGGGTGAAGCATGATAATGATGTCACCACCCGCCTTGATGGCTTCGTTGTAACAAGTCTTCTGATTGCCACCATACCCTAAATTGCTTGAATGAATAATCAATTTGATATTTAGCTCCTTGGCAATTTTGGCGGTCTCATCCGTGCTTGCATCATCCACCAATAACACTTCGTCTACAATGTCAAATGGGATTTCATTGTAGGTTGTTACCAACGTTTTTGCCGCATTGTAGGCGGGCATCACTACGATTACTTTTTTGTTCTGTACCATAACTTGATGTTAGTTATTAGTGATTAGGCATTGGTGATTCATATTTTTTTTATCACTAAGTGCCAATCGTTAACAACCGATTATTTAATGTTGCAATATTTATTTATCATTCCTGTTGAATCGGTATAACCCAAGCTCTTGGACTTAAGCCAGTCTCCACAGGCATTGTTTAAATTGTTAATCTTCAGATAAGCCTTGCCCCTTTCAAAGTAAGCTTGCGCAAAGGTGTTGTCTAGTGCTACTGCCTGATTGAAAAAGATGAAAGCACTATCCAGTTTGTTTAGCTCACGATAAGCCTGCCCTAGATTATTAAAAACAATGGGCGACGGCTTGTTTCCCATCAGCTTCAATGCCTGATTACAATCTGAGATAGTTCCGGTATAGTCTCCTGTAAATAGCTTGCAATAAGCCCTGTTATTATAGGCTTCTGCGTAGTTGGGGACTAATTTTATTACCCTCGAATAGCAACTATCCGCTTCCTTATAATTCTTGGTGGCAACCAGCAGGTTACCGTACGAATAAAATATTTTGGGATTATTGGGGTCTAGCGTTGCTGCCTGATAGATGTCTCTGAGTGCAGCCTCATATTTATGCAGGTACCTGCGTTCAATGGATCTGCCAAGCAAAGCATCTGTGGTTGGCTGCATGTTCAGCGTCAGGGAGAAATCTTGTTCTGCTGCTTCATGGTTCAGCATTCTAGCCATTATTTTACCTCTCTGAAAGTACATGTTAGGATCTGTAGGATTCAGTTCAATTGCTTTATTGATGTCGCTCATCGCCTGAATGGTATCTTTCTTTTCCAGATCCCTGCCTGCCCTTCCTGCCAATGCAGAAGGATTATTTAATCGGGCTGCACGATCATTAACTGAGTAACCATCTTTATAATCCTCACAATGGATATGCGCCAATATGCCAAATAAAATGATGACAGGGATATACGCCCAGATAAACCACTTGTGAAAGTTGGTAGAGCCTATGTGGTCATCAATAAATAGTGCCAGTATAATCACGATACCAATCATGGGAAGATAAGTACGGTGCTCGAGGTAGTTGAAAAAGATGTCGGCATTTTGTAGACGATAGATAGTAGGAGGGATGGCAAATAGTAAAAACCAAAGGAAACCCAGAGAGGCAGCCCACTTTTTTTCAATAGAATATTCGAAGGTGAGGTACAATATGCCCAACAGACAAATGAGTCCTATGATGGTGGAAGCATTGTTGTACAGCGGGAATGTAGATAAATTAAAAGGGACAAAGAATTTACCAATGATGGTTGGTATTACCGTATTGTTCTTGAAGAAAGGGATAATCCCCAATACATCTACTGTTGCACCGGACTTGGCAACCACTTTACTTCTCAGTATTAAATAGTAAATAAGGATACCCAGCCAGGCTGCCCCAAAAGGAACCAAGCGCAGGATACTCCTGAAATTGAATTGCTCTTTTATAAGAAAGAAATAATAGTACAAGAAAAGAATAGGGAAGAATACCGTTGTTTCTTTAGTGAAAATGGTCACCAGAAACAATAGGATGTGTACAATCAGATAGAGTATGTTTTTGGTTCGGAAGTAAAGCGCAAAAGTGATAAATAACTGAATGCCCAATACGCCAATCAAGATATCCCCTCTGGAGGGTATCCATCCTACGCCCGAGGCAAACAAAGGGTGGATACTAAAGAGTGCAGCCAGCAGGAACGAAGTATATTTCTTGATGTTGAGAAAAGGAAGGAAGAAGTACAGGGAGATGCAGGTGAGTATATGGATGAGCAGATTGGTAATATGGAACATCCAGAGTTTATCCTTGCTCACTTGCGCATCCAGCATGAAGGTTATGTTCTGGACAGGACGATAAAAGTCTCCCGTTGGGTTAAAGAAGGCATCTACCTTAAAGGCAGTGTCTATATGGTGAATATTACCTACAATATCAAACTTTTGAAGAATGATACCATTATCATCAAAGTTGGTATAATCGTAATTAACCGACTGCACATAAACCAAAATAGGGAGTATGGTAATAATCAGTAGGTGCAACAAAGTTTTATTACGGAAGCCATCAATAAAATGTTTCCTGAACCAAGATGGGCTAAGTGTGTCTGTTGTAACCTTGTCCATATTCATTACTTTATTTTTTGCCACCAGCTGCACTGATAAATCCGATGGCTTTTTTATTCTTTATTATGCACGCTATTCATTGCAACGCCCCTCTTTATAATGGGCAATTGTTATTTTTTATCTGCAATATCTGGCAATCGTATCCTGAGCTGCCGCAAAACCTAGTTTGGCAGACTCGTTCCAGTCAGCACAGGCACCTTTCATATCGTTCAGTTGTTTCTTAGCCATACCTCTATAGAAGTATCCAAAGTAGAAATTATTGCTAAGTGCAAGTGTCGTGTCAAATTCCTTCACGGCTTGTTTGGCATTGCCAACCCCAAGGTAGATAACGCCTTTGTTATAATAGGCATTCATAAACTGAGGAAACAGGCGGATGGCGGTATCACAATCTTTGATGGCATCATCAAAAATATTCAATCTATACTTCACATAAGCACGGTCATTATACATATCAGCAGAGTAAGAACCCATCGAGATTGCTTTGTTGTAAAAAGGCAATGCTTCCTTAAAATTCATTGCCGATGTCAGTATTTTGGCGTGTGTATAATAAACATATACATTGGTACTATCCAGTAATCTGGCTTTCTCAATATCATTCAAAGCACCACTGAAGTTGGAGGTGGCAGTCCGCTCCTCCGCCCTTCCAATGTAGGCATCCAGATAGGTAGAATCCAATGCAATTGTTTTTGAATAGTCTTCCTCTGCACCCTTATGATCTTTATTGGCAGTGGCTCTTATCTTACCTCTGGCAAACAGGGCAGGAGGGTATTGCTCACCCGATAAGTCAACCGCTTTGTCAAAGTCGTTCAAAGCATTTACAAAGTCCCTTTGTTGGGCATATAATTCGCCTCTTTTAGTACAAGCGCCAGCATTGCCCAACTCGGTGGCATTGGTGAAGAAAGCAACCGACTCCTTAAAATCATCGCTATGTGAAGAAGCAAGGAATATGAAAGCCAGAACCAGTGCCAATGGAAGCCTTGTATAGACCTTGGTGTGATTTCTGGAGCGGAGTTCGTCTAACCAGAAGGCTACCAAAATAATAAGCCCGATCAATGGCAGATAAGTGCGGTGTTCATAATATTCAACGATGTACTTGCTATAATAAAGCTTGAAAAATAATGGGGGAACGATGAACAGAATAAACCAACCAAAGCCAAGTACTGCCAGCCATTTCTTCTCTTTTGCATATTTTATAATCAGATAGATGATGCCAAGTAAAAGAAGGCTACCGATGATGGTAAAAGGTTTATCGAACAGGGGCATGGTAGAAAGTTGTAGCGGAATAAACAATTTGGCTAGTACGATAGGGATAGTAGGCAGATCGTTTAAGAGGGGACCAAAGCCCAATATGAAACTAGGTGGCGTAACAACAACGACTTTGCTTCTCAATATATAATAGAAAATAAAGGGGATAATCCATGCAATTGCAAAGGGCCAGAGTTCTTTGATAGCCGAACTAATTTTCTTTTTTAGTAAGAAGAAGTAGTAAAACAAACACAATAAAGGAAGCAGGATAGCTATTTCTTTACTGAATAGTGCCAAAGCAAACAAAATAGTATGCAATGAAATATAAACTATTTTATTACTTGTCCAATACTTGATAAAGGTGATAAAAAGCAATATGCCAAATAATCCAATTAATAAATCGCCTCTTGAGGGTATCCAAGATACGGCGGAAGACAACAAAGGATGAACAGAGAAAATTAAAGCCGCGATAAAAGCAGTGAGATGATTGAGACGTAGAAGACGGAGTAAAAAATAAACTGAGATAACCGTAAAGAGGTGATAAAGCAGGTTGGTGAAATGAAATATCCAAGGGTTCGTGCCGCCTATAAAAGCGTCTAACATATAGCTTACAGTCTGCATTGGCCGATAGAAATCGCCATAAGGGTTGATGAATGCATCAGATTTAAAGGCAACGAGAATATATTTGAAGTGCGTAAAAAAATCAAAATGCTGAACGATGATACTCGTATCGTCCATGTTGTTGATGAACTGAAAGCTAGTAACTTTTACATAAATAAAGAAAGGCAATAACACCAGAAGGACCAGGTGCCAGATTGTTTTGGATTCAAATTTATCGATAAGGACATTAGTTGCCCTGTCTCCAATAGTAGGAGTAGGGGACTGTTTAGGTGAAACTATTTTATTGTTTTTTTTCATTAACCGGCATTCTTTCAGCGTGAGCCGCAAATGTAGTAGATTTGGATAATTGCTATTTTTAGTCCTGTTTTTATTGAAGAATCCCCAACATTAGCTTCATTTTAACCCGAGGGTATCAAGCTGCATCTGGCAATTGTTGTAGGGGTGGACCTTCTGTTTCCAACAACTACCAAAAATTCATTCATTCACCCTAGTCAGTCCATTCGGCACCTGTAAATTTTTAGAGGTTCGATAGTCCTTAGTTTAAAGCCTTCATAAATAGCGTGCGTTGCAGGGTAAAGTATTTGTGTTATTGCACAAAGCAGTTGTAGAACCTCTGCACCAATATTGAAGTAAGCATAAAAATTCTTGTTTGTGCCTATGATAAAATTTAGATAGGCATAAATAACGTTGTGGATGGCATTCCGAAAAATAAGATAGGCACAAGTAAGCCTGTTTCCGCCTATGATAAAATTTAGATAGGCATAAATAACGTTGTGGATGGTATTCCGAAAAATAAGATAGGCATAAGTAAGCCTGTTTCCGCCTATGATAAAATTTAGATAGGCATAAATAACGTTATGGATGGCATTCCAAAAAATAAGATAGGCATAAGTAAGCTTGTTTGTGCTTGCACACAAAAAAGAGAGACCCACTGTGAGCGTTTTTGGCTGACTATTGCTTTTTGTTGAGTGCAAATAGAAGACCTGCGGTGTTTGTCAATAAAAACTAGTCCCGATTATCCATTTTTCAGGGGTATGATTTTTTTGATATAGATGCTTCGACTGACAGAATACCCCGTTGCTGCCTAGGAAACCTGTAGAATTTTGGTTGTTGATGAATTATCGAGGAATTAATAAAGGATAGGTACATCCACTAAATAGTACAGGTTGGTGAAAGAGGGATTATTGGATTTTGCTTCTGTTTCCCTCTCTAAAAGGGTATTTGATGAAATGATTTTTTTAAACCAAACAATTTGAAAATCAATGATAATAGCCGAAAAAAAGAGTTGCTTAAAGATGGTTTGGCAACGGTTGCAGGATGGTACAGGATGGTGCAACAATTTTAGAATTTTAATTTTACCGCTCAAATAATTAGAATCTTTTTGTATTGTGTAAAAAAACACAGTCTTAAGTCTTCTAAAAAATGATTGCACCATGAAAAAAAGTTTACTTCTCTTTTCGATGCTTACTAATGCTAGCAGCATCACTTCAATTTCAGCAAATAATTACAACAACTATATGAAAAAGTCTACATCCGTTAATGGCAAAATGCCTTTAGCTCATTTACACAAACAAATTACTAGTATGAAAAAAGGATTACTTCTTGTAATTGCATTCTTTGCAATGTCTTCTGTATTTGCTACAGGATTAACTGGTACAAAAGTAATTGCAACATCTGGAGGAGATTACACATCAATTGCTAATGCAATAAGTGCTTTAAACACAAATGGTGTAGGTACGGGAGGGGTTACCTTTAACATTCCAGCAGGTTGGACAGAGACTTTTGCAAATGAAAGCTATGGGGCTATTACTGCAACAGGTGCCCTTGGTAATCAAATCATTTTTCAAAAGTCTGGTGCAGGTGCAGATCCTGTTATCACTGCTGCTGCAGGAACTGGGGCGGCTGATTATATAATTAAGATAACTGGTCAGTATATCACTTTCAATGGAATTGATGTACAGGATGCGTCTGCGAATACAACAACTACTACAGAAATGGAATATGGGTACTATATAACTAATTCGTCTGCTACTGTAGGTGCGCAAAACGTTATAATCGAAAACTGCTCTATTACGCTAAATAATACTAATACGGATGCAAACTATGCAGTCTATCAGAATGTTGCAACAACGCCAACCAATGCTACAGGAGCTAATTCTAATAACACTTACACTGGATTAACCATTCAAAACTGTTTAGGTGGTATTTATTTATTGGGGAATGCAACCTACCCTGATATAGGAGATATTATCAGTTCTTCAACAATTGGTTCAGGTAGTGCCTATAGCATTACTACCGCCAGCACAAGCAGTAATAAAATTCCATGGGGAATCCGTGTAGATAATGGAAGCGGGTTTACGATAAATAATAACAATATACAAAATGTAGGATTTTCAGTATCATCAGTTAGTTCTTCAGCTTATCCTATAGGTCTATATACAGTTGCTGCACAAGGTACTTGTAACATATACAGCAATAAAATACACAACATTAAACAAAATTTTTCAGGAAGTTCTGGAACTTCAAGCATAAGGGTTTATGGGGTATATTTAGGTACTGCAGCTTCTAGTACTGTAAATATTTACAACAATGTGCTTGAAGATATTTATGCTGTCGAACCTAGTGCAGGTGCAGGAGGTAGTTCAACTACGTCAACCTATGGCATTTATCTTACTGGTGCTAATGCATCAACGTCTGTCTTCAACTTGTACTTTAATTCTGTTCTACTATCAGGTGATGGAGTTAGTATTTACAATATGAGTAATGCCTGCGTATACAATAGTGCTGGTACAATATCTAATCATAAAAATAACATTTATGTAAATACGTATACTGTCGCATCAGGAAGTGGGAAGACTTATTGCCTTTACAATGCTGGAACATTGACGAATGCTAATTCAGATTACAATGATTACCAAACTTCTGCATCAGGCATATATTACACTGGTTACACAGGAGGATCTGGATACCTCACATTAGCAAGCTGGAAAGCAATTTCAGGTAGTCCTGACCCTAATGGTAAACAATTTAACCCTTCTATTACTTCTTCTACAGTAGGGTCACAGGATATGACATTGTCTATCTCTTCACAGCCTGGTGCGGGCACATATCAAGGTACTCCTATTTCTAGCCCATCAATTACAACTGATATATTAGGTACAACTAGATCTAATATTCCATATATAGGAGCCTACGAAAATGCGACCTATAGTTTTTGTACCACAGCAGGTACTTCAAATCCCTCTGCTGTATCAGATTGTATAGGAAGTGCAGCAACAATGTCTGTAACTGGTTCTGGCACATCAGCTACTTATCAATGGCAATATAGCCCTGATAATGGAACAACAGCTTGGGCAAATGTTGCCAATAGCACACCAGCAAACATTACTTATTCTGGTAGTACAACTGCTAGTTTAAGTATTACAGCTGCTTCAGGCGCTACTACTGGTGCTGGAGGTTATTACAGATGCGCAGTTTCAGTTGCTTGTAACACAAGTTCTGCAAACTCAACTGGTGCTCAGTTGACTGTTAATCAACCTGTTTCAATAGGAACCAGCCCCTCAGCTGTTAGTGCTACTGTAAGTGGTTCCGCTGCTTCTATGTCTGTTAGTGCAACTGGTACAGGTACTCTCACTTATCAATGGTTACATGCCACTACCTCGGGTGGTACTTATACTGCAGTAACGAATGGTACACCTGCAAATGTTACTTATAGTGGCTCGGGTACAAGTAGTTCATTAAGCATTACTGCTGCAAGTGGTGCCACTACTGGAACACACGACTATTATGAATGTACAGTTACTGGTACTTGTGGAGCAGTTACTTCTGGTAATGCGGCACTTACTATTAATGC
>Ga0214164_1000841_pt1 | contig 18971 bp, 26 predicted proteins | sample TroBogepilimnion_13_FD_153003 | JGI IMG/M metagenome (GOLD analysis project Ga0214164, IMG submission 153003) | Freshwater microbial communities from Trout Bog Lake, WI - Practice 03JUN2009 epilimnion v4 | ecosystem: Environmental > Aquatic > Freshwater > Lake > Epilimnion/Euphotic zone ...
TAATATAGACTCTTTCCTTTAAGTAAATTTAGTGAATAATTACCAAATTCATCACAGAAGCTAAAGACTTCTGTGTTTTCTTTGGTTTTCAATATAAAAAAACCATCACAGTGTGATGGTTTATCAAAAAAATTTGAATGATTAGTTTGAAGAATCATTTTGTTGATCTTGCAAATCTTGTTGATAATACTGCCAAGCCTTTTCAACATCAATTACACATTGTGCAAAAGTGTATCTGGTTCCAGCATCTACATCAGCTTTGATAATACCATAAACTTGAGCTGAGAGTGTAGTCCATAATTTAGAATGATCATCTAATAATCCAAAAGCATTTAAAATATCCTGTTCAAATATTTTTAAATCATCAGCTGTTGGATTATCAGGAAGATGTTTAATAGCTAATTCAACAGCTAAGATTTTTGGTACAGCTACTTGTAATTTTGCTACAATTTGTTCCGGTAATTTACCAGTAGCTGGCATGATTGCCTCAATAATTTGAGCAAAAGATGCTAAGGTTCCTGAATTTAGGCCTGCTTGAATTTCTTCTGTAATAGCGATAGCAACTGAATCACTATCATCTTTGATTCCTTTCCAAATTTTCTTCAAAAAATCACCAATTTTAGTAAATAAAGACATGTGTTTATTTTTTTTTTATAATTATCTTTTATGATAATTTACTTAATATATATAATAATAAGATTGTTTTGTTTTATTGAATTTAACTAAATTAGAAAAATTATATATAAGTATATGCAACGACCAGATGTGAGAATAATTGATACTCAAAAAGAAGAGATTAAATCAGTCGATATAAGCCAATCTGAAGCAGATGCCTTACTTGCTAAATATGGATATAAACAAATTTTCTCAACAACTTTGAATCCTACTACAAAATCAAATGCTTTAACATTTGAAGAAATGGTAAAGCAACAAGAAAATGAAAAAAGAAGAATAGAGCAAGAGAGGATTAACAGATCAATGGGACCAAAACCAGTATCATTTGATGGTCGAAATGTTACTTATTCTGAAGTTAAATACTCTAATTTAGAAGTTGATGATACTAATAGTTTAGGTATTAAAATTCAAATAGTAACAGATATGAAAATTAATTAAAAATTAATATGAAAAGAAAATTTATTCAGGTAATTTTATTTGCTTTTATTTTATTTATTGTTGGGTGTTCTCAATCTCCTAGTAATCAAAATACTAAACTGACATTAACATCACCTATTTCAAAAGATTTAAGTGGATTATTAGTAATACAACACACATACTATACTAATTACTTTGATACTGCTTTAAAATCAGAAATCATGGGTAAATACATTCAAACGATTGAACATTCACTGGTTACTGTCGGGAATAATTCAATTAATAGAAAAGGAGTTGCTTCTTTCACACAGGATCCATTGATACCATCTGACTTAGAAATAACTACTAATTCATTTTATTCTAAATATAATTCACTTCATAAAAATGATGGACTTAGAGTTGATAAAGGTCATGTTAACCCTTATACTGCTTTTGATTTTGATTTATCTGCTGCTGAAGAAAGTATGTATTTAGAGAACACTTGTCCACAATATTCATTTTTTAATGAACATCAGTGGTTAGCAGTTGAGCAACACGTTATTAAACAAGTAAGTCTTGTTTATGATAAAGATTCAAAACAATATAAACCAAATCAAGATAGTATCACAGTTTATACAGGTGTTTTAATTGGTAAAAATCAAATAAATGATGGTGACTATTCAATTTATATACCTGATTATTATTGGAAAGTTATCACCTATAAAAAAGATGGAAATTTAGTATATGAAGCTTGGTTAGGTAAAAATTCCGCAGATAATACTGATACTAATCCATATGATATTAAAATTGATTTAGATAAATTGAAAAAACAAATAAAAAGCTATTATCCTAATTTAGATTTAGAGTTTTAATATTTATGAAAGACTATAGATGGATTGATGATTTAAAAAATAGAATGGATTTAAAAAAATTGACCGCTGAATTGATTAAATTTTGCAGAAGAGAAGCCCACGAAACAAGAGCAGCAGCTAGAATTTTAAGAAAATTGATATCCAATTCATTAAAATTAAAAAAATATAAAATAGCCAAGAAAGAAATTAAATTTTTAAAGGATCATTCAGCAGATTTAGTAAAATTATTACCAATTATTGCTACTTTGCCGACACCAATACCTTATTTTGAAATTTCATTGATACTTAAAAAATTTGGAATTGACTTACTTCCGACAGAAAAAGATTTAGAAATTCCGCCTGATTACCAAGATAAATAATTTTTTGAGATTCAAAGATTGGTTATTATATTTGCTTTATGCATCCGATACTAGAATCTAAAAATATTCCTAAGACACCTGGTTGTTATCTTTTTAAAGATGATAAGGATCAAATTATTTATGTAGGCAAATCAAAATTCCTACCAAAAAGAGTTGCTTCTTATTTTCAAAAAAATCATGATGATAAAAAAACCTCATCACTAGTAGAATCTATTAGAGATGTTGACTTTATTATTACTGAATCTGAGTCTGAAGCTTTAATTGTAGAAGAAAATCTGATTAAACTTTATCAACCAAAATTTAATATTAAGGGTAAGGATGACAAGACTATACGCCAACATCTAACTATCACGGATGAAAATTTTCCAAGAGTGGAATTAGAAAGAGGCACTGAACAGTCTGTGAATGGTGAACTTTTGGCTCATTTTACCTCTGGAATGTTGGCAAAGGAAGTTTATAAACTCTTACATGAAATTTATCCACTTAGAAGTTGTTCTTATAATCTTTCAATTGAAAATGTATTAGCCGGTAAATTTAAGCCTTGTCTTGAATATCAAATGGATAATTGTCTTGCTCCTTGTAATGGTTCGATTAAATCTGTCTTTTACAATAAAATGATTTCAGAAATTAAAGAAATATTTAATTTTAATTCCAGACCAGCTCTAAAATCATTGGTATCTCAAAGAAACTCTTATTCTAAGAAGTTAAATTTTGAAAAGTGTGCTGAAGTTCAATCAAGGATAAATTCTTTACAAATTTTGATTAAAAAGATAGAACCTCTCAGATTAAATCGAACTAAAAATTATCTTTTTGAAATTAGTAAATTTTTGAATCTTAAAAATACTCCGCTGATCATTGAATCATTTGATAATTCACATACTGCTGGTCAAGATGGTGTGGCTTGTTCGGTTAGATTTGTTATGGGTGTACCTGAAAAATCTTCTTACCGTAAGTTTATTATTAAACAAGCTAAGGTTGGTGATGATTATTCTTCATTTGAAGAAGTTTTAGAAAGAAGATTTACTAGAATTTTAGCAGAAAAAACTCAACTTCCGGATTTATTGTTAATGGATGGTGGAAAAGCACAACTTTCAGTAGCAAAATCAATACTAGATAGTCTAGGGATTCAAATAGATGTTATTGGAGTTTCTAAAGACGATAGACATAGAGCTAAATGGGTTCATCTCTCTAATGGGAATACGATTGATATGATGACTGTTCCACACAGAGAGATTATAGCAAAGATTTCTGAAGAGGTTCATCGCTTTACAATTAAATTTCATCAACAAAGAAGAGATAAAATATGAGTATTGAAGTTAAAACAAAAACCACTGGATTTGGTTCACCCGCTGAGACATATGTTGATAAGCGTTTGGATTTAAATGATTTAATTCCGTTAGATATTATGACTACTTACTATTTTAAGTACGCCGGTGATTCAAAGCTAGGAATCAACACTGGTGATATTTTAGTTGTGGACAAGTCTATATATGCAGAGCCAGGAGATTTAGTTTTAATTAAAGGAGAAAATATCATATTAGATACTTTTTTAAATCAAGAAAATATATGGGGTACCATAACCTGGACGTTAAGTCAAAAGAAAAGATTGCAATAATTGACGTAAATAACTTTTACGTTTCTTGTGAAAGATTATTTCAGCCTAAATATGAAGGAGTAGCTACTGCTGTCTTATCAAATAATGATGGATGTTTCATTGCTCGTAGTCAAGAAGTCAAAGATATGAGCATAAAAATGGGTCAACCAGTTTTTGAAATTGACAAACAAAAGAAAAGTAAAATTAAAATGTTTTCTTCTAATTACGCATTATATGGAGACATCTCTGATAGAATCGTCAATCTTCTAAAAAGATTAGTTCCTAAAGTTGAAGTCTATTCTATTGACGAGTCTTTCTTGGATTTAACACATATTCCAGAAGATAAAATCCTACAAGAAATTAAATCTATAAAATCTACTATACAAAAATTAACTGGAATTCCAGTCTCAATCGGAGTAGCTCCAAATAAAACCCTAGCTAAACTTTGTAATCACATTTCTAAGACTAATAAAGATTTTATGGGCACTTGCTCTTATTGGGATATAGATAAGAGTTTACTTTATAATTTGGAAATTGATGAAGTTTGGGGAGTTGGTCGTAAGTTTAAAAAGAGGCTAATGCTCGCCGGAGTTGATAATGTCCAAAAGTTTATGTGTTTAGATCCTGGTGTGGTTAGGAATATATTAAAAATCCCTGGTCTTAGAACTTGGGCTGAACTACATGAGTGTCTTTGTCATCCAATTGAAACTAAATTCAAGGTTCCAAAGATGATTACTTGTTCTAGAACTTTTGGATCAACCGTCTGGGAACCACTTCAGGTAAAAAATGCTTTTTGGACTTTCTTAAAGAAGTGTCATACTAAGCTTTTAAAAGAAAAAATCGCAGTTAATCAAGTTAATATTTTTGCTACTACTAATAGATTTGATGAGGATTTCTATGTTTGGTCTATGTCTATTACACTAACCGAGCAAACTCAAGATATTGATGATATTTGGTCTCAAATTGAACCACATTTGAATCAAATGTCAGTTAGACTATATTATAAGGCTGGAATAAATTTTACCAAACTACAACCTGAAAATATTAAGCAAGGTAAATTATTGACTGATGATCTTGTCACGTCAGATAAGCCAGAAGTTGAGAATCAAAAGTGGATGACTAGGAGAGAATTTTTATCTTCTGAATGGACAACCGATTGGGACCAAATACCTTTAGTTTTTTAAAAGTAAAAAGAAATCTATATTACTTCTATACTGACCTAAATTAATAGAATCAAATTCATCTAATCCACTATTTCTAACAACTCCATATTCTTTAAGAATGGTATTAATAGCATTATATTGATTACTTGATAGTATAACTTTATTACCTCTTTCAGTAGAAGTTGCTAAGTAGGCTGATTGTTCACCTGAACCTCCAAAATAATCAGTATTGACCCAAACAAAATTGATACCTTTTCCAAACATACTTGAAACCTTTTTTGGTGTTAATTTAGGAAATGCTAATAAATTTTGTGGTAACTCAACCGCTTCTATTTCTTTATATGAACCTTCTTCTAAAAGAGAGGAAATTTTTAAATCTCTTAATTCTGATTTTTTAATTAATATAACATCTATACAGTGCATTATTATTCATTTTTTAAAACATTATCAATTGTTTGATCTCTATGATATGCTGAGTCATAATCAGCTGGGTCAAGACCTAAAATTTCACAAGCAAAAACTGTGTCTCCTTCGTATTCCTCAAGTAAAGAACCGTTTTGTAATTTATACATTCCACAATTACTTCCAACATCTTCATCAGCATACTTGATAATGAAGGATAAACTAGGAAATTGATTGGAAAGTTCCAATAGTAGCATAAAAGGAGTAGACCACGCCGTGTTAAAAGAAATAATATTATTATTGATATCAACCTCGTTGATATTCCACTTTGTTCCCCAATTTTTTACACGCCAATCATACCAGTTATTTTTTTCAGATTCAGGCATAGGTATAATTTTCTCAAAATCAAAATCACATTTATCTGATTTGACTTTATACAACATTTCTTGAATCATGTCACCTTCTACTTCTATAATATTTGTAACCCAATTTGGCATATTATTTAAATTTATTTTTTAATTCTGATTTTACTAAATCAATGTGTTTACAAGAACTTCTGAAATTAAATCCGGTACAAGTACACTTCCAACTGCCGTTAAAAGTAACGGTGTATTCTTTTTTACCCTTTGATGCTGGGATTTTTTTAACTATAGTATTATCTTTTGGCTTAGAAAATTCTTTTTTAACCCACCTTTCATGAACCTCTTGTTGAGTCATTTCATGTGGTATCGGTATAAACGGACTACCAATAGCAATTGCATATTTTTGGTTATCAATTGGAGAAGTGAAAGTAGATGGTGCCCAATGACTTTCAATTTTAAAATTATCTTTAAAATCTTGTAATTCTTTACCTGTTAGATTTTTTACCATATCACAAATATACGAAAAATCTACTGATTAGCCAAATTACTTTGAAAATATTTTTCAATCCTTTTACTTAATCTAACTCTAGGATCATCATCAGTTCTACCTGTTACGGAATAAGGTATGATAAATCCAAAACTTAAAAATACTCTTCTTGATTTGAATTCATCTGTCCAATGCTTATATAAGGAAGCTTCAAAACAATATAAATCCAGAGGATTTACATCTATAGATATCTTATCCATATAGAATTTATATGGTTCAGATAAAATACAAAGATTACATTTATAATTAATATATCCATTTAAAGAAGCATCGTAATGCATTCCAATTTTACCACCTTTTCTTTGATCTACTACTTGAAGAAAAATGTTATCTGTTGGAAGATTAATAGAATGAGATATTCGTTTGATTATATCATGTATAAAATCTGGCAGCTCTTCTGTTAAAACCTTAGAGGTAGATTGGAATTTAGTAATGTATTTAGTTAAAGTATTTTGTGAAATATCAAAAATATTTGCAGAGCCTTTAAGTTCTTCACTAAGATGAGAAAGATGATAGTTTGGATCACCACCTACTGTGTCAATATTTTCAACCCAATTTAATATTAAATCTGCTTCATTTTGTGTAATGAAGTTTCTAATTAACTTTTGATAATTTGTAGATTCCATTTTTCTAAGAATTCTTTTGGTCCTGATAATTCTATTGTTGAATACTTTGAGTTATCCACTACTTTTTGATACATTTCATCAGTAGTGTTTAAGAAGCAAAACCAGTGTGTTGCTGGTAATTGACCTGTTTCAGAAACCGGAATACTTAGATAATCACTAATAACTTTGTCTTTATTAAAAAATGGAGGAATAACTAAATCCTTAGGATCCTTATTGAAAATTACTCTACTATTTTCTCTGGCTGCGACAACATCAGCGTCTGGGCACAAAATACATATTTTTTTCATATTATTTATAATATATTTTTTTATAAAGTTGTTATATCAATACACGGAATTCCCTGATTAACCTGATTAACAAAAGAAACAAATTTAGCTTCCAAAGTATCTGGATTAAAGTTTGTGATAACTTCAACAAACTCTGCATTATATTTATCAATAACAAATAAATTTAAGTATATCTGATTATTATATGTTGTTACTCCTGGAACAAACCATATCTTCCAACTTGTTAAATTCGGAACACCGGTCAGAATAATATCATTAAATGTAGTAAATTCACCTGCATTTAAATCAAATTTACCAACACCAGCGAAAGAACCATAAACATACGAACCCCAAACTTCTCCATTATATGGAAATAGAGATGTTGGATAGTAAGTATTTGTATCTACATGACAAACAATTTCACAATCACCATTAGTATTAATCCTTACCACATTTGAAAATGTAGGGCTACCTAATATTGGATTACCATCCAAATAAATAAAATTACCACTACCTTCATAATATAAAGAAGATGGTGCATTGTAGGATAAATTTGTTAAATTAGTCTCATCAATAACAGTAACATTATCATTACCAACTTGATTAAATTTACCAAAATACATTTTTGAATTATCATTAGTAACGAAGTATTGATATCCATCATCTGTATTTTTATCAAATACTGCTAATCCTGGGAAATTCATACCAGTATCTACTTCACTAGTAGAGGCTGTTCCTGTAGTGTATTTTAACTTTAAAAGATCACCACTAAGTCCATAACCATAAAAAGGTGATTGTTTTGTACCACCAGCTCCTGCTCCAGCACCTGCGGCAGCTGAAGAAGCAGCTACAAATGATGATTCATACATTTGATTACTTTGATATAAAAAGTATTGTCTATGTTGCTCTTGTATAGGTAAGTCTTTTATTCTAGCTAGATTTTTAAAGTTATTAAAGTTCATTTAAAATAATATATTTTTATTATATATTATTTTTTATTCACCTTATTTTTAATTAATTCCTCATTGAAATTTTCTCTACGATTGAAATATTCATTTACTACTTTATATGAGTTTTTGACAAAATCACCTTCTACCGTCTTAATAACGATACCCTCTCTGATACCATTAGTATAGTCAGACTTCATTTCTGATAGTCTTACAACGTCTGAAATTGACGTTAGAATCGCTTTATATGGTTTGATATAGTTGATATTAGTTTTTGATAATAAATCTTCTACCTTTTTAGGAGATAAAAACTTATGATCTTCAACAACCCATATGTCATAAGCAATAAACCAGTCAGGTAATCTATCATATTTAATAGAATGATAAGCCCACATCCACTATAGCTTGAATTAATTTTTTTATATAAATTCTCAGGACTATATTCCTGATTTTTATAGTGTGTTAAGTTACGTTTATGTAATTCATCTAAAGTGTATTTATGATACATTTCAGCTTTCACGTGACACCCATTAGGTTTATCACATAACGTTATTCCATTTTCTTTAACATAACCACCATTTGGCATTTCTGACCTATCTGTTATATGATGAGCATCTAATTTAGAATTAGAGTCACCACACATTTTACATTTACATTCGTCTCTTTCAAAAACATCGTTTCTGAATTTTCTTCTGATATCTTTTTTCATCTTTATTTTAATTTTTTAGCATAAAAAAATCCAGTCAATGACTGGGTTAGATATACAGCAGTACAATTCCGCTGACGATATCAATTAGGTCTATTGACTATTAATTCAAATATGTTATTTGTTCTTTTTTCATAATGCAAAGATATATATAATTTTTTAATTAACAAAATTATTTTATAATCTTATCAATATTTAAACTTCGTGTAATTTGTTGGTTTTTCATAATTTCTTCTAATAATCCACTAGCAGCTTTTCCACTCCAAGAATATCTATCCTTATTACTTGAATGTAAAAAAATAATAACATCATTTATGCTATCAAAAACATAAGCATCATTTGACAATGTGATACACATAGACCTAACCGTATTTTCTTCTGCTCCTTCCCACGCATCACAACCACTACAAGAACCATAAAAGTCATTATAAATGACAAACCTATTATCAGGAAGCATAACACAAGTTGCGACAGTTCCTTGATAATCATTTTCATTCCAATGAGCTATTACAATAGCATCTTTAAATAAACCTCGCATGTGATCATCATGACCTCCCGCGTAACGAGGCATTTTCATAATGTTTTCCCAATCAATTAATTTTTGTAACTGATCTGTTTGATAATATTTTCCCATAACTTATTAATAATCTTTTAACAACTTAATCGAATAAAGTTGATTTTGATTTTGAAAAATTATTACCATATATACCAACTTATTTTTATCTTTTCATAGGTTAAGATAAAAGTCTTTCCTGGATTTGGATTTCTTCATCAGTTGCTTTTCTAATAGGAACAAAAAGCGCAAAACCATCATCATCTTCAAAATGATTACATCGATCCCAAAAGTGACCAAATTTATATCTTATATATTCAAACTGATTTTCGTTTTTATTCCATTTTGCAAAATTACATCTTCTATCTTCACCATAATACCATTTACTCAATCCATTAATTTTTTTATTTTCTTTTTTATTTATACTTTTAACTTTAATATCACCAACTATCAAGGCAATTTTGTTAATTTCCTATTAACTAAATTAACACTCGCATCAACATCCACCAAACCATTATTGATAGTATAATTTTTTATACCATATCGCTGACAGATAGCATCTATATTTTTATACTCATTATATTCTTTAATGTGTTTCATCTTCTATATCTTTTATTAATTCACCAAATCTAAATTCATCTAGCTTGCCATTACGCCATATATTATACTCGTCTTGCCATTTAATAATTTCTTTAATATGACGATAATTACTATTTATTTCTTTAGGTAAATGATTATTATTACAATTAAAACCACCAGTTACCCATTTAGGAGCACCCTCTAATGAGGTTAATTGATTATCTGGCTTCATTTTTACCGGCATCGCCTATCTGAGCTACCTTCAAACATCGGTCTATCACATATTGGGCATATACCTATCATATTTATTTATTTAATATTTTCCTTGCTAAATCATATTCTTCTTGTGAAAACCCTATCCAACTTCTACACTTAATAATATTAGGTAATCCATATTCTTGAATATCTCTAATGTTATCATCAAGAATAAAAAATTTACTATATGTATTATTAAATAACCAATGCTCTATCTCACCTCCTCTACCTTCTTCTGGAAATATTGGTGTATAATCATAAATAGGAGTAATTATTCCATTTTGTGTAAATATCTTTTGTAATTCTTCAATTGTATGATTAACACGCCAAGTAGATGTTATTACTGGATGTAATTCAAATTCTTGGCATAACAGGTTGTATAGATCAATAGAATTTTTATTCCATTCATTTTTATTAACCGTGTTTAATACACCATCTATATCGGTAAAAATTATATTCATTTTCTATTTTATTTAAGCGCTAAATATAAGATTTTTTTTAATACTTAAAAATAAAAAACCACTAATTAATAAGTGGTTTTTTTATGCGATTCTTTCTATCTTCTTCAGAATTTTTGATGAAAATAATTTATTTTCCATTTCGACTTTTTATTTTATATATTAAAAATAAAAAGTCGAACTTTTGCAGAAGCGATGGGATTCGAACCCACGCACCGGTATTAACCGACCTAATAGTTTAGCAAACTATCCCCTTTCATCCACTTGGGTACACTTCTATTTATTTATCTGAGGAAGAAGTGGGATTCAAACCCACGAATCAGAATGATTACTGATTTTTAGTTTCAAGACTAACGGCATAAATCACTCGCCCATTCTTCCATTAGAACCTCTGGTGGGGTCGGACACACATTTACATCCATTACAAGCTTCCAGTTTCGAAGACTGTGATACAGAGGCATTTTTTGCGGAGGTAACAGGAGTCCAACCTGTACGCCGGCTCATCACCGACCTAGCCATTTTCAAGATGGTGTACCTCTGTCAACTGGGTACCTCCAAAAATATTGTTGGGTATCATTCACCTATTATGATACTACTGGTAGCTATCTCCAGCGGTTGGATTCGAGCCAACATTTACCCTTGTCTCCCAGACAGGATTCGAACCTGCATTTTCATTTCCATTACGATACTATTGGTTCGTAGCCAATGTCGGTACAGGGAGAAAACAAAAAACTCCGAATTTTTATATTCGGAGTTCAGTTATATTATGCAATACAAATATAATCAACTTCGAATATCGAGGCTGTTTGAACTACGTGACGAACTCATATTTGTATTAACAGTTTTCATATTTGTATATATTATATTTTGATTCTTTTGTTTTACAAAGATACGACTTTTTTTAATTACACCAAATTTTTTAATCTCTATATAATTTATTGGCATTTAATTCTTTCAATTTTCCTCAAAACAATTCAAAATCATCAGCAGTTGAATTTTCCATAAAAAATTCTCTCAGTGATCATTAATTATATATTAATTTCTAATATATCATTTATTTTCATATCTCTTTGTTTAGACAAATCAGCAAAATAAATATGAAAATCTTCATCTGTAAATTGGAAATGATTATATTTTGAGCAATATACCATCCATTCAAACTCGATTATATTATTATTTTCAAAAACACATTTATCATATAAATACCGTGTTTCATATTGAGCACCAACTTTATACAAACTAATATGATACCCATCTATATAAACTGGTTTTATACATACCGATTTAAAGAATTCATTTTGCATACTTGCAAAGGTACTAAATTGTTTTTAAAAATTCTTGTATTTGTGATATCTTACTATCAATTGTCATTCCGTGAAATGTTCTAATATAGATTTCTTTACAAAGATTTAAGTTGTTACTCCAAACATTATATTCAATATCTAAACTATAAAGTTGTTTACCTGTTGAGTATTCATAGTTTCCATTTACATTTTGTAAAACTTGGTGTATTCCAATTTCATCTTCTGGAGCATTTGTATTAAAAACATCAACCCAGAATTTTCTTACTTCTGGCGTGTTTTTCATTATAATAACACCACTATTAAACCACTTTTGCTTTTGTGTTCCACCCAATCCACCTCTTAACTGAACCATACCCATATCATAACCACTCGGTAGAGCATTTACTAAATCACCACCAATATTAATACTATCAATATCTTCATATACTATTAAACTATTATCTGGTGTAGTTGATAACAACTCATTTATCCAAGCTATTTTTTCCCAATAGAATGTTTTCTCTGGGTATCTTCTTGAGGAATTTAGTATATAGTCAAATCCATTTTTTACAGAATATGATAAATTTTTTTGATTTACTAAATCAAATATTGGCTTTTGTTCTATAGTATAATGTTGTGTTATTATTTTTCTCATTTTGATTTTTTTTTTTTAATCAGTAATCCATACGGTCCCATCACTAAAAAAAGAAGCTGTATTGCCAATATTACCGTTTAAATAATACACATTTTGTGATGCTGTGAAAGTGCCGTAGATAGATAATCCAAATTCACTTGCGGATGTTTTTTGTTGAAAAAGAGTGTTTTGACCGATTATTGATTGTGTTGGACTAACAAGATAAACATAAAAATACGTGTCAAACCCTCCGAGATAAACATTAACTGTTTTTATTGTTCTTGGAATTGTTATACCGTTATCTGATGGATAATGTATATCAAGTACAGTTTGTACAGTTGTAGTAGTTGTAGTTGTACTTGTTGTTACTCTTTTTTGTGTAGTAGTAGTTGTTGTAGTCTCTGTCAAAATTTGATTATTTGATGGTAATTTATTACCCCTACTATCATTGTTACTAAATTTAGGCGAATATATGCTATTTTTAACCTGAACTTGGTAGCTCGAGTCATTTATATTATTCCCACTATTCGGATTAGAAAAAAATCCTCTATTATTCATTTTTTTTTAATTTTTTTTTTAATTATTCCACCAATAGTAGTTATTAATAGAATAATCAGCAGTATTAATAGTCGTTACATAACTATTTTTAGAAACTAAATAATAATGATTATTTGTTCCATCATAAAAATAATAACCTACCAAATTTCTTGAACTCCAATCTAAACCTCCATAAGAGAATTGTCCAACTGATATTGATTGAATTATACTACCATTTATGTCATATACTCTTATATAAAAGTTATTACCAGAATCAACATATACAACATTAATAAAATCCTCACATAATTCAATATCCCAATATCCAGATCCACTTAAAAATGACATATCTATATTGTCGTATAGATTAGAAGTATCTAAAAATCTAACATTATATGAATTATTATCCCATAATAATAATTTTCCAACGAAATAATAATTGTCGTAGTTAAAAGTACGAATATTATTATAAGACTGATTTAACCTAGTTAATTGGTAATTATTTCCAGTGTTTGAATAATAACTAACTTGATCATTACTATCAAATACAGAAAATACCATATCACCATACCCATAAAGAACAGCTCCTGAATTAGAGCTCACAACTTCCGAATTTATTATAGATCCTGTTACACCATATGTTATATAAGTGCTTGCTGTTCCTGTATATATTGCTTCAGCAATAACTTTAGTATTATACCAATACTCTATATAACTAATATCAGATACTAAGACATTAGTTGGTATGTCTGTATTACCACTTTTGGAGATATTAAGATGATGTAAATATCCCTCTTCGTCTAAAGTTAAACTACAATAATCATTTGTAGTTTCATTAGAAAAGTAAATTCCTATATTAGCTGTTCCATTATTTAATGTAGTAAGATCAGATATGCTAGTATCATCAGGATAAATTGATAAATATGATAAATAATCGCTATAGTAAAAACGGTTATTGTAGGATGCACTATTTTGATAGAAAATATAAGTCTGAACACCATCAACACCAGCCCAATCATAGTTATCATAAATGCTATCAATGGTTTTTGTTAATAATCTATTTTGATTTCCATTATAATAAATTATATAATAACCACCATTTGATATACGTAATAGTGAGCTAAAATAATTTTGAGAAAAGAAGTAATCATTATGGTCATTTATATTTAGGCTAGAAAGTGAAACTGATTGTAAAATAGAACCTGTTTTACTAAATATATCTACTCTGTCATAATATTGAGTATTATTATCATAAACAATACTAACTATAAAATTACCTTTTTCATTTTCGTTGTAAATACCACCCCCATTATTATATGTTTCTGGATAATAACTATATCCGGTTTCTTCTACAAATAATTGATTTATATTGCCTAATCCGTCAGCACAATACCAAGTTGTTGTTGATCCAACGGTCGCACTAAGTATAAACCCTTTATCCATCATGTAACTATAATATGAACCTAAAGATAATGAATTAGCTCCTGTAAATCTATAACTATAAACATTAACACCATCAAAATAATAAAGTACAATATCAGATCCATCTGTATAATAATAGTAGTTATAAACACATTGTAAGAGGCCATAGTTTGAATTATTATTACTAACAGTAACCTGCTGTATTAAATTTCCATGAGCATCTACAAATTGTAATGTATCTACACCACTTCTATAGAATATCAACATATAACCCGAATCTTGAATTGTATAAATATTATAATTACCATATGCCGAAGTAGATACTCCAGTATCAAATGTTGTTGTTTGAACACCATCCCCACCATATATAAAATAAGTATAATTTGAAGCAGTATTTCCCAAGAATAAAACACTAGAATAAACAGGAGCAACTGTTGTAGTCGTAGTAGTGACTTTTTTGGTAGTAGTTGAAGTTGTCGTACTAGTAGTTTGTACCCCACCACCGAAATCAGCACTTCTACCTCCACTTTTACTTCCCTGTGAAGTATAGGTCGGACTATAAGAAGATTGTTTTTGTTTTACCTGATAATCAGAATTATTGTTGTTATTATTACTATTTGGATTTGAGAAAAAGCCACGATTATAGTTTGCCATCTTTGGAATTTAATTTTAGTATATATATTAATTATCTAAAATTAAATTTGACCACCATCAGTGATTGTCCAGTTATCTGAATAAAACTACTGTTAGTTTCTTTAATCTGTATCTGAACATTCGGATTGCTTAAATTATTATCTGAACCCGGATTTTCAAAAAACCCTTTCTTCGATTTAGCCATCTAAATTTAAAAATTTTAAATTAGTGTTATGCCTATATTAACCGGATCAATCGTATTAAATGGCGCATTTGATGGAGTAATCACTGTAATTGATCCAGTTGGTGATCCTCCTGGTCCACTCGGTCCAAATTGATCATCATAAAAATATACAGATGAGGTTGGTCCGAAATATGATGTTTGAAATGCTTGATTTGTACATTGATAAGTAACACTATTTGTTCCTTGTGTTAGGGTTAAATTTGTATTATTACCTATTAGTTGATTTAATAGAGTAGAATTATCATCACCAGTTGATGAAAACTGATTTATATAAAGTTGTACTGATGTTGTTCCACTAACCAACCCAACTAAATTTGGGTCTAATGTTCCGGTAGTATTAGTGTGATCTGGTAAAGTTATATCACCCCAATCAAAAGCTGGGTAATAAAGATCAACTATATAATAATCACCAGAAGCGGTATTACCTATATTCATTGTTGTAGTGGTTGTTGTAGTACTAGTATTTAAACAAGATGTTATATCAGAAACCGAAAATCCTGACATATTAAAGGAAAAATTACCATCTGTGTAGTAATAATACTGATATGGATAATCCTGGCGAACAAAAATATTTAACGATGATCCGTGTGTATCTGCATATAAATTTATACCACTTGAAAAAGTAGCACTGTCAGAAAATACACTAAATGATAATCCATTTATTTCATTTATACAAGCTGATGAACTATTTGACCAACCATAAATATTTCCACTTCCATCCACATGTTCAAATAATAAAGTATATGAATATGTAGTACTTAAAAATGTTGTAGTAGTCGTTGTAGTACTAGTGGTTACATCATTATATCCTAAACACCATACAATTGCATTACCTATTAATGATCCTACATCACCTGTATATCCACCAAAAGAATTAATACCAACTATTCTCGATGATCCTATTTCTTTTACCCCTAATAAAGGCATTGAGTCTGAATATGTTAAGACAGATATTGCTCCAGGTTGTAAAGTCGTTGGATTCACAAATGTTGATGGGAGATTAGTAACATTTGAATTACCTAATACAGGATGATTTGTTACTACTGTAATTGGACCACCATTATATGATTGACCAACTGGGCCGGTAAATGGTGTATATGTAAAGTCAAATCCTGATGGATAGATTTCCCATAAGAAAGTTTGACCTATGAAATGTCCCCCACCATCTATGAAACTTTTTAAGTTAGCCCATAAAGAAGATGAACCATCATCACCACCATTTGTTTGCATAATAATCAAGCTATAACTTCCTGATGCGATATTATTACCATCATAGTTTACTCCTAATTGTTGAGGTGTTATTGTTGAAATTGAATAACCAATACTATTCATTTTTGTTGTTAAATCTGATGTATTAGTTACAACATTAGAATCACCTAAGAATAATACATTTTGTGTTATCAAAAGTGTTGTAGTTGTTGTTGTTGTACTCGTAGTAGTTGTAGTAGTTGTAGTTGTACTTGGATTAAGAGGATAAGATATTGGTGTTCCTGCATCTGTTATGATTACAGATCCACCTGTTGATATACTATATCCAAAATTAACTGGATAATTTGATGATAGTAAATTTGCTGTTATTCCATTATATGAGTAAACATCAACATAAGTTCCATTAACTAATCCATAAGTTTGTATTGCATATGTACTATAGATAGTATAAATACTACCAGTAGAACCTGCTGATACACTAGATTGTGTTGATACAGTCTGATAGTTACTATCAACTGTTCTTAATCCTATAGGATTGCTACTTTGATTATATAAATCATATTCATAATATGATACAGGAACTCCTGTATCTGTTATTATAAAATCTGATTGACCATTAAACTGAGCATTATCACTTGTTCCAAGATCAAAATTTGTTTGAATTAAATTACCCAATCCAGATTCTACAGCATATACATCTATATAACTATCAGTAACTACACCATACGCCTGCAATCTGTCTGTAATACTAGTACAATCAGTTGTTCCAAAAGATCCTGATGACACATCTGATTGAGTTGATATAATCATGTAGTTAACATCAAGAGTTCTTAACCCAGCTGGATTACTACTTTGATTAAAAAGTGTATATTGAACTGGTGAAACTGTTGTTGTCGTAGTTGTTGTAGTGCTTGTATTTACTGGCCAAGAAATACTTGATGTTGTCAATCCAATTTGCCAATAATTTTGTCCATTAACATCAATATACGTTTGATTTGATGGTCCAGTCGCTGTTATGTATGTAATTGTCGATGGATCAATAAAGTTTTTAGTTGTTCCATCCCAAGCCTCAATTGATAAATAAGACGCCACTTGGTCTATTCTACAAGCCCAACCATTAGTAGAATCATCACCTGCAAAGCACAAACCAATTATTTTCCAAACACCATTACCATAATCAGCAATTAAAGCTGATCCGGAATCTCCTGAATAAATTGGATCTGTACATGATGGATCTTGTCTTGTAAATCTAATTAAGTCAGTATATGTTACAGATTGTGTATTACCTTGTAATTGGTACCCACTAACAAGTATAGTATCACTAATTGATGCTACTGATAACGAACATATTCCCTGCTTAACTCCAGTTGTTCTACCTGAACTATAGATTAATGGATTATCAATTAATAAATTATCTATTTCTTGTGTAGTAGCAAAGGGTAATGCCCCAGGTTGACCAGTCAATCCATAAATATAATATGAAGATGTCATTGATATAACAGATGGATCTAATGAAAATAAAGCAGCATCTACAAAATTATAATCAACTAAAGTAATAGGTTCATATCTAACTACCTGACCAATCAGCTTATTAGGATCGCCTGGTCCTGATTCTCCATCTTGATAAATGTAATTTGAAACTTCAGCCTCAATTGGCCCGTTTAAATATCTATCTGTTGCAATAAAAGCATCTTGAACAACAACGTGATTATTAGTTACTCCAACTAATGCTTGTGTGTTAACATCTACCGCAATTAAACCCATAGTACCAACAAACCATTCATATAAAGAACCATTATCATAAATAGCCGTATTTTGAGCAGTTATTGATAATCCACCTTGTAACGGTCTAACCATACTTTCATTTCCTGTTTGAACTGATTGCCAAGTATAACAACTTGGATCGCATGTAATTGCTTTTATTTCTCCAACTTGTTGAATATCTGTTTTATAGGTAACACCATCTATAACTATGTTTTTAGGCAAAACATCTTTAACTTTTAATTGATTAATAGGTAATTTTTTTCTAACTGAAAATATAATTGAGTGATCTCCAGTCAATTTACCACCTTTTAACTTATGACCAAAAGCAACCCCAACAACCGTATCTGGTGTTGATTCGAAAAGTTCTTTAATTTTGTTTTTAATATTTTGTGTTACCATATTTTTATTTATTTTTAAAATGTGCTAAATGTTACATATAAAGTATTTACTGGCTGTATTGTTGTTGTAGTCGTTGTTGTACTTGT
>Ga0214164_1000847_pt1 | contig 18876 bp, 17 predicted proteins | sample TroBogepilimnion_13_FD_153003 | JGI IMG/M metagenome (GOLD analysis project Ga0214164, IMG submission 153003) | Freshwater microbial communities from Trout Bog Lake, WI - Practice 03JUN2009 epilimnion v4 | ecosystem: Environmental > Aquatic > Freshwater > Lake > Epilimnion/Euphotic zone ...
TACAACAATGCGGTTTTGGAATAGCCCAAAACCAACTGTAGCAGCTATTCATGGCGCATGCATGGCAGGCGCTTTCGAATTTGCTTTGTCTTGTGACATAGCGATTGCGTCTGAGAATGCCATTTTTGGCGAGCCCGAACTTAAATTTGGGGCTGGCATAGTAACCCTCTTATTACCTTGGGTGATTGGCCCTAAAAAAGCAAAAGATATTATTTTTACTGGTCAAGACAGAATAGATGCTCCGAGCGCCCTACAAATGGGAATTATTAGTAGGGTAGTGAAGGACGGGATGCATCTTGAGGTTGCCAGACAAATTGCTAGATCCATTGCTTTGGTTGATCCTAATGTGGTGATGGGTACTAAAAAAGCAATTAATAGTACATATGAAATTCAGGGAATTGAGAAGGCACTTAAGGTCGCTTTAGATATTGATCATCAAATTGAATCAGTAGGATCACCAGATAAAAAAGCTTTTATGGATATCGCTAGAGAAAGAGGGATGCGTGAGGCAATAGCCTGGAGAGATGCGCGTTTTGCAGGTACGACTAGTAATGAGTAAACCCATTTTAGTGATTATTATTGCAGAGCTCTTTGGCACCTCATTGTGGTTTAGTGCAAATAGCGCTGCTGATAATTTAACTAAATTATGGTTGTTAAGTACAGGCGATATTGGTTTATTAACAAATGCTGTGCAACTAGGTTTTATTATTGGTACCTTATTTTTTTCTTTGAGTGGTTGGGCTGATAAATTCCCTGCGAGTAAAATTTTCGCTTGCTGTAGTGTTTTTGGTGCCATATTAAACGGCTGCTTTGCTTTACTCAGCGAAGGACTAATTTCAGCAATTTTCTTTCGATTTTTTGTGGGCGTTTCTCTGGCTGGTATTTATCCATTGGGAATGAAATTAATCGTAAGCTGGGATCCGAAGTCAGCAGGAAAAAATTTAGGGTTATTAGTCGGCATGCTAACGCTTGGCACGGCATTGCCCCACGGTATTAGAGCGTTGGGCGCTGACTTGTCTTGGCAGTTCGTAATATTAAGTTCTTCTTTCTTGGCCTTGATTGCAGCAATTGCTATTGGAATATTAGGTGATGGGCCTCATTTAAAGAATGCCTCCAATAAACAGCGCATACTCTTTGCAAATGTTATTCAGGCATTTCGTGTACCTGAATTTAAATCATCTGCATTTGGCTATTTTGGCCATATGTGGGAGCTTTATTCATTTTGGACAATTACTCCTTTGTTGTTGCTTACAATGCTTTCCGCTGATGGTGCTAGCAACTATGAAAATGTATCGTATTTAGCATTTATGGTGATAGGTATTGGATCGCTCGGTTGCATTTTTGGCGGATGGCTGAGCCAGTCGATTGGTAGTGGGCGCGTTGCTTGGATTGCCTTATTTACCTCGGGCGTAATTTGTTTGATTTATCCCTTTCTCAATGCAATTTCCCCTAATTGGAAAATTTTTATTTTGTTAGTTTGGGGTTTTACAGTCGTGGCGGATTCTCCTCAATTTTCAGCTATTTCTGCTAAGGCTTGCCCGCAGGAATTAGTTGGCACAGCCTTAACCATACAAAATAGTATTGGTTTCTTTATCACCATCATTTCTATATCCATTATCACGTTTGCCTTTCCATATTTAGGAGATAAAGTGTCATGGCTTTTATTACCCGGACCCATATTTGGTTTATTTTTTATGAGGGGATTGGTTAAGAAAAAAAAGAATCCGCAATTTTCTCAAGTCAAAGGAAATTAGTTGTGAATAAAGTTATGCAAATTAAGCAGGTAACAGTAAAGCCAAATGATAAAAAATTATTATTAATTAATATTGGGACAGCAATATTTACTCAAAAAGGTTTTAGCATTACGAGTCTTGATGAGATTGTTGAAATTGCTGAGATACCAAAGGGTTCTTTTTATTACTACTTTAAAAGTAAAGATGAATTTGCAATTGAAGTAATTAAAAATTATGGAATTTATTTTTCAAAGAAATTACAGCGCATCTTAAGTAGCGATAAAAAGTCTCCATTAGAGCGTCTTAAGGAATTTACCAAAGAGGCCGAGGCCGGTGTAAAGCGCTATGAATTTAAGCGTGGCTGCCTTATCGGCAATCTTGGGCAGGAGATGGCAACCCTAGAGGAGCGTTTTCGAATAGAGCTTTTAAATGTCATGGCAGACTGGCGTGATCAAGTTCGACAATGTATCGATTTAGCTAAAGCACGCCGTGAAATAAAAACCACGGTTGACGCATCTGAATTAGCTAATTTTTTCTGGTGCGCCTGGGAGGGTGCTGTTTTATGCTCCAAATTAGAGTTATCAACTCAACCTTTAAATATTGTAAGCAGATTATTTATTACTGAATTACTACAACCAATTTAAATCTATAAGGAAAAAATATGTTTCGGGCAATTTATTTGACTAAATCTGATGATGGAAAAACAGAGGCCAATGTAAAAAACATAGATGTCTCTGATTTACCAAACTTTGATCAGCCGGGCGTAACAGTGGCTATTAAATACTCAACTATTAACTATAAAGATGGCTTAGCAATTACCGGTAAGGCCCCGGTTGTAAGAAAGTTCCCCATGGTTCCTGGGATTGATTTTTGTGGCATCGTAAGTGCTAGCGATGATCCAAATTGGAAAATCGGGGATGAGGTTATATTGAACGGCTGGGGTGTAGGCGAATCCCACTGGGGTGGCCTCGCGCAAATGGCACGCGTATCGGGGGATTGGCTAATTAGAAAGCCAGCATCTCTTACCGCTAAAGACTGCATGTCTATTGGTACTGCTGGATATACGGCAATGCTTTGTATTATGGCTCTTGAAAAAAATGGCGTAAATCCTCAATCAGGCGAAATCCTGGTCACTGGCGCTAGTGGCGGAGTGGGATCTTTCGCAATTTCTTTGTTATCAAATTTGGGATATCAAGTCATTGCCTCCACTGGAAAGGATGGTGAGCACGATTATCTTAAGGGCCTAGGCGCAAAGGACGTTATTTCGCGCGCTTCTTTATCAGAACCTGGCAAACCTTTACAAAAGGAGCGGTGGGCTGGTGTGATCGATTCTGTGGGCTCATTCACATTAGCCAATGCGTGTGCTAGTTCTATATATGGTGGCGTGGTAGCTTCCTGCGGATTAGCTCAGGGCATGGATTTGCCTTTATCGGTAGCCCCTTTTATTTTGAGATCTGTCAGCCTAATTGGAGTAGATAGTGTTATGGCTAAACGCTCGATTAGGGATACGGCATGGAAACGCTTGGCTAGTGATACGCCACAGACAGCCTTAAATTCCATTGCTCAATTAGTAAATTTAGAAGGCGCTATTGATGCAGGTAAAAAGATTTTAACTGGTGAAGTACGCGGACGAATTGTCGTAGATGTAAATGTATAAAATTAATTTAACAAAGGAGATGATGATGAAAAAATCAAAAATATTGGTAACAACAGTAATTGCAGCTGCGGTAATGAGTATGTCAACCGTTAGTAAAGCCCAAATTTCTGGAGATACGGTAAAAATTGGATTCATAACAGATATATCTGGTTTATATGGTGATATTGATGGTCAAGGTGGTATCGAAGCTATCAAAATGGCCATCGCTGATTTTGGAGGAAGTGTTAATGGAAAGAAAATTGAACTATTAACAGCTGATCATCAGAATAAGCCGGATATCGCAGCTAGTAAGGCACGCGAGTGGATTGACCAGCAGGGGGTAGATTTATTAATAGCCGGCACAAACTCAGCGGTAGCTTTAGCAATGAATAAAATTGCCACAGAGAAAAAGAAGCCAATTATTGTTGTTTCTGCAGGTACTTCGCGTGTAACTAATGAAGACTGCACGCCCTATACCGTTCATTATTCCTATGACACAATTGCCCTATCAAAGGTAGCTGGGTCAGCTATTGTTAAGCAAGGCGGCGACACTTGGTTTTTCTTAACCGCAGATTATGCTTTTGGTGCGGCATTGCAAAATGACGCTTCGACTGTTATTAAAGCATCAGGCGGTAAAGTGCTTGGGGATGTTAAGGCTCCGCTCAATACTCAAGATTTTTCTTCTTACTTATTGCAGGCTCAGAATTCAAAAGCAAAAATTCTTGGCCTAGCAAATTCTGGTGGCGATACCATTAACTCTATTAAGTCGGCCAATGAATTCGGCATTACCAAAACAATGCAATTAGCTGGTTTGCTCATGTTCATTACTGATATTCATGCTTTGGGACTTAATTTAACGCAAAATATGTATTTAGCGGATGCTTGGTATTGGGATTCAAATGTAGATTCTAGGGATTGGGCTAAGCGATATTTTGAAATTATGAAGAAGGAGCCATCCTCTACTCAGGCTGCAGACTATTCAGCAACAACCACCTATCTTAAAGCTGTTAAGGCCGTTGGCACAGATAATTCTGAAAAGGTGATGACCCAATTAAAAACAGCCAAAATTAATGATATGTTTGCGAAAGGTGGCTATATTCGTCCAGATGGCCGCATGGTGCATGATATGTTTTTAATGCAAGTCAAGAAACCTGCTGAATCTAAATATCCTTGGGACTATTACAAGTTAGTAGCTACAGTTCCTGGTGATCAGGCTTTTGCTACTAAAGCTGAATCAAAATGTTCGCTGTGGAAATAATTAGATATTGATAAAGTAAAGTGCCTATTAAGGCGTCATATAGTTAAATACCAACTCTCGGGTTGGTATTTTTTTGAGATCTGGTTAAAAAGTCTATATAAATCAAAGCTTAGGGTACGAAAAAGTCGAGCTTATTCTGCAAAACTTCCATCTGTAGACGGTATTTGTTGCACTGAAACGCTGAGTCTAGTCTGCAATATCTAAGATATGATCAAACCTCAAGCTATTCTCAATCAATAATTTAATATGAAGATATCCTTGCAGGCAGCAGAATTAAATTAATCGAGTTATAAATATAAATCAATGGAGAAGAATATGATGTACTTTATTAGAGTAGTTATTTTGAGCCTCTTAATTTGCCCATCGGTATTTGCGCAATCTTCATCTGCGGTGGGTATAGAGAAATTAATGAACTCACTTTCACAGGCGATTATTTCAGCCGACCAGAAAGCGCTTGATAACTTAACAACAAATGATCTGATTTACGGACATTCTGATGATCGGCTTCAAAATAAGACAGAGTTTATTGATTCGTTAGTTAATAAAAAATCTGTGATGACAAAAATTGATCTATCTAATCAACAGATTACGATTGTAGGAGACCTTGCATTTGTCAGCAATCATATGTCTGCAGATGTTGCGCCTGGTGGTAAGCCGGGCCATGTCGAGTTAAATATATTCTACGTATGGAAAAAGAGTGGGGATTCTTGGAAGTTAATAGCGCGAAAAGCCTTTAAGGGATAGCTCATCATTTCCCCAAAAAATGTCAAAGCAATCTAATTCTTTAACTTGGCCAAAAATTTTTGGCCTTTATTTTTTTTGTTTTTTATCAATTAGTGTATACGCGCAATCGCCTGAGCCTATAAGAATAATTGTTCCTACAGCTGCTGAGGGGTCTACCGATCAGCTTGCACGAATATTAGGTTCCGGCCTAGAGAAACAAGGTTTTGGGAGGGTGTTAGTAGAAAACATGCCAGGAAAGAGCGGTTCTATTGCTGCTGATTATGTTGCCAGAGCGAAACCAGATGCAAGAACTTTATTAATTGGAACGCCTAGTTCGCATAGTATTGCAAAAGCATTAAGTACCAATGATGGGAGTACTCTTCCATATGACCCAATTAATAGTTTTTCCTTGATAGTCTGTTTTGCACAAGCTCCCTATATATTTGTAGTGGGACCAGCTGGGCCAAGCTCATTTGAGCAGTTTTTAGTAAATGCAAAAGCTAATCCAGGGATATTAAAATACTCCTCCACTGGAATTGGCGGACCCCATCATTTAATTGCTGAGTATCTCTCTAGTAATGTTGGCTTGAAATTGCAGCATATCCCAGCGGCTGGTGGCGCTAGAGCAATTGAATTAGTTTCTAATAATGAGGTTCAGGCGATGATGCCAGCGTCTATTTTGGCACTGCCTAAAGTAAAAACTGGGCAAATTAAGGCACTAGCAGTTACAGGAGATCAGCGCTTAAAAGCCTTGCCAAATGTGCTAACGTTTTCTGAGTTAGGCGTGCCTATGAATTTAGTATCATGGTATGGGTTAATGGCCCCTACCGGCATATCAAAAGAGCAGAGCAAGCAGCTGGCTAACGCGATAAAGATCATTTTACAGAGCCCATCTGAAAAGCAGAAGTTAATTGACTTAGGTATTAACACGATGGATGAACGCGGGAAGAATTTTGAAAAAATTATTACGCAAGAAACTGAGATTTGGGAAGCGGTAGTCAATAAAATAAATTTAAGCGGTAAATAAAATTATTTCGAAATGAAAAAAATACCCTTAGTTTTATTGTTGAGTGCACTAGTTATTTTGACTCGTCCTTTATACGCAGCTTACCCTGACAGGCCCATTCATATAGTGGTGCCATTTGCTCCTGGCGGGGCAACAGATTTAGCAGCTAGAATCATTGCGCCAGCATTACAAGCTCGATTAGGTCAGCCAGTCGTTATCGATAACAAGGCTGGGGCAGGGGCAACGATTGGTACTGCAGCAGTGGTAACTTCACCACCAGATGGATACACATTACTTTTAGGGAGTGCTGCCAATGCAATTGGTAACGCAATTAGTAATTATTCTCAAAAAAAATTACCATATGTATTTGAACGTGATTTCGTAGGAGTTGCTTTGGTAGCTGAAGTTCCAGGGGTTTTAATCGTACCTAGTTCTTTTTCTGTCCAAAATTTAGCACAATTGATTGCTTATGCTAAAACTCATCCTGGTGAATTGAGCTATGGCTCACCAGGATTTGGGACAAGCGTTCATTTGGCTGGTGAGCTATTTGAAAGTCTCGCTGGTGTTCAATTAGTTCATATACCTTATAAAGGGGCTTCGCCAGCCATGACGGATTTATTGGGTCAACGTATTCAATTAATGTTTCCAGCCTTGTCGGTAGCTCAACCCTATATTGAGTCGGGCAAGGTGCGAGCGCTAGCTGTTACAACTCGTCAACGTTCCTCCTTAGCCCCAAATGTGCCTACCATGCAAGAGGCTGGATTGTCGGGATATGAAGTGAGTGGCTGGCTGGGGATCTTTGCTCCTAAAGCAGTTAGCCCAGAAAATCTACTCAAACTTGAAAAGGCAATAACTGCTACATTAAAGGATCCTCAGGTCCGGCAAAGTCTTGCAAAAATTAGTATTGAAGCTATGCCGGGATCCGCTCTGGTGTTGAATGAGAAACTAGATTCAGACACTGAGCGTTGGAATAAGTTATTAAAAAATAAGAAATTAGATCTGCAATGACCATTTTTAAAAATATTCTTTTCATTACATCTGACCAGCAGCGCGCTGATTCGATTGGTTATGAAAATCCAGAAATTAAGACGCCCAATTTGGATAGTTTGGCTAAACGAGGAACGCGCTTTAGTAATTGCATTACACCAAGCGTTGTTTGTCAGCCTGCTAGAGCTGCAATCTTGACGGGGAGGCTACCTTTAACAAATGGTGTTTGGGATAATGGCGTTGATCTAGACCCAAAAATGGGCGCTAAGGGGATGGCAGCGCTGTTAGCAAACAAGGGTTACTCTACGACCTTCATCGGCAAGGCCCACTTTTCTACAAAAAATACCTTCTCTCCCACCGGGACACCTGAATGCAAACAAAGTGCGCCTGAATATACAGATGATTGGTACGGTCCTTATATGGGGTTTGAGCATGTAGAGCTAGCTGCTTTAGGAAAATTTCATCCAAAACGGCTGCAAAAAAATGCTGCAGCGATTCATCGTTTCGAGCACTCATTTTTGCGCTTCTCAGATTCAGTTGAATTGTGGCTAGATAAATTAACTGCTGGCACCAGCGCCGCCCAAACTTGGAACTCTGGGCTGCCAATTGAAAGGCACAGCAGTACCTGGGTCGCAAATCAAACTATCGAGTCTCTCAAGCGAGTGACAAAAGAGAATCAGCCTTTTTTTATCTGGGCCTCTTTTCCTGATCCACATCACCCATTTGATTGTCCTGCACCATGGAATACTTTGTATCAGCCCGAAAATATAACTTTACCTAAGCATCGGATTTTAGATCTTGAGATCCGGCCCTGGTGGCATAAGGCAGCTCTCGAGGGAGTTCCGCAAATTGCAGACCCTGAGATGGCTAAGTTTCGTCAGGAAGGATTTAAAGTCCCACCTCAAACTGATATTCAGTTAGCAGAAATGATGGCAAATTACTACGGGATGATTTCCTTGATTGACCATCAAGTTGGGAAAATCGTAGCTGAATTAAAAGCTATTGGGCAACTGGAAAATACGTTAATTGTTTATGCAAGCGATCATGGAGATATGTTGGGAGATCATGGGCTATATCTAAAGGGGCCAATGATTTATGAAGGGGTTCTGAGAGTGCCACTTTTAATGGCAGGCCCAGGAATTCCTGAGAATAAGGTAGTAGACGTACCCGTTTCTACAATAGATTTGGCTGCAACTTTTTTTGAAACTGCCGGTATGCAAGAAGATAACAATGAGCAAAGTCAATCCTTGTATTCAGCTATTAATGGGACCGGTCATAGAGAATGCGTATGGAGTGAGTGGTATGTTCACCCCTCTCGCTTAGGCGTTTCGTTACAGCTTAGAACAGTTAGAACGCAGCGCTATAGTTACACTTACGAGATGTCTTCTTGCGCAGGGGAGCTTTATGATCTGAAGCTTGATCCCGATCAATTAATTAATTGTTTTAATGATCCAGATTATAAAACTGCACAAGATGAAATGCATAGATTACTCATGAATCGCCCAGGACCTATTTTAGAAGTATTAAATGAACCCGTGGGTATGGCATGAGACTAGAACATTTTCTAATTGCCATATTTTTTTTACCAGGGATGGCTATTGCTAGTTGTTGGGAAAAAATAGCAGTAGCTACAAATCAGTTGCAGGAAGTAGTGCAAACTCAGGACGAGGTAAAGCAGGCTCTAATAACGATTCGTCGTAGTGCGCAAGACTGGAAAAATCTACTCCTACGTGGTAGCAATGAGAAAGATAGGGAACTTTTAACGAAGCGTTTTAATGACCAAAAGAGTACTTACGAAATGGATCTAAAAAGATTGAAAATTCAACTCTCTGCCCTAAATATTCAGGCTGATACTATAAAAATTTTAGAAACTCAAAAAAATGAATTATTTAAGAATTATGACAGTGCACTCAAGCGCCATGGGGTCGATTCACTCGAGGCCGCCTCTAAAGTTGATAGGCAAGTTCAGGGAGAAGATGTTCAAACATTTAGGACGTTAGAAAATTTAGATCAAGATCTATCAGCTCAAGTAAAAAAGTCATTTGATCTTTTGCGTCTTGAAATTAATAAGTGCTCTAAAGAATAATTCTTGCTTTTTTACTGCGCTCCAAGCCCAAGCGATGATCAAATGCTTAAAAGATGCGAGAATTTTATTAAACAGTTGTAAAACCATTAGCCTCAATTTGCCTAAGGTGGGCCTATGTGGAGTAGAGCGGTTTCGATTTCGTTTTGTCGGATACACCGACAAACTAGCGAGAAGATACAGACATTTAAAATAGACTAGTTAGTGCCAAAAAAGGTATTAGCTTCCTTAATCAGGAAATCATATTCTGCAAGATTGGGTTTATCTGGACTACCACCCTCAATAAAAGTGCCGCCAATAACCCCAATATCTTGTGGTGCAGAATCGGGTAAATGTTTTGGGAAAATATAGAAAGAGCGTTTTACCTTTTGATGTGCTTCTGTTTTACCTTCACCCAAGTAAACCAAAATCATGTAATTCATATTTTCAGGAACTTGATTTTTCAACATAATCAAGTGGCCTTGAACAGGAACAAGGGCAGCATCATGATTCAATTCGCCAGCTCCTAATCCACTGCAGTTAAAGATAAACTTCTCATTGAGTTCATCAAAGGTACTAATTTTCCTAAGTTTGATTTGGATATTATGGGCGTTAATGAATTCATGTAATTCTGTCATTAGCAATGCTGTATTCATAAAGATACCATCGTCGTAAACCACCATCTGGCGGGTTGTGCCATTGCCAAAATCGAGCATAACTTCTTTTGCAGGTTTCATAACTTTACCTACGTAAGCCTCAAGCCCTGAGTCTTCTCGACTATTGAAATAACTAGGGACTAGTCGCGCTCCTTGCTTAAAGTCAGCATTTTTGTTTCTGGCAACATCATCATAAAAACGATAGGCATCAATACCAATTTGATCAATGATGGACTGCATAGCATGATCGTTATCCATAGAAACTGGGGCCAATAAACCACCTGCATAGTGTGAAGCTAAAGAATCGATCTTCTTGGCATAAATCGTGATGTTGCTGTAGCCTCGTTGAACTAAATCATAGGCAGTAAACAAACCAACAAGGCCAGCTCCAATAATGGCGATCGGGGTTGATTTATCAGATAGCTCCTTGCCTATTGCGGAATTAATGAGTAGTGCATTCACATACTTTGCTGAACCAGGCCCTAGAGTCCAGCCACTACCACCATGTCCATAGTTATGGGCTATCACTTTATTGCCTTGTTGCCCAATACTTAAATTAGGAATGCCATGTTTCATGGGGCGGTAACACAGAATCTTTTCGCCTAAATTGGATGCTTTAAAAGCTGGAGGCGTAATTTTTCTGATTTCAATAGTTTGAGTCATGACATTTATTATCTTGTTTGGGATGGAATCCGGGGCTCTGGATTGTCTTTACTTTGATATTAATTTTTCATGTAACCAGACAAGTAAGATTATAAATTCGACGGAAATTAACTCTGTGGCATAGATTAAACCGTAAATTTAATCATTTTATGACTCTCATTGATATGGAGTCTGCTCTGGTACAAGCCCGAGAAAACCCATTTGGTCCCAAAGTATTGGGGATGTGAGTGGTAAAGGTGTAAACCATGTGTCCGGTACGGACCATTCGAACCCACGACCAACTGCTTAAAAGAATATTGTTCCACCTAAAACCCTAATTAATTCAATGGGTTATAAGCGTCAAAAAAGATTGTGTAATCAAGTGTGTAATGGATTTATTAGCCGAATTATTGACTGAATTGGGATTCGAGCTGATTAAGAATTATCCAGTTATAGCTCCTTGACATCTTGTAATCGATCGAATACAATCATTCATGTATAAAGTTTTAGAAACTGACGATTTCCTTGAGTGGCTAAGTGGTCTTAAAGACTTATCAACTCGCATTCGATTAGCTAGGCGCTTAGATAAGGCTAGATTGGGAAATTTAGGAGATGTTAAGGCGTTGACTGATGGCATTTATGAAATGCGGGAAAAGTTTGGACCAGGTTGGCGTATGTATTACGTGGTGAGGGGAAAAACGATTATTGTGATGCTGGGTGGCGGGGATAAGTCCAGTCAATCGAATGATATTAAAGTGGTAAAAAAATTAGCCAAGCTATTGGAGGAATAAATGAAAACCGTAAAAACAGAAAAGAAAATAAAAGTCAGTGGTTTAGCTGAATTTGACATGACTCGCCATCTGAAAAGTAAGCGTGCGATGACTGAGTATTTAAATCAAGTCATTAGTGATGGTGATGATGCCGAATTGGCGGCGGCCTTGGGACATATTGCTAGGGCAAAAGGGATGGCAGAGATTTCTAAATCAAGCGGTATCACTAGAGAGGCTTTATATAAAGCCCTAAAGCCTAATACAAAACCCCGTTTTGATACTGTATCCAAGGTTCTTGGTGCCCTGGGTATGAGAATAACTATTCACGCTTAATGTAGTTAAAAAAAGCCCCTAGATTTCTCAAGAGGTTTTTATAACTGGTGGGTCGGGCGGGATTCGAACCCACGACCAACGGATTAAAAGTCCGCTGCTCTACCGACTGAGCTACCGACCCAGAAAGAAAGAAATTATAGCAATTTGTGGCGGGACATCGTGAAGATTGCTACTAGCCCCAATGAATCAGGAGTTAACGCGTCTTGCCACCGGTGGATTTTTAGCAAAGTAGTCTTTAATTCCCTTCAAAATGGCTTCTGCAATGCGATCCTGGTATGCCTCATCATTCAAGCGGGCCTCTTCTGCTGGATTACTGATGAAGGCTGTTTCTACCAAAATGGAGGGAATATCGGGTGCTTTTAAGACGGCGAAGCCGGCTTGTTCCACTTTGCCTTTATGTAGGGGGGCAAACCCACCAATTTGTTGCAGTATGGCCTGCGCAACTTGCATAGAGTCTTTAATTTGTGCGGTTGTCGACATATCTAAGAGAAGATTGGCCACTTGAGCATCTTTAGTTTTGATATTGATGCCACCCACTAAATCAGAGGCATTTTCTTTGTTTGCCATCCAGCGGGCAGCGGTGCTTGAGGCCCCTTGCTGTGAGAGCGCAAATACCGAAGCCCCCTTGGCATTCGGTTGGATAAATGCATCAGCATGAATTGAGACAAATAAATCCGCTTGTACTTGGCGGGCTTTTTGAACTCGCACTCCCAGTGGTACAAAATAATCGCCATCTCGCGTGAGATAGGGGCGCATATAGGGAACATTCTCGATTTTCTCTTTTAAGCGCTTGGCGATCGCTAGTACTACTTGTTTTTCTCTCGAGCCTCGAGTGCCAATAGCGCCGGGGTCTTCGCCGCCATGACCGGGATCAATCGCAATCGTAATTAAGCGTTTATAGCGGCTGGCGCCAGCTTCTTTATTTGGTAAAGCCAAATTTTTATTGGGCGCTAATTCTTTATTGGCAAATTCAGCAATTAAATCAGGCTGCGAATTTAATTGTTCAAGGGCTTTTTCTTTGCGGGCACTGTTTTTTACTAACTCCATTAAAGGGTCGGGTGGGGTGGCTGAATAAAGATCAAAGACCATGCGGTATTGGTATTCCGCAACTGGGTCAAGAGTAAAAATTTGTGGCTTAACAGGCTCTTTTAAGTCAAATACCAAGCGTACTACATTGGGCTGAAACTGGCCTACCCGAATTTGTGACACATAGGGATCATTTGGCTTCACTTTAGCTACTAAATCTTTTAAGGTGGAATTGAGTTCCAATCCTTGCACATCAACCACTAGTCGATCGGGATTCGTTAGCATCTGTTGCGTAATTGGCAACGGCGTATCGGACTCTAAGGTAATACGCGTGTAATCTTCGGAGGGCCAAATTCGTACTCCCATAATCTTCGCGCCGTAAGCGATTTCATTGACGCCCAGCAGAATTAAAAATCCCGCCTTATGCAAGCCTCCTAAACCCAAAACCGCTTTAGCAGACCGTCTTAAGGTGCGACGCTTCATCTGATTAACTGAAGAGGTTTTAGCCATCACGTTTAACTTTGGTTTTCAAGCTTTAATAGGATGCTTTGCCCTGCGGGAGAATGCGCAGTGATATCAATGTCGCGTTCACATTCAGCTTGCCGCGCTTTGAGCGCAATAGAGAGATCAAAGACGGGCAGCGTATCCCCCGCTTTTTCTGGCCATTCAACTAAACACAGGCCGGGCTCAGCTAATAAATCAGCAAAACCAGCCTCTTGCCATTCCAATGCGCTACGCATACGAAATAAATCAAAATGATGCAAAGCAATTGAGTGTTGCGCTATCGTGATCGAATAGGGTTCACATAATGTATAGCTAGGGCTTTTCACTTTACCCAGATGCCCCAAGGATTGAATGAGGCTACGGGCAAAACTCGTTTTACCAGTACCGAGTTCTCCGCTCAGTGCTAGATTGAGGCGTCCGCTGGGGAATTCCTGGAAATATTGAGTCAGCGCTTGGCCTAGCGATCTAGCTAGATCACCCGTTTCGCTTTCCTGCCTACAATGTTTACTTAATTGATTCAATGTGTACTTTGATATGAATATTGCATGGTTACGTGAACAAGCCACTATTTGCGGCTTTGACCGTTTGCGTATTACCGACACCTATCTCGGTGAGGCCACAGAGCGCTTGCATCACTGGTTAGCTGAAGGTCGCCACGGACACATGGATTATATGAGTCGTCATGCACTTTTGCGAGCCGACCCAAAATTACTCTTGCCTGGCACAGTTCGTGTCATTTGTGTCAGCTTGAACTATCTACCCGACGATCATGACATAGACCAAGAATGGCGGCAATTAGCCAATCCTCGTGCCGGAGTCATTTCGATGTACGCCCGGGGGCGCGATTATCACAAAGTATTACGTAGCCGTTTAAATGATTTTGCCAAAGCAATTGAAAGCCGCATTGGCCCATTTGGATATCGCGTCTTTACCGATTCAGCACCCTTAATGGAAGTAGAGCTTGCACGTAAAGCAGGTTTAGGTTGGCGTGGAAAACATACTGTACTTTTAAATCGCGAATCGGGATCCTTCTTTTTTCTCGGTGAAATATTGGTTGATCTTGCTCTACCGGTTGACCCTGAGGAAGTCCAGCACTGCGGTACTTGCACCGCTTGCATTGATATCTGCCCTACACAAGCAATTACTGCGCCGTATCAGCTTGATGCACGTAAATGTATTTCCTACTTAACGATTGAAAATCCTGCGGCAATTCCGCTTGAATTTCGGCGACCGATGGGTAACCGGATCTATGGGTGTGATGATTGCCAATTAATTTGCCCATGGAATAAATTTGCTAAACGCTCCAGCGCGCCTGATTTTGTAGAGCGTCATGGCCTAGGCGAGCAAAGTTTATTGGCATTATGGTCTTGGACTGAAGCCGAGTTTGAGCAGCGACATGAAGGGAGCGCAATTCGGCGGATTGGTTATAGTCGCTGGCGGCGCAATTTAGCTGTAGCCATGGGAAATGCGCTCGCTAATTCGGCATTAAATTTAGACGAGCGTGCTGAAATAAGGCTTGCTTTAACTCATGCTTTAGCTGGTGCAGATGATTTGGTACGCGAGCATATTCAGTGGGCTTTACAAGCAGAACCTACAATCTAGCTTATGACTGCCGCTAAACCTCCGCCATACTCCCCACAACCCTTTCTGACGCCGGGCTCTGAAGAGCTCAATGGAAATGGGCAAGCGCGTTTTGCTGATCGTAAAGAGGCCTTTTGGAGTGGCTTTCGACATGCGGCTGGTGCTCCCGCAATGGTACTGTTCGCCGGCATGCTGGGCTTTGGCGCGATGGCCAAAACAAATCAGATTGATCTGTGGTTTACATCTTTAAGTAGTTTATTAATGTTTGCCCTACCTGGCCAAGTAGTACTTTTAGAAATGGCTATTACAGGATCTTCTGTATTAGCCATTACTCTGGCCGTGACCTTGACCTCAACTCGTTTTATTACGATGACTATTGCTTTATTTCCACAACTCCATCCACGTGATCGCAATCGAAACCTATATGCGTCAGTCCATTTATTAGCAATGACCGCTTGGGCGGTATCGATGCGGGAATTTCAGGCAATTGAGTCACAACATCGCTTGCACTATTACTTAGGCTTGGGTCTTTTATGTTGGGCGATTTGTTTTCCGGCAACAATTATGGGCTACTTGCTGGCGGGTTTTGTGCCCAAATGGATTACTTTGGGACTAGTTTTTATTAATCCCTTATTTTTCTTATTGACGTTTACGGAAGTCAAGTTGGCAATTAATCGTCTGGCAATTATTTTGGGTGGTATTTTAGGTCCCTGCTTTTATTTGCTAGATCGCGATTCAAGTTTACTCATCACTGGTGTGGTTGCGGGAACCGTAGCCTACTTGATTGATCGCCAGTTTTTACGTCACCGCTTTAAAGATCAATCACCATGAACACTGCGCTACAAGGGTGGGGAATTTGGCTAGCGCTTGCAGGCGCTTGTATTGGCACTTATTTATGTCGCGCTATTGGCGTTTTACTTTCTGGGAAGATTAATCAAGAGAGTGAAATTTTTCAGTGGATCTCCGCAATTACTTACGCAATGGTCGCAGCACTAACAGTACGGATGATTATTCTGCCATTAGGTTTATTAGCAACCGTTCCGGTTTATCTACGTATTGGTTTATGCCTGTTGAGTTTTGCCGTGATGATTTCTAAACCACAGCGCCGTTTAGTACCAGCCTTATTGACTGGGACATTGTTGCTCATGACCTATGGGCTTATTGTTTAAGCGCTAGCCCACATAAGTAAAGCGGTCTTAGTCCGCTTTTTAGTTGATAACTATTCTCATTTAAACTGAGCGCTGGCGTTTTGCGGTGCAACCTTTGGGGAGGAGGCACCGCTTTTTTTTAATACTTTTCGATTTAGCGACTCACTTATAAGTGGGCGACCAGAATGCGGGCAATATGTACGGCTTCTCGGTTTACGCCATCTTGAATTTGATGGCGACAACTTGTCCCATCGGCAACAACCCATGCATTAGGTACTTTCCGAATCGCTGGCAATAAGCTCAGTTCAGCCATTTGCTTTGAAACGGTTATATGCTCCACTTCATAACCAAAACTACCAGCCATTCCGCAGCAGGAAGATTCAATGAGCCGAGGATTAGCTTGAGGAATTTGTTTTAATAATTCTAGGGTGGAGGTAAGCGCCGCAAAGGCTTTTTGATGGCAATGACCATGCACCAAGACTGGTTTGCTTGCTGCCTTTAAATCCAATTGACAGCGACCCGCTTTTAATTCTGCTACTAAAAATGTTTCGAGTAACTGTGCTTGCTGGCTAACAGTAATAGCTTGCTCGCCAAAGCCCATCACTAAGGCCTCATCTTTAAACGTGAATAAACAGGAAGGTTCTAGACCCAGAATAGCAATGCCGCGCTCAGCGTAGGGATGCAAATGTGCTATCAGGGCGCCTAGTTTTTCTTTTGCTTCATTCACCATACCTGCAGCTAAATAAGTACGCCCACAACAAAATTGTTTACCACAGTCTGAATGTTCAGTTCGAGTCGGTTTAGTGGGTTGTGGAATATGAATACGATAACCTGCTGCTTCAAGCAAGCGAATTGCCGCTTGGAGATTTTCATTTTCAAAATACGCATTAAAGGTATCGGCAAATAAAACGACCCCTTTGCCATCACCTTGTATTAAAGCATCGGGTGAATGTGTATATTTCTCTTGCAGAATGGTTTGATTTTTCCATAGTGTTTGAGCGCTCCAGACTGGCAAGCTGCGGGCCGCTGAAATTCCTGTAAGCCATTGCAGTAGTTTGGCGATGAAAGGGACTTGATTACGTAAATTAAGCAGTGCAGGCAAGCCTGGCAAGGCGCTAACGATAGGCGCATAGCGTGGTAGATGGGCTACCAGTAAATCCCGCACTGAATGACCGACTCGTTTTTTATAACGCTGCAAAAATTCAATTTTCATTTTCGCCATATCAACACCGGTGGGGCATTCACGGCGGCAGGCTTTGCAACTTACGCATAAATCCATCACTTCTTTAACTGCATCAGTGGCTAATGGATCGCTTAAGCTAATGGCATCCTGCTCTAATTGACCCGACATCGCTAAACGCAAAGTATTAGCTCGTCCGCGTGTTAAATGTTTTTCATCCCGAGTAACCCGATAACTTGGACACATCACCTCGGCGTCAAACTTGCGGCAATGACCATTGTTATTACACATCTCAATCGCTTTTGCTAAACCTAAGGCAGGATCGCCACCGGTTCCTGGCGCTGAGATTGCTTCGGTAACCGGATTATTTTGTACATCCCAAGCTGACCAATCGAGCGCGGGTTTTAAGGGAATGATGGCGTAGTTGGGCGGATACCGAAACAAAATCGAGTCATCCATTTTTGGCGGGTCTATGATCTTGCCGGGATTCAACAAATTTTGCGGATCAAAAGCAGTTTTGATTGCCCCTAAAGCAGCAGTAATTTTGGGGCCAAATTGCCACGAGATCCATTCTCCACGGCACAAGCCATCACCATGCTCACCGCTGAATGCGCCTTTATAACGCCGCACTAATTCTGCAGCCTCTTCAGCTACAGCACGCATTTTTTGTGCGCCATCGCGGCGCATATCTAATATTGGCCGTACATGTAAGGTGCCCACTGATGCGTGGGCATACCAGGTGCCGCGTGAGCCATGCTTAGTAAATACCTCAGTAAGGGCTTGGGTGTAATCTGCTAAGTGCTCAAGGGGTACTGCGCAATCTTCAATAAAGCTGACAGGTTTACCGTCGCCCTTTAGACTCATCATGATATTCAGACCGGCTTTACGCACTTCCCATAAATTCTTTTGTAAGTTTGTATCAATCATGGGTACAACACTATTAGCCAAACCAAGATCGCCCATTAACTCTTGTAAGTTTTGTAATTTCGCTAGTAAGGGCGCTTGGCTTTCTCCTGAAAATTCAACTAACAAAATTGCTTCAGGGGTTATTGCTTGAGGATCAATTAATGCAGTTTCGATGACTTGCTTGAAGCTAGGATTACTGCGAGCTAAATCAATCATGGTGCGATCGACTAATTCCACTGCGCTTGGGTCTAACTTCACCAGATGTTGCACACTTTCCATTGCCCGATAAAAACTCGTGAAGTTCACTACTCCAAGAACTTTATGTTGCGGCAAAGGCGCTAGCTTCAAGCGTAATGATTTGAAATACGCCAGAGTGCCTTCACTACCAACAAGGAGGTGCGCTAAATTTACGCTACTGTCATTGGTGTACGGTAATTCACTTTGGGGATGAAAAATATCCAGGTTGTAGCCGGCAACACGGCGTAATACCCTAGGCCAATTAGCTTCTATTTCGGGTTTAAGTTGCTCAGCCAGACTTTTAACAAAGCTGCCTAATTCTTTAGCAACACCTGAGCTTTGAGCATAAGGGCCAAATTGCCCGACCTTGCCATTGGCTAACCATGCTTCAATGCCAAGCACGTTATGTACCATATTGCCGTAGGCGATGGAGCGGCTGCCACAGGAATTATTGCCGGCCATGCCACCGATCGTGGCCTGCCCACCGG
>Ga0214164_1000848_pt1 | contig 18875 bp, 42 predicted proteins | sample TroBogepilimnion_13_FD_153003 | JGI IMG/M metagenome (GOLD analysis project Ga0214164, IMG submission 153003) | Freshwater microbial communities from Trout Bog Lake, WI - Practice 03JUN2009 epilimnion v4 | ecosystem: Environmental > Aquatic > Freshwater > Lake > Epilimnion/Euphotic zone ...
ACCCGTGGGTTGGTCCCCCTAAAATGGGTGTTTCCTGAGGCTCGCGTGCGTATGCGGATTGATATATAATGATATGAAAAGAATTATAAGCGTAAAGGAGTTTTGGGATCCCGAGGAGGATGCACCGGAGCCTCACTACTACAGGGACCGTGATCTTGATGAGAAGGACCTTAAGTTTGGTTGCTTCTGTGTTATACCAGGGCAGGCAGCATTGCTTTGGCGGAAGCCTTCTCGTAGGGACCTTTGGTTGCTTCAATTGGAGACAGAGGATTTCTGTGCAGACGATGAGATGGAAGTGCTTGGATACAGGGAGCATCGATATAATGAAGATTTCGAGCCCACCGATGGTCAGGCATGTCAGACATTTGCAACAGATCTTGTTAACGGAGAGCCAGATCTTATGAGGGGGATTCGTGAAGCGGATTTAAGAAAGCCTATAGGCGAGGGTGTTGCAGATTGGACCTCCCAGGAATCTATTTTGATCAAGATTGATGAAGAGCTAGCGGAGGCCTTGTTTGAAGAATGGAGTGAGTGGGCTAAAGATAGAAGAAGTGATTTTGACCCAAACAAGACAATAAAGGGCAATGATAGATGGGAAGAGATGTTGAACGTTCTGACTCATCGATTTCCTGGTATTGACTAGTGGACTGCCTCAGGCAAAAGTAATTCAAATCCTCGGTATTAAAAAATGCCGGGGATTTTTTTTTATCGAGGGAATACCATATATTTGCTTTATGGCAAAGAAGCAGCTTATTCTTAATTGGGCAATCTGGCGAGCTGGAATGGTTGATTTTTCAGGACCCAGGAAATACACAAAGCAGGGGGTTTACCAACTTGGTCACGGTCCAATGTGTCTTCTTAATGATAAAGGGTATGCAGATTCCACTTTACAATTTGCGAGTCAGCTTAGACCGGATTTTTTTGATTGTATTGATTTGAATGGGATTGGTGGTATGATGTATCTGCAGACCACTGGGATTCATGTTCCTCACTTCACTAGAAAACGAAATGGTTTAATAAATGATACCAGTTTTTGTGTGTCTATTCAGGAAGCTAATGATACCACTGGAATATTTCTCACTGAAAGAATTTCCAGAATTGAAAAAATAGTTAAGAGTAAAGATTACGAATTGATTGTTATTAATAAAGACTTAAATTTTGATCAAGCATGGGTGAAAGTAAAATAATACCACGAGATATATAGTTTAAACAAAGAATAACTATATGTCAATTTTTACACTAGCTGCGTCAAGAAGCTATAATCCAAACGACAATCCATTAACAAGATTTAAAGGCACTGTTGGTGCAACATCCGGAAGTACAACAGTGACCGTGACCGGTGTTGATCTGGGACCGATCCTTGCAATGCAGGGAGCATCAGGAGCAGGCCGTCAAGTGAGGGTGTCAGGAAGCACATTGCCTGTAGGCGGTATATTCGCAACAGGAAATAATTCATCAATCACTGTGTCTTATCCTTATTCGGTGACAGTGACAGCATCACAGGCAAATGATTGGCTTTGGTGGTCTTTTGCAGATGCGCCTAATGAGAAGCAATTCCCTATATCATATGTCATAACATCTGGTGCATTCACATTGGATTACATGGATACAGATGGTACAAGAGCAACAATGACATCTGCTGGAGCTGCTACAGGTGTGAATGAAATGGTGATAAGTGTGGCAAGAACACTTGCAGGAACAACAGGATCAATATTTGGATACAGCAAAGGTTCATCCAACTAAGAATTCAAGAAATAAAATGAATGAAGGCTCGGGCATTGTCCGAGCCTTTTTTATAGTATGGTAGTAAGATACTATGTCCGCGGGGGACCGGGAGCAAATAGCGGAAATCCCGCTATAATAATAAACAATTTTATGTTTAAAACAAACACTTCGCGTGTCATTAGAGATCTTCTTCTCTCACTGGCAATTTCTTTTGCTTGCATAGCATTCTTCACAATGAAGGTGAATCCATGGCATTGGCCTTGTGCATGCCGTCCTATCTTTTTCATTCTTTCACTTGTTTTATTTGGATATTTGAATGAGGGAGGTGCAGACAAATGGATGGAAAGGATAAGGTCTTTAGGAAAAAAATCCCAAAAATAATTTTTTTGCACCGAGCTTTTGAATTACATTTGTCTAAACAAACAAGGATGACTGGGCACGAACAAGCTATATTTAAAATAACTCTGCTTGCTAGGGATTTGGAAAATCAAGCCAAAAGAACAAAGGACAAGGAATTGGAATTGCTTGCTGCTACTCTTATGGGTTATTTAGCCTCTGCACAGATGGAAGCGTTGGAAGAATTTATACTATGGATTAGTTTCTTTTTGAAATCAAAAGCAGAAGGAAAGAACCCAATGTTACAAAAACTTCTCACAATCGAACCTTGTCAATTAAATTAAAAATAAATTTTTTTATTCAGGAAAGTTTATTTACATTTGGGACACAATGAGAGAGATTAAAATATACAAATTAGAGGAACTATCAGAGGATGCCAGGAAAAAAGCTATTTCTGATTATAGAGAGGATAAGAAAGAGAGTGGAGATTGGGACTCAGAAGCTATTCATTGGGCTCTTGATGACTGTGCTTTATTTGAACCCCCGGATGCGGAAATGGAGGAGTTATTCGGAGAAGACTATTACGAGAAAAATGGTAAACAATTTTTATTTAAGAATACTAGAGGTAGAGTTCATGCAAATTGGGATCCATATGATCAATGTATTGAAATATCAGACTCTTTGGAAATAACAAATGACTCAATGTTTATGACTTGGCTGGGCTTTCCTGAGTCATTCGCTAAAAGACTGAATCCTTATGAAATTACGGATATAAGAAATTGGACAGAGATTGAATTAGAAACTGAGATTCAATCAGAGAATATTCTCTATGAGATTATTAATATACATATAAAAGATGCCAAGAAGAAGTTTCGCTCACATATAGAGTGTATACTTGAAAGAATAGAGGGTTCATTTGACGCATACTTTGAGGATGAAAACATAGAATCCAGGATGGAACATCTTGATTTTCTCGAAGACGGAACACTTTTTAAAATATAAATTTAGCAATATGCTTACTCAAAAACAAACACAAACATCCGGAGCTAAGAACAGAGACTTAGGCCAATTAGTAGTAGACTTCCAATCTTCCGGCGGTTTCGAGAGATTCTATGCAAGTATGAATGAATTGGAAAAGATAACATTTAAGCATTGGTTGAAGTCATTAAGGGAGGCAACACCCTCGGCTCCGGTAGAGGCATAGTGAAATAATTCACATTTTCTTGTCTAGAATACATATAAGAAAATGTGAATATGGCAGCAATAAAATTTGTTTGTAAAACGAATAGTAAAGCAAACCACGAGGATATTAGAAGAAGGGTCTATTTGGCAGGAGGTGCTATAGTTAGAGAGAAACTCTATAAGGACACATCTACTCAGTTTGAAGGGCTATTTGAGATAATGTCAGAAGGTGGTACCCTTTTCAGAGAAGTAAAGGAATTGGGTCTATCTGTTTCAATAACTATAGTAAATTAGGATTATGTTTGACGATTATGAAGACGAGGGTCCGGATACAGGATGGACACCAGAAAAAGAGCATTTAGAGAGCTCAAAGAAAGAATTTATATCAGGCTGTTATGATGCCTATGATTTGCTGGCAAATGATGGTGCTGCAATACTGGTACCTGCAGAGATGCCGGCGATTAAGAAGGCTATTAACAGAATGTCTGCTTATTTCTTATTGATAGAGGAATATGAAAGATGTGGGTTCTTACAAAAGTTTGTAAAAGAAAATATTCCCGGATTTGTCATTGAACCGGATATGGATATTCCCAGACAGTTAAATATTTATTAGTATGGCTAAAGAACAACCAAAGACAAAAGGCAATAGAACAACAAAAGAGCTAAAATGCTCTAAATGTGGAACCGAGAAAGTCACAGTCGATGAGGATATAGTTTCAACAACATGCTGGAAATGTGTCAATAAAATGATCATCTGTCCGGCCGATAAAAGAACAAGAACATAAAATGGACCCAAGATCAGAAGCCCTTATTCAAACCTACAAGAAGGAAGTAGAAAAACTAGCAAGAGGTGTTTATTTACAAATCATTGCTATCAAGAAATCTGTCGACCAGGCAAACATAAATCCTGAAGACAAGGCACAGATTCTTATGAATTCTATTAATCTGCTAACAAAGCCAGAGCAAAAGTAATGTTTAACAGGATTAGAGAATACTTCAGAAGAAGACTAAAGATGTACAAAAAAGAACAAATAATTGTTGGGGAGGTTAAAGCAATGGAAGGGCCAGAGGTAAGGACAGGGAGAAGGAAATCCAGGCAAGCAATTATCAGGAAGGCAAAGGATGAAATCATACAGGATATAATCAGAAGCCACGACTTAAAAGAAATTAGAGGTTTAACAGAAGAAGAGTACACAACTCTCCGATTCAATTCCAAGCCTTTGACAATGAAATACCTACAGGACTTAACAAAAAGAGTTTGGTCTTAGGATATATAGAGACAAAGCCCAATTTTCAGATACAGGGAGTGTTTCTATTTGAAACGCTCCCTTTTTTATTTTTCTAGAATAATTTTTTTTATACCGCGGGTGTTCATTATATTTGCATCCACAAACACAAAAACTATGCTTTATTACGGAATAGCAGATCAGGACGGATTGGAATCTTTAAACCTCCCAGAATGGAACGCAAGAATTGAGAAGTTCGAAATCAACACAAGAGAACTAAGTGTTCTTATTCTTAGAGCTCAGGCTAACAGACAAAGGGATGCAGTTGTCTACAAAGCGGATGTACCTGTTTCACAGGGGAAAGAATTAAATGCTTTATTTGCAAAAGACAGAAAATCTGCTCTTAAGTACTTGGCCGATAATGCAAAGTCTATTGAGATTGCAAAAATGCCAGGTTCTGAAAAAAGTTGGACTAAAATAACCAACTAAGGCATCGGGGGATAGCTCAGTTGGCTAGAGCACCAGAACTTCGGTAAGTATCTGGAGGTCGAGGGTTCGAATCCCTAGCTCTCCGCTAAAAAAACAATTATGGGAGAAAAAGTTTTCAGAGTTCCTGATCAATACAGGACAAACAGTTTAAGCCTAGAACCAGGCGGACACGAGGTGTCTGTTACATTCGCTACAGGGGAGACAAAGATTTATGATAAGGTTAAAAAGCCAGGGCCTTATATCAAAAGACTAACAGGAGAAATAACTCTTGTTCTATTAGACGGTAAACAAGTTTGGCAAAAAGGAGATACAAAAAAAGCATGGGAAATAGCATAGACGAAATGAACCAGTCCTTAGATAAGGAGCCTAAGAACACACATAAATTGGCATTCGCATTGGGTGCATTAATAGCATTTGTTGGGATACTTGGATTTCCATTTACCCTTCTGTATGGTCTTAGACTTATTGGATTCCCGGTCGTAATATCGGGCAATAGTTACATAGGAGCAATACTAGTTTTTGCATTTATCACAGTAACCACTAAAATTGCTAGCATAAATGGGAATAAGAAAAATAAAGTACAGTAAGACTGAGGCAGTAGGTAAGAGACTAGATATGGAAGGAATGAGGTATCACCTCGAGAAACATATCGATTTAGGGGATTATAAGTTATTAAAGGATTTGGGAGAAATCATTCTCAAAAAGAATTGGACCATAGAAGGTATGAAAAAAGACCTCGGTTCCGATGCTATCGAATCACTCTTTGATCACGTCCGAAACGCGGATCATCAGAGTTTAGAAAAAGGTTTCAATTATTTGCGTGCAAATAAGATTATTAAGTAGTCAGTTGTTTTTTATTTGATATTAAGGTCTTCCAAAAAGGAAGGCCTTTTTCTTTGTGAATCTTCAGATAATCACATCATGTGATTTTGTTCGAAACCGCGGGAAAAAATAATTCCAAAATAATTTTTTTAATTGGAACAAATCGATTATATTTGCTTTAGAATACATATAGAATGACAATTACAACATTATTTCCAGAATTCGACGAATGGACTAGAATTATCTTTAGTCAGCCATTCATAGATAAGTGTACTGAACACGTTAGAAGTCTTGGCTATGTTTCAAAGTCATCTAATGATCGACTCTGTATAATTAGCTCTAATGGGGAAAGTTCATGTACTCCAGGCACATTAGTTGGTTGGAGATTTGTTAATGAGATAGAGTGTTTCATTGCAGTTAATGGCTTCCCTTGGTTTACCGCTTCTGACAGATCCCAAGAAGAAGTTAGTAAAGGATTTGCAATTGCAGGTCAGTTATCTAATATAATATCGGAAAGTATAAAAGAAGAATAATGGCAGTAGTAGAGATAGACACAGTTATTGGGGAAGATGCCTCAATGGATGCTATATTTTATGAGTATCTAGCACAGAATGAAATCACTTTTAATATCATTTCTGAAGAGGATCAGGCATGGCCAACGGTTCAGTATACTGGCAGTGCATTGGCATTAAAAGAGATGCTGATTGAAAAGTTTGGTATGGAAGTGAATGATATTAAAACCCTTTATTCAGACCTCTTATAGAGTTTTTACTAAATCCCCGTCTTGTATATTAAGGTGGAATGTTCTACCTAGACCTTTAATAATTGCACCGAATAGTCCAGTGTCCTGACTAGACTGTTGTGAATCTGAACCTGTTGCTCCGGCGGTTCCGGTAGATGCACCCGCTGCACCAACAGTCTTTTCAAGATCAGCTTCAAATTCAGGAGTTCTCGTTCCTTTGAAATAGTCAATAACACCTACTAGTGGCATCTTTGAAATGTCTCTATTCACTATAGAGACTTGATCATTTGCATTTCCTTCCACAGTTATAAACTTGCCACCTCCTTCTGATTTAAGAATGATTCCTGTATGTCCTTCGCCCGAGCCTTGTCTTGACATAATAAAAATCTGTCCCGGTTTTATTAATTCCGGATTTGCCTTGATTTGTTCTGCGGTTAATTTTAGGGCAGCATCTGCCTTTGACCAATGGTCCATGACCGATGCAGTCTTTGGAAGAGGATTTGGGGTTCCAAGCTTCTTACACAATTCATTAAACACATAATACACAAATGCCATGCACCAAGGATTACCACCTTGAAGACCGGTTGATTGAAGGTATTGATTCACCATTTCACCAGAATTGGAACCTTTTGGTTGTTCTTGTGCTCCCTTATTTGCTGCAATCAATTGTGCTAGATCATTGCCTGCCTCACCAGGATTGTTCATTTGTATTTCTGCTTCGTTTACGAATTCTTGGAATGACTTAAGTTTCATTATGCTGCTTGTAGTTTTTGATTGATTGAATTCACCATTGCTGTGACATCCTTTTCGTAATCTGCTCCTGCTGCGTATCTTTGATTGTCTACATTTACGAATTTATTAAGCAGAGAATCTGCAGTCTTTCCTCTTGCCGGAACAACATAAGATTTACCCATTAATTCATAATAGGCATCAATGCCATCTTGCCAATCCGGATGTGTGACTGTTCCTCCTGAATCAACATTGCCGACATTGAAAGGATTCTTTGTTCTGATAGGCTTTGAATTAGGATCGGTCCCAAGGCCTCCCTCGACAGTCATTTGTGCCAGTGCAAGTTGTGGTGGGATAAAAGAACCATATTTGTTTAATGCAAGCTTTGCGCCATGTGCTAGCATGTCTCCTTTAATTGGTGATGAAGGATTTCTTTTATCAATCCATTTCTGACAGATCAAAGCATAGGCATTGTATCCATCAGCAGTGTTCAAATCCATGATGACAAATTTCTTTCCATTAGGATCAATTGATTTGGCAGCATCTCCCTTGTAGGTGTTATAAAGCGGGCCTTTGAAGGATTCTGGTCCTCCCGGGTCTTTAGGCTTATAACCATTCAGCATATTAGTAAATTCATTGCCGAAGTCTTGCCACCATGCCGTGTCTTCATTTAAAAATTGGTCGTAACTTTTTATCTTTTTCATTTTATTATATATCAGGAATTGAATGAAAATAATTTTTTTATTCAGAATGTATTCCTTATATTTGCACCATCATAAAATAATTAACAACATGGCTTACAAAGCACCAACTGGGATGAGACCTCCTATGTCACCGGAGGCAAAACAGAAAATAGCCGATTCAATTCGTGCTAAGAACAACGAGAAAAGAATTGCAATGGGTTTACCCCCAATCCTTTCTCCTGCCGAAATGGCAGAACAGGGTATCTCTAATCCTGTTACTCCAATGCAGTTCAACTACGCACCTCAATTCGTAGAGAAGGAAATTGAGAGAGTTAAGATGAAAGATCAAACTTTCGCTCCTGACTTATTTGTTCCAATGGCAACTGGAAAACCAATTGACCTAATGTTTACAAATCAGGGGGGAGTACCTAAGGCGTGTAACTACATGCTAATTGGAGACCCTGGAGTTGGTAAAACTACGGTTTCATTGGACATTATTGCAGACTTAAAATTAGCTGGTTTAGACGTTCTTTTTATATCTGCTGAAATGACTCGTATTGACCTTTATCAGTATATCCAACGTTTTCCGAAGTTTGGAGAAGTGGATATTATCTTTACTGGAGAGTATTGCGAGAGTAACCCTAAGAAGGTTTTGGAAGATGCCTTAAAACCAGGGTACGATGTGGTTCTTATTGACTCATTTGCAGAACTTCAGAATGACATTAAAGAAGCATTAAGAATGTCAACTATGGGTTCAGAGAGACTAATAATTGATATAATGTTGGAGCACAACTTAGGTAAGAACGACTCCGGTAAGAACACAACCTTTATTGCAATCCAACAAGTAACTAAAGGTGGGGTATTTGTTGGTTCTAATGCCATAAAACATAATACTAGTGGAATGATTGAACTAAGGAATGATCCAAATATAGGATCTCCTTATATAATATTTACTAAAAATCGTAGAGGTCCATCACAAATCAAAATGTACTATACCCTCGGTAAGAGTAATGATGTTGAGTATGACTTAAGACGTTTCAATAATGACGGGGATGCAAGAGAAGCGTTGGCATCGGAGAAAGAAAATATAGCCAATGAGGAAGACGCTTTCGATAAATTAGTATTTGGAGAGAATCCCAACGAAGTTGTTGTTCTGTATAAAGATGAACAAGGGAATTTAGATGAAGTCGAAGTTGATTTAGAAGAGTTTAATCACGAAGAAGAAAAATAAAAATACCTAAGGGATTATTTTTTTTAACCGAAATAATCCCTTATATTTGCACTATAAGATTAAATAATAAACAACAATGGCAAAAAAATTTGAAACAATCTCGCAGCACATGTTTGACCAAAAGTCAAAAGAAGCTATCGACAAAAATCCCTTGAGAAAGGAGTACTCCTTTAAGAATTTGGAAGTTATTGACTCTTCCACACTTTCTTTGGAGGGAAGAAAAATTGGAATGTCTAAGGACGCATTTAAGGGAATTTGTAAATTAGTAGGTTTACCAAGTGCATTCGACAAAACATTTTCCGAGGCTTTTGGGGATAAGGCTAGACAACAACTAATCAACAGATTAAAGGTTGCAGCTCAAGCTAAAGGTAACACCACAGTTTCTTTAGTTCTTTCTCCTAAAACCAGAGGAATTATTGCAGTCCAGAAAAACCCGGAAGAACTTATTTCTAATAAGACCTTCTTGGAAACTTCAACTTCAATCATCGACAAATATGGGTTGTCTGTAAACAACTTCTCTATCAACGATGAGGGTGGTGTGGTTATCAATACCTCATCTCCTAAGAACGTTTGGGGACTAGAGGGCTTAAAAGACGAAGAGTTCTTCGGGGGTATCACCTTTGGAAACTCTCCTAATGGTGGCTTCCAAGTTTCTCCTTACCTACACAGATTAGTTTGTGCTAATGGTATGATTGGTACTTCATTTGAAGAGTCATTAAAACTTGGTAATCTTAATCCAAACGAGGTAAGTAAATTCTGGGGTGAACTTAATTCTCTTGCAGAAAGACAGTTCAGACCAATTAAATTCGAAGAACAAGTTAGACTTGCTATGAATACCAGAGCGTCTCTCGCAGAAATGGAAGACGTCCATGATACTCTTAAAGCTTATTCAGACGCAGATACCAAGGAAGTTGAAGCATGGTGTCCTTTGCAAGAAACAAGAGCACGTTTTCATCTGGCTGGAATTGACACACACACTTTCACTCAGGCACAAAAGAAAGGTGCGAGAACAGGAACTAGTGTATGGGACCTAATAAATGGGTCCACCCACTTTTTCAGCCACGACCACGGGTTCAAAATTGAAGATTATGACAGAAGAAGGGGTCAGGTTTATGCAGGAAAAATGATGGTTAAGACCTTTGATATGTCTAACATAATTCCAAGTCCTTATGATGATCGTCACTCTCAAGAAGCCCATTATGGAGCTAATTGGGGAAAATAATTACCAACTAAATTAACAAAAAAGCCTAGATTCTTCTAGGCTTTTTTTATGGGCTAAGAATCTGATGCTAATAAGATGTTAATAACTTTTTTAAAAATAACTTGTCAAAAGTGAAACATTTTGGAAAAAAACTGATAATATTAACATCTGTTATATCCCGCCCGGCTAAGAATCTATATCTATCTAAGAGGGAAACTTACCCAAACTTTACTTTCATTACCCAAACTTTAAGAATTAGAAGAAGTTCCAACACTATAACCCATACCCAGGCAAATTAGACATAGTATGGTGGTATGATACTATGCCCGCGAGGGACCGGGAACGTGGGCAGATTTTTATTTTTATTCACCGTAGGTATTCCTTACATTTGTAACATGCAGAAAAATGCTCTTCTATGACTGTAGGAATGATTAGTAATCAAAATAGGGATGACTTCGGAAAAATTGGCTGGTTTGTACATCTCCCTGGCAATTGGAGTCGAATTATATTTGAGGAGCATTCAGGCTCTAGAATGTTTGACCCTATGGACATCACTGATATTGAACCATTTCCTGAGTTAGATGAACCAGTAATACCATGGGTAAAAATGAAATAATGATGGAAGGGGTACTTAAAATAGGACAAGCAAGAAGAACATTAAGAACACAGGCTATAGCAATGGTAAAGGATGATTCCAAAGATATTGTTAAAGCAGGTGATTTCTTTTTATACAAGGAGGATAATGGGGTAATACTTGACTTCTTGATTTACGGAATTATACATGTGGACCCTTTGGATATGACAGAAACCCCACTGGGTTTATTCAGGTATTCACAGAAAGAAATTGAATCTGAGGTAAAAGAATTGGAATGGCAAACAATGAAACCGTTAGCAACGGTTCCGCAAAATGAAAACGCATGATTATAATTACGACTTCTGATATTGACTTAATACACAGAACTGAAAAAGAAAATAAAATACCAGCAGACACGTTGCTTGAGATTTATACTAGTCTTTTTAATACTGAGATAGTTGTTATTAAATCCCCGGATAAATTCAAAGGGATTATGTATTCAAAAAATTCAGAAGGTTTTAAAAAGAGTACCGGTAATTTAGAATGGGCTAAAATGAAATAACTATGATTGGATGGACAAATGCTAACCTTATTTATGCTGAAATAGAGGTACCTGCTAAAACTCTTATTGAGTACGAAATAAATAAAAGTTATCCGGATTTTGCTGCCATAACATGGCCGAAAAAATACGCAGATATGAATTTAGTATTTAGACCGGAATTCACATCAATAACACCCCTTGAATGGACTAAAATGAAATAGGAATGCTTGGATGGACAACTTGTGATTGGACATATTCTTTGGTTTACGGGGATTTAATTATACCTGCAGGAACCTTTCTAGAGTATGGGTATAGAGAGTATGGTAGTATGATACTCAGTATAACGAGCCCTCGCGAATATGCAGGTCTGGTTTTTACAGAAGGTCTTGATACAATTAAACCTCTAGTATGGCAAACAGTTAAACCGCTAGCAACGGTTCCGCAAAATAAACACATATGATTCTAATAACAAACCGATTAATAAAACTTAGTTTTTTAGACAAGGATGACGTAACCATACCTCCAGGAACTGTAATAGATTGCAAAGGATACCTTAAAACAGTCAGAGGATCTTATTCTGTAATAACAGCACCAGCTGAATATAAAGGGTACACTGTTAGAACGAATTCGGGATTTTTAGATGAAATTGGATGGATTAGAATTCCAACTAAAACCCACGGTTCCCTAATAAAATGCGCACACACGTAACGCGTATCTATATCCATACAATTCTGGGTAAAGTATTTTCAAATAATTTTTTTCCACCGAGGGTTCACTCTATATTTGCATTCTAAATAATAAACATATGAACTTCTTTCAAATAAAAAAATCGGATCCCGTTAATTATCTGTTAGAAGAGAAAATTACCCACAAATAATTTTTTTGAACCGAGAAATCGTTCTATATTTGCATCACAAAATTAAAGGAAATGGCAAACAAAAAAAACGAGAAAGCTACTCCAAAAGCTGAAACAAAGAAGGCTGAAACCACAGCTTCTACAAGTAAAGAAACTGCAAAAACTGCTAAGGCTAAGGCTAAGGCTGCAAACGCAGAAGTAAAGGACGAAACTAAGGAGGAAACCTCTAAGGAGGAAACCCCTAAGGTTGAAACTCCAAAAGTGGAAAAACCAAAACCAGTGTTGCACACTGATCCAAACTTAACGGTTGCGGAAATCGCAGTTGGTGAGAGATTGGAGAAATTACTTGCAGCACCGTTAGAGGTTTACGGTAAGAAAAGTCTGGAAGGAAACCCTGCTAAAATGCGTCCAGGTGCCACAGTTATCTTCGAAAAACTGGCACAAATCGGGGAAGGAGGAAGTCACGTAGTAAGCGTTAGAAAAGCTAACTCTTCTCGTATCTTCTACACAACCGAAGCAAAAACTATAGTGACTCCGGATGCTATCGCAATCGTTAACGAATCTCTTCCTTCAGGGGACGTTAATGAAGCAACCACAAATCAGGTGACTGAGAATGTGGATAACCAGGAAATGGTTGAAGCATAAGAGTTAAAGCCGATTAACGAAAAGGGAGTCCGCAGTTCGCGGGCTCTTTTTTTTGTGCGAATGAAACAAGGGGGATTTCCTTGCTTGCACACATTCGAAAATGTTGCCAACGGTTCCGCAGCGGTCCAGAGGTCCCCGCCCTCCCTATAAAAAATAATTTTTTTACTCCGAATTAATTCCCTATATTTGCTGTCTAAATAACAAACAATGGCAGAAAAGAAAACAGTCTTTATAGTTGCAAAGGGTGGGGGTTACACCAAGATGTTAGTTGAGAAATTAGAACTATCGGATAAGGATGATGAATTCATCGAAAACGAGGACGGGGAGTTTGAGACTTTTGAGAAATATGTCAATGCAAAAATTAATGAGGCTTGTGATGAACACGAACAACACTTTGCCTATGCTTTCCCTTTAGAATACGACGAAATAATTCAAATCAATTCTTTTCTTGTCGAATCTAAAATTACCAGGTAATAATTTTTTTCCATCGGGGGTTTACTTTATTCTTGCATTCTAAATAACAAACATCATGGCAACTAAGGCAATCAAATCGCCAGAGGTATTAGAAATTAAAAAAGTGGTTAAAGAGAAACCGGCTCAACTAAAAGAGATGACTAAAGAGGAACCTGTTCAAATGCTAACCGACGAAATCATGAAGAGTTGGTTCCCACCAGCAGATGATAAGAACTACTCTTCAAAGACACCATACTTCTCACCTGTACGTAGAGGTGGCGGAACAAAAATGAAAGTGAGATAATTTTTTTTCCACCGGGGTTTTACCTTATTCTTGCTGTCTAAATAACAAACATGCTAAGATTCAACGACGGAATAAACATTGACACATCAGGGGAATTAAGACACCTGGAATTACATGATGGCCACTATGTTGTAGGACAAGGTCTTCTGGTTCCAACCAAGTCAAAACAGGATTCTGAAAATTTGATAAAGAAACTTAAAGGAAGTCCAGAATTGAATACAGATGCTAAAGATAGTCACATTTAAAGATTTAGAATTCAAGGTTAATTTTGACTTCAGTGATTTTGACTTCGGTGAAACACTGAAGTCACATCGGGCATCTGCAGAGTTTACCGACGGCACCCGGGTTTCTGTCGTTTGTGGATTTGGAACCTATTCAAATGGTGACACATATGAGGCTTTCTTCTCGGACGAGGATGAACCAAGGGGTTATCAAACAAAAACCCAATTGAATTCTGAGTTTGAAAAAAGGTCTTTCCCTTTTCATCGGCCAGAATTAATTTGGAAAAAAATCAAATAAACACCGGAGAATTCCCTTATATTTGCATTATAAATAACACACAATGTTTCTTAAGATCATTTACTTTCTTCCTGCAATTGCATTTATCTACTATGAGTGCTACTGTATAACAATGCCAGCAGAGGTTGTTGCAATGTCAAAATTGGTTAGAGAGAAGGGTAAGAAAGCAAAGGATCTGGCAGCAGGAGAAATTATCTATACGATTATCAATCTTTGTTATGTGACTTGGGCCTTAATCGGTTTATTTTCCTCACAATGGTTTCCAATTATACACCTATTCCTAATTGGATTCATTCCTAAAAAATGGAATTGGTGGGTTGTAGTTGATTCACTCATATCTATAGTGGGTTTGTTCTTTATTATTCTTAACGCATTTCATTTCCACATAAATACATTTAAGTTGGTTCTGAATTATTTTATTTAACTCGTTGAGAAGAACCATGATCAATGTTTAGACTCCGGCTGATTTCGATTGGCCGGTTTTTTTTGTGTGCGGGTTTTTTTAAGCTGGCAAACGCCCGGAAATGCTGCCAACGGTTCCGCTCAGCGAGGCTGCGAAAAGATTTCAAATTAATTTTTTTACACCGAGAGTTTACTCTATATTTGCACTATCAAAATAAAACATATGAACTCTATAGGCAAACACATCATCCAACAGATTTCACAAAACCCCAATCAGGTTTTCTCAAAGGAAGAGATCATAGAATTGGTTAGAAATGCTACAAGAATTAACAGTCTTCCGATTGTTGAGTTGGACGGGATTAAAGTTGACCCGTCATCCTTCAGAGCAACGAAAGAAAATGGGGAGGCTCTTATTTTTACAAATAAAGAGTTTAGCTTGCTCTATTTACTAATTTCCCACCCTGAAAGATCCTTCCGTAGAAACGAAATACTTAACGAGGTATGGGGAACAGATGTTGTTGTAGGAGACAGAACAATCGACGTTCACATCAGAAAACTACGCGAGAAACTCGGGGATTCCCATATAGTTACAAATAAAGGAGTAGGCTATCTTTGGAGCTCCCAGAGATAGTATGGTGGTATGATACTATGCCCGCGAGCACATAAATGATTTTTTTATCTCGCGGGTTTACTTTATATTTGGGACATGGAATACGAGATGGAACCAGGCTTTATTAGGATAATTGACCTAGAGTTCACCTTTAAAAAGTCTAATTTGATGCTGGGTAAAATGGCTTGGAGGCTTGAGGCATTCCTAGAGTTTCAAGATTTTGCTATCACCATAATAAAAAGAAATGGGTGGGATCACGCATATTCATTTCTGATAGTGGATAAGGAGAATAATGGGATCTTCGTAAAAACAGTTAGCCATGTAATAAGGGGAATTATGAAAGACCTAAACTCCCCAGATGAGGATAAACCAACGGTTTCAACTATTGCAATAGGAATTGATCTGGCACAATCTGAACTGTCGGAGATACTCATGAAAAAATTAGGTGATAAACTTTGGGATAAAATCAAATAAACTCCGAATGGATTCATTATATTTGCACCATGGAAATACCAGATATAAGGAAAGCTAATTTTAGCCTTGTCCCATACAGTAACGGACAAATCTCTACCTGGAAGGAGAGGTGTGAATTTAAAATTGGTTGCAAAACGATTGGTATTACTGCACATCAACTCTATGCCGCTTCATTGGGTTCTATTGATTCCAATGACATATCAATAATAAACGAATATGAGATTATTATGAATATTGGGACCGGAAATATAGCAAGAAGTTTATGGAACGACAAGAGAAAGGGTATTAGATTTAATGCAGAGGAGTGTAATGAGTTTCTAATTAGTGCTATATTAGAATACGAGGACCCAGAAAAAATTTGGGATAAAATCAAATAATCACCGGGGGAATTCCCTATATTTGCATTCTAATAAAAACAATTATGATTAAAAGATAATAATAAGAATAAATAATGAATCAAAATATGAACACAACAACAGTCACTGTCCCGTTCAATGGAATAGAAACGGAATATTTTAATCTAGGTCTAAGAGGAATAGCAGTAGACAAGATAGACATAGGACCACACACAGCAGGTAATATCGAAGCAACACTTACAGGACCCAAAGAAACAATAGTAGAATATCTTAGCGACCTATGGGAAGTTGATAAGAACGGTAGTGAGGTAAAAGAGCTATTTGTATAGGGATATTGAACGAGTTTTTTTATGGCAAGCAATCGTTATGAGGGGATCTAGTCTTAGATCCCCAATTTTTTGCCCCAAGGTTTTTAAAATGCTTTCGGCCGGACACCGCTGTCAACGGTTCCGCAGCAGTGCAAAAGATTTAATCCGCCCTGAATTTTTATCTTCCTTACAATGCTGACACCGTTGTCAACGGTTCCGCATTGTGTTCACCTTGCAAGATATATAGGATTTATGAAGCATTTAATCTTATTCGAATCATACTCTAAGGAAAAGTTAATTACCCTTGAATCAAGACAGGGCAAATCAATCCGAATCACCACCATACAAGGCCGTATACAAGGTATCGAGAACGATGCCATGATAAGATTTCCATTCGCAATTGGACAGCCGTATACGCGCTCTATTGAGACTTGGGCATGCACCAACGGTTTCACTATTGATGGCAAATCCGCCTGCCCGAAGAAAAGATCTTTGGAATCAGAAAGAAAGATATTCCAGCGGGTCACGAATTGAGGATGATGTTCCCTGGCAAATTCAGGAATTCATAATGCGCATCACAATTGCGGAACCGTTGACAGCGGAATTCAAATTTTATCACATAAATCAAAATTCTTTTTAATCGTTAAAGGAACCTAAAATCCTAGATTATTTTAGAAATAATTTTTTTACTTCGAGAGGAAACCCTATATTTGCATTGTCATTAAAAAATAACACAATGTCAAACAAAAAAACAACGAGGTTCACTCCCTCAGAAGACACAATGATCCGCGAAGCAGTTGCTTCGGGAGTTACGTTAAAAAACCTTTCTCAAGCTTTAGGCAAATCAGAGAGTTCAATCTCGGGTAGAAAATTCTACTTAAAGATTCAAGGCCGTTTTGGTACCGCAGGTAAACCAAAAGTAGTCGTTAAGAACAATGAGCCCGTTAATGCAACGGAAGAGATTAATCTTTTCCTACTTGAGGACAACGTTCCACTACCTTCACGAACTCGTAACGAAGCAGACCGTAACAAGATAAGAGAAATCTTTAAGGTTATGCAAGTTAACCAATCCTTTGCAGTTCCTAGATTACTTTCTTACGTAGCAACCAACTTGGCAAAAACCGAGTTTCCGGAGTTTAAAATTAAATGCACTGCTACTTCACAGGAAAAGAAGTTTTACAGAATTCACCGTTTAGCTTAAACTTAACGGGAAAGGAAAAGTTAAGGCCTCTGGGAAACCAGGGGCCTTTTCGTGCAGAAAACAATGTGTATTTTCGATTTCAAACGATCCCGAAAATGTTGTCAACGGTTCCGGAAGCCTTTTCGTGCAGAAAACAATGTGTATTTTCGATTCCAGACGATCCCGAAAATGTTGTCAACGGTTCCGGGCGATTGACATTTGATGATCTCTAAAACATAGTATGGTGGTATGATACTCTGCACGCGAGAGCGGGTTTGATTTAATTTTTTTATCCCGGGGATAACCCTTATATTTGCACAATGGAAGATAAACATAAACGATGGAAACTCTTTCCTGTTAACGGATGGGAAGTAAATAAAAATAGAGAGGAGTTAGAGAACCTTCTAAATACGGGGGAATGGGATATACATTCGGTTGTATCTGTTTCAAGAGGGGATAATCAAGGAACCACTATTTATAATTTAAGAAGGGTTAATATGGGATTTGTTCAGGTTAAGGGGCCAGACAACCCGGAAACGTAATCAACGGTTCACAATTCTACTAATCCTCCATTGGAGAACCGAGGATATTTTTAAACCTAAAATAATTTTTTTCTTCCGAGATAATACTCTATATTTGCTTTCTAAAATAAACAAACATGAAAAATTACAAAGTGACAATGACTTGTACAAAGGGGGCCCCTGAATTAATCGGGGAAACCTTAGATTACCAATTCTCTTGTGAGGATTCAGAGAATCCATTAGAACGGTTCACTAGGTCCCAAACTGAAGGAATTGGGGTTCCCAAAGACTGTTATGGTGGAAAGATACCAAAAGATTGGGATGACGTTAACGAATTCCTAGAATTTTCTTGTTCTGGATTTGAAAGATTCCAAGTCGTTTGTTGGGAAAACGTTCAAGGAAAGGGATTGGTCCTTATTAGTTAAGGAATCCAAAAGAATTCCTTAGAATATCCTAAGGAATTCTTTTTTAATAAACTTAGAAATAATTTTTTTCTTTCGAGATAATACTCTATATTTGCTTTATTAAACAAACAAACAAGTTCTTTAGTTATGAAAATGAAATCAAAAATGGAAGATTTGAAATTTGGGGTCATCACCTTAGATCCAAATTATGGTGAAGGCGAACAAGGTGCTTTTGTTAAACTTTTTGAAAATGAGGAAGATTCTAAAAAAGAATTCGAATCCCAAAGTAAGTTTAAAACGTGTCAAGTCTTTAGATTTAACATCTTAGAATCATCTAATATCTTAGATAAAGTATTAGATAG
>Ga0214164_1000852_pt1 | contig 18846 bp, 9 predicted proteins | sample TroBogepilimnion_13_FD_153003 | JGI IMG/M metagenome (GOLD analysis project Ga0214164, IMG submission 153003) | Freshwater microbial communities from Trout Bog Lake, WI - Practice 03JUN2009 epilimnion v4 | ecosystem: Environmental > Aquatic > Freshwater > Lake > Epilimnion/Euphotic zone ...
GGCGTCGGGCTCGCATGGAGGGGCCTCGGACGTGGCATCCTCGACCTCTTCTGACATGCACGGCCTTACCCGACGCCGCCCTCGTTAAATAGCCCTGGCCACGCCGGGGTCAAACCGCCGCGGCCTTGGGCTGGAGGAAGAGGAGCACGTCGTCCTGCTGCCCCTTGAACTCGGATAGGAGCGTGAGGTCCCACGGGTCCACCGCCAGCGTGGTACTTGGCAGGGCCTCGGGGTCGGGGCGGCCGAACGTCTTGTTGAAGTAGTGGCACGTCACGTACAGCCGGCCGTGCTCGGGCCTGAGCGTGTTGGGCAGGTTGAGCCGCACCTTGAGAAACTTGCCCGGCTTGCGGAACTCGTCCTGCGCCAGCGCGCCGTGGTCCAGCAGGAGCGGCTCGCCGGGGGCCAGCAGGTTGCGGAGGGCGTGCATCGGGTGGACCAGCACGCTCGACGGGGGCGGGACCGGGTCGCCGGCGTCCTCGTCGTAGTCGAGCGTGGGGGCGAACATGGCGTGGTACGTGTAGGTCCTGTGGTCGAACTGGTACGGGATCCCGGGCGGCGTGACCAGGACCCCGACCACCGTCTTGTCGCCCTGGACGAGCTTGACGGCCGTGCCGCGGCGCCAGAGCATGGGCGTGAGCACGTGCTTTTCCTCGCGCAGCCTGGCCTCCCACTCCTCGAAGCCCCACTCGTGCTCGCTCACCTTGACGTTGGCCTTGGCCGCGCCGTCGTAGCGGTAGGCCGTGAACAGCACGCGCTCGCGCCCGCTCTGGACCAGCAGCAGCCCGTTGAGCTCGGCCCCGGGGACGTGGCTCGTGTAGTGCACGTTGGGCATGACCGAGTACGAGCACTGCGGGCGCGCGGCGGTCAGTGACACGAGCCCAATCCACAAGACACAAAAGGCAAGCACGCCACGCACCGTCACGGCCTCGGCGGGGATCTCGTCGATGTCGCAGGCGTAGAAGTCGGCCACCGCGTCCGCCCACGGCATGTGCAGGTAGTCCTCGGGGCAGGCGTCGGTCCGCGGCTGGACGGGGAGGATCGTGAGGCGGCCCGTGCTGGCAAAGTCGTCGCTCTCGCCGCGCAGGAAGTGGTGGATGTTGCGGTCGGGGTCCAGCACCAGCTCCTCGTTCTTGCCGCTCGACGGGTTGAAGCCGGCGCGGCACAGGCGGTTGCCGGGGGTGCACGCCATCGGGCTCATGTCCAGCGCGAACTTGAGGATCGTGCCGGCCACCTTGTTGTTGACGTACGCGTCCATCTGAGGCTCGCGCAGGACCGACGCCTGCACCAGGACCGCCCAGATGTTGACCCCGATGGCCGCGCGGTCGGGGCCGGCGCCGGTCCGGATCCCCACCGTCCGGATGAAGGGCACGCGCTCGCAGGCCTCGAGGTCCTTGAGCCCGGGCAGGTGCGCCAGCAGGCCGAGCTTCTGCAGGTGGGACCGGCCCTTGTACACGTTGTCCCCGCAGAAGAGCGTGGCGCACGGGTCGTACTTGGTGGCCAGGTCCCGGAACCCGTTGGTCGCGATGCAGGCCTCCTTGTTCATGCCGCACTGGAAGCTGTCGTGCCCGCGCATGTTGCGGAACTGGTTGCCGACCGACTTGAGGATCGCCTCACCGTCGTCGGGGGCCCGCTTCCAGCTCCGGATGAGCATGAAGCCCTCCTCGCCGGCGTCGGGGGCCATCGGGTTGGTGATGTAGTTGCTCACGTTGGACGCCGAGTCGAAGGGCTCCTCGTCGCTCTCGGGGCAGAAGCACTGCTTGCGGATGCACGCGGCCACGAACGCCTTGATCGTCTGGTACACCGTGTGGTGCTCGCCGTCGTCGCGCGAGGGGGCGTCGGGCGAGCTGAAGAAGTGGGCCAGCAGCTGCCGGTCGATCACGGGCACGTGCAGGTCGTCGATGATCCCGACCGCCAGCACCTGCGACGGCATATGGATGCACCGGGGCAGGAAGCTGTCGAGCCCGAAGGCCAGGCTCGCGAGAGGCACCGGGTTGAACTGCAGGCTGAGCATCAGGTCCCGGCTCATCGTCGCCTGGTCCTTGCCCTCCGCCAGGCGCTTGATGGTCTCGACCCACGAGCACAGCACCACGTGGCGCGACATGTGGCCCTGCGCCAGGCGGTGGTACGACTCGAGCACGGTGGCGTCCATCATCCCCTCGAAGTTCTTGATGATCAGGTGCAGCCACTCCATCACCCCGGAGATGCTCTTGGGCACGTCGAACCCCACGCCCTGCAGCCGGTTCTTGAGCGCGTTCACCCCGCAGACCACGTGCGGGAGCGTCAGGAAGTAGGCCGGCCGCTCGGGCACAGGGATCGCCTCGGCGCGCTGGTTGTCCGCGCTCCCCTTGACCAGCTTGATCTCCCCCTTGGCGTCGCGCTTGGGCTGCCGGTACACCGCCGCGCCGGGCAGCATGACCTTGCTCACCACCATCAGCGTCTTGGTCTTCTCCCGCTTCTCCGGCGTGTCGTTGAGCTCGTTGGTCGTGCACGCGCACAGGGGGATCTTGCAGATCTCCTCCTTGGTCGCGGCCGTGTACACGCCGGAGTTGGCCGAGGTCTGGCACGTGCTGGCCGTCAGCGTCTGGTCCGTCGCCTCGCCGCGCCCGAGCGACGTGATGAGCGCCCCCTGCAGCGGCCCGCGCATCTCGGGCGCCACCATCGGCCGGTCCCGCGTGCTCGAGCTCGGCGCCGTCACCAACGTGCCCATCACCTTGGTCGCGTAGCACATCATCTCCAGCGCCGTGGGGGTCCAGCGCGCGCAGTCCGCGGGGATCTCGAAGTGCTTGCGCTTGTCCACGACCCCAACCAGATGGTAGAAGCACCGCCAGATCTGTGCCATCCGCGCCTTGACAAAGTCGTTCCCGGTCGAGTTCTGCTTGCGGTTGTCGGGCCCGGGGCCGGCGGGCGTGTTGACCATGAAGTGCCCGTAGCCGCCCATGACGATGATGACGATGCAGAACTTGTCCCACGTCAGGTTGTCGCCGAACTTGAGCATCAGCGTCGACACGAACAGCTCCAGCGCGTACGTCGTGTTGGCGCTGTTCATGTGCAGGTGCACGTTGAGCTCCTCCCACATCCGCATGAACGCCTTGAGCGCCACCGCGAACCGGTCGTGCTTGCGCGTGCCCGGCGTGTGCGCGCTCAGCCGCTCCAGGGTCGCCCGCACCGAGCCCTCGTCGCCCGTGCACGCCTCCGCCCACTTGACCAGCCCCATCAGCTCGCCCGAGTGCTTGAGCGTGTCGCTCTGGAAGGCCCCGTTGGCCAGCATGTTGAGCAGCGTCGAGTGCAGGCCCTCCACGTACTCGTGCCAGATCTGGACCACCTCCACGACCCCGGTCCCGTTGGCGCGGCGCTCCCTGATGTCCTTCTGCAGCGCGTGGTTCATGAACTTCCAGCGCCCGTCGATGATCAGGCCCCGCGTGAGGTCCGCGTCCACCCCGAGGTACTTGCGCGTCCACGCGATAGGGTCGTAGAGCTGCGTGCCGCTCAGGAAGTGCTCGATGAACGGATACTCATTGACGGGCGACGCCTTGTTCATGAACGCGTTGAACAGGAGCTGCACCAGTTCGGGCAGCGCGTCCGAGCCCCCGATGTTGGCCAGGAACGCCTCGGGCGTCGCGCAGATGTCCGCCCGGTACTGGAACTGGGACATGAGCGGGAAGGGAGGGAAGCCGAACTTGCGGATCCGGTACTCCTGGCACACACGCACCGGCCAGCCCCCCATGAACTGCTGCTCGAACGGGGCCTGCGACCGCGCGCGTCACTCCCTCATTTCTAACCACATAAAAAAATCACAAACAAAGCAGGCCTCACCAGCTGGTTCCGGTCCTTCTTGGTCGCCCAGTACTGGTCGATCGCCGCCTTGAGCACGGACTGGTGCGCGGCGGCCTGGTTGATGTACTCGTGCATGTAGCCCTCCCACCCGTTGGTCCGGTCGTCGCTCGTGAACCGGAACGCGGGGCAGTTCATGATGCGGATGTCCTTGGCGTCGGGATGGGCGGTCCGGAACAGGTGGAAGATCTTGAAAACCACCATGAACATGTTGAGCAGCGTGATCACGCCGCCTTCCCCGCCTGGCGCGTACCGGAACTTGCGCTCGATGTCCTGGTGCTCGCTGTGGTCCATCCCCAGGTTCGTGAACGCCTCCGTCTGCATGATGCGGGCCAGCGCGGCCGTGCGCAGCTTGTAGTTCGCGAACTCCTCGGCGTAGTTTTTGGCGTTCTTCTCGGGTTGCGCGCAGAACACGTTGTGCACATAATCCCACAGGTTGAACGCGGTGACGGGCGTGACCACCGTGCAGCAGAACATCATGCGCCGCTCGACCCCGCCCGACTGCCCCGTCGCGCCGACCCACAGCACCTTGATGTCCACGGGATCCACGGGCACCCGCATGTTCTGGCTCTGGTGCTCGCCGCGCTTGCGCAGGATTCGCCGGATGCTCACGAACTCGCTGTTCGACTCGCGCCGGTCGTCCTCGGGCTCGGGCGCCATCCCCTCGAAGATGAAGCCCTTGACAATCTTCTCGGGGTCCTCCTTGTCCAGATCCAGCGCGACGTGCGTGGTCGGGACGCAGTAGTTGCGCCAGTTCCGCCCGGAGTTGCACACCTGGTTGAAGAAGTGCAGCACGTCGATGGTGTGCCTGCCAGGCAGATGCGATGCAGGCTCCACAAAGACGTACGGGATCCCGTTGTACGGCAGCATCAGGCGCCTCTTGTCCCCATCCTGGAGCAGGCTGAACGCCTTCGAGTGGGCCGCCATCCGCGAGAGGTGCTCTCGATTCGGCTTGAGCGAGGCCGACGACAGCGGGTCCGTCGAGTGAGGCACGTCCAGCCTACGGAGCGTGTCGGGGATCGTGTCCCAGTAGGCGTAGAGCTCGGCGAACCCGTCGCCATCCTCCTCAAGCTGGGGCCCGCGCCGCTGGGACGCCCTCGACGGCGAGCCCGCAGGCGACGACAGGTTGGACACAGGCGCGTCGTTCTCAGGCTCGGCCTGATCGCTGGGGCCAGGAGCAGCCCCGCCTTCCTCGGGTTCGTCCGCCAGCCTCCTCTCGCGGCGAGGCTTGTCCTTCTTCTTCTTCCTCTTCTCGCCATCAGCCCTCGCCACAGGGCGCACAACGGGTGTGCCTTGCGACGACCTGTCCTGAGGCGATTGATAGCCTGGCGTGGCTTGGCCAAGCGCTTCCACATCCCCCACGAATTCTTGGTCCAGCTCCAGGTCGGAATCGCCCATCACAGGGGAAGGATCTACCTCTGAATCGCTCATGTTGAGTCAGTGAAGGCTTGCAGGGTGGGTGCCACGCGCAAATGGAATCAAATTTTTCCTAGAGAACGCCACGGGACTGACTGCCCTTCAAGTTGACTGCAGGCGCTGGCGGGAACGACGGGCTGGAGCTTTAAAATTCAGTTGACTGCAGGTTTGGGGTGCTAAAGGACGGGCTGGACTCTGGCGGGAACTTAAAATGCGTTGACTGCAGGTTTGGGGTGCTAAAGGACGGGCTGGCCTCTGGCGGGAACTTAAAAATGCGTTGACTGCAGGTTGGGACGGGCTGGCCTCTGGCGGGAAATTTAAAACTCGTTGACTGCAGCTTTGGGGTGCTACGACTGAAGAGACACCTGGCGGGAGTTTTAAAACTCGTTGACTGCAGGTTTGGGGTGTGCCACGTCACGCACCCCTCTATAATTGCCAGGCCTTTGACCAGAAGACTCTCTTGCCCCCCACGCCATGCAGACCCCAGCCGAACCAGTGATCATCAACCAGGCCATGCAGCCCCCAGCCGAACCAGTGATCTTCAACCAGGCCATCGCCGACGAGATCGATGACTTGACCAACGGGTAATGTGCTGGCCATTCTTGCAAACCTTGCATTCATTGATCAAGCCTTTGCCCGCAGCCCCGACGACGCCATGAGCCTTTATGTCAAGACCTGCAAGGACCCGACCAAGGCCAGCCTTCTCCAGTCCTACGCCTTCCACAGCGTGAGGAGCATGTACGACTGGCCTTACTACTTTGACGTCCAGACCCTGATCGACGAGGTCTTTATCGACACGCCCAGGCCTTGCCTCGCGCCCACGGACATGGACGATTGCAAGGCCCTCTGGCAAACCAAGGTCGACGAGATCCGCGACGAGGACATCCCTTTCCACGCCTGGATCAAGGAGTTCGCCTGCAAGCAGCAGCCGGCCCGCTTCCTCCACGAGCTCCACATGAACGCCAGGAACGTACGCGACATCATGTTCGCCGCCATCGTGCTAAAGCCGCGCTTCGTCACCGAGTGCGGCGAGGAGGGCTTTTGCCTCTTTGCCAAGCACATGGTCTGCCCTCTCGTCCTCGATACCACCAGCCTGGTCTTCTACCTCTTTCGCGCCCTCCCGCGGTCCACCCTGCGCCTCCAGTCGGGCCAGCAGTACGAGCTCCCGGCCTGTGAGGTCACCAACAACGTGCAGCTCATCATCCGCCCCGCCGGCCGTGGGCGCGCACGCCTCGTCCTCGAGGGGAACCTCACGTTTGAGGGCACGGTCATTATGTCCAACCTCGACGTCTGCAGGGCCAGCACCCGCGGCGAGGCACGCACCACCCTCGCCTGCCATGGCATCACCAACTCGCCCAACGCGGAGTTCTGGAACCTCAGGCTCGAGGGCGTCGAGCTCCACATGGAGCGCCTCCGCACGGCCACCTGCACGGGCGTCACGATCAGGGGCGCCGAGAACGGGCTCAACGCGCACTACATCGACGAGCTCAGGCTCACGGCCTGCCAGGTCTCGTCGGGTGGCTCGGGCGTCTTCGGCACCTTTATCGAGAATCTCGTCGTCGACGAACTCATCCTGAACAACAACCGCGCGAGGCCCATCCAGTGCTTCGTGACCAAGACATGCGACATCAAGGACCTGACGTTCGCCCAGAACCAGCTCAGCGGCGTGATCCGCATGCCGGGCCCGTCCGACACCGTCCTCACCGTCTCACGCGAAATGGCGGAGGGCACGCACATCGGGCGCACGGGGCCCGTCAAGGACATGAGCAGCGCCTACGTCCGCGAGGCCTACCGTCTCTACGCCTATCGCGACCATCGCTACGAGGGCAAGCCGATCCCGGAGAACGCGTTCAGCTACTTTTACCCGCCTCGCGAAGGTGCTGGCACGTCGAACGTTTTCGAGCATGCCAGCCCCACTGAACCTCGCCCGCCGGCAGACGAGCCCACAGTCGCTTCAAGCCCCGTCGAGCCCAATCCAACGGTCGCCGCGCACGCCGAGGTGCTCCTGATTGCCACGCACTCGCTCGTAGACCGCTTGCGCGAGAGCACGCGCACGTCGGGGCAGTCACTCACGCACGTCTTGGGACAGCTCTCCATCGGCGAGAAGGCCATGAAGGCCCTCGTCCTCTCGCCTATGAAACTGGAGGAGGCCAAGAAGGTCAAGCGCGACGAACCCGCGGAGGACGCGCCCAGCCCCAAGCGTGCTTGCCATGGCCTCATGGAGAAGGGAAGGGCGGCGGAGGCTTGAGCTCGTTTCACAGAGGCTTACTCTGGCGCCACTTGAGACTCTTTAGGGCGCTCAGCATGCCATGTGAGGCATATGAGGACATCTGTGATGATGAACACGAAGGCAAGTTGCAACAAGCAAGCAGTGTCCATTCACAGTAGTGTCCCACTGGCAAAGAATAAATACTTTTTTCGTGCGTTTGTATCTATAAAACAGGCAGAACTGTTTTTTTTCAAGTGTTATGTATTTTCAGTTTATTGATTCAAGAACGTCCTTATTATTGTACATTTTGATCAACATATACACAACCCTTGTTTTATCATCCCCATGCTCTGCTGGGTACGGGCCACCTCTAGGTAGTGGGTATAGTTTTCTGCAACAACCTGATGGCAGCCCTCCTGCTATTCCAAGCACTAACACAGGACTAGACGAATTGATGTATTGTAGCTCAGGAACAATGATTTGTGACATAAAAATAGAATCAGGGACAGACATGCCCAATGTGTTCATGTACGCCATTTTGAATTTGTATGTTTCATGTTGTGATTCTAATAACCAAGTTACCCAGACTATGAATTGGGGGAAAACAACATTTACCTCCCAATCCAATCTGCTAACTCTGTATGAAAATGGAGAAGTGCTTTCTGCTAGTGGCGTTAAACCAGTGATGTCTTTCTATGACTATCCAGCTCGTTATACTGGAATCGGGTATAAGAGACTATATTTCTCAACTTCTGGATCCAACATACAAGTCGGTGCAGGTAATTTATTACTAGTCACAGAAACTGGATCAAACATTAATTTTGGAACTGGGTTTACAACTATGCCGTATAATTGTCCATCAGGAACATTTGTATCTGGGTTACACCTCCAATCAGCTTTAGACAATTACAACGTGTGGTACTATGTTTCAGGATTGTATCCTCTTTGTGCTGCCCCGTGTGTAACATGTACCAACAACTATTTTTGTCCTGGAAACACTGCCCAGCAATCATGTCCTGCTGGATCTACGTCTCCTTCAGGCTCATCAACATGTGTATGTCCAGATAATCAATATTGGAGTGGAACAGCATGTCTCCCATGTCCAACACATTCACGATCCACGTCTGGAGCCATAGGAATAGCACAATGTGTTTGTATAACTAATTACTTCCTTCCACCTGGAGGATCAGATTGTGCATGCAATGCTGGATACTATATGAATCTTGGCAGCTGTGTATTATGTCCAACGTATTCTACTTCTTCAGCAGGGGCATCAGACATCAGTCAATGTTTATGCATGTCAAACAGCCTTCTTCCCACTGGAGCTTCTGCCTGTGCTTGCTATGCAGGTTTCTATTTGAGTGATGGTATGTGTAAAGGTTGCGGTTATTTGAGCACGTCTGTGACAGGCAGCACACAATGCACTTGCATTGCCAATGCAGTTATACCCACAGGAGGCACGAATTGTGTTTGTGCCAATAATTTCTATCAACCTCTTTATACCAACTGGTGTAATGCATGTCCAGGAAATGCCTCTTCGCCTATTGGTTCAACCAGCCTCTTGAACTGCCAATGCAATGCAGGGTTTTATGTCACTAACATACTGGTAAACTATATACCTGCAATATACTCCTTCCAGTGTAGTCCATGTATGTTGTATGCCACATCCATACCTGCTTATGCCTCTTCCCCCCAACCATGTTTTTGTCTGGCCAATTTTTTCATGAATCAAAGTTCCTGCATTCCATGCCCGCAATATGCAACATCTTTGCCTGGTTCCACTAACATTTCCAATTGTCTATGTCAGGGCAATTTTTACATGTCGAAAGGTCTCTGCCAATCTTGCCCTGATAAATCTGTAAGCAGAAATGGATCGACATCTATAGATCAATGTATGTGCCCAGCCAATTACTATCTGTATCAGACTGTTTGCCAAACTTGCCCTGTGTTGGCTACCTCGTTGGCTGGATCTACACTTGCGTCCGCGTGTGCATGTCCTTCCAATTTTTACATGGGTAAAGGATCATGTTTGTCTTGCCCTGATAAATCCTTCAGTAATAATGGATCTACCTCAATCAATCAATGCTCGTGCATATCCAATTATTTTATGAATCAGACATTTTGCCAACCATGCCCTGTCCTTGCTGTGTCCTCCCCTGGGTCTACAGACTTGTCTGCATGTTTATGCCCGGCTAATTTTTACATGTCTCAAGCAACTTGTCAAACATGTCCTTCTTTGACAATTAGCAATAATGGTGCCACTTCTATTGGCCAATGTGTTTGCGTTGCTAATTCGTACCTTACTGTTGCTGGTGGACCATGTGTTTGTAACCCAAATTATCAATCGACCCCATCCACATGTCAAGCATGCCCAGCGTTTTCTACATCGTTGAATGGATCACAATGTTTATGTAATGCAAATTATTGGGGTAATTACGGATCGAAAACCGATTGTTCAGCTTGCCCTTCAACCTCAGAATCTCTTCAAGGATCGCTCCTCATTCAGTCATGTAAGTGTAATGCCAATTATTATGGAGACCCTACAGTTGGAGGATGTACTGCATGTTCTACCGGTTTGGTATCGCCTGCTGGATCGTTATCCGTCTCACAATGTATGTGTCCTCAAGGTCAGTACTATTCCAATGTACTGTTCCATTCAAGCTACTGTGCTGGTTGTGTTGCTGGCTACGCTTGTCCAGGCAACAACAAAGAAGTAGCTTGCACTTTTCCCCAATACTCCCCTGTAGTTCGTGCCAGCACTTGTACTACATGCCCTGCAGGTTGGTATACACCGGATACTTCACATTGCTATATTTGCAATCCTGGATCATACTCTTCTACCAATACAGCACACTGTTCAATCTGTTCTGCTGGATCATATACCGATGCCTCTGGTGTTACTGTTTGTTCACTTTGTGCTCCAGGGTTATTCATGAACACGTCAGCATCTACCTTATGCTATGTGTGTGGTATAGGGTCATATTCCGGACAAAATGGGAGTTCCCAATGCAGTACATGTACAGCAGGGACGTACACTAGTGTACCCGGTTGTTCGGTGTGCTCCCAATGTCTGGCTGGCACGTACTCTCCATCCAACGCTAGTACAACATGTATCCAATGCCAGCCTGGCACGTACTCTCCATCCAACGCTAGTACAACATGTATCCAATGCCAGCCTGGCACGTACTCTCCATCCAACGCCAGTACCACATGTATCCAATGCCAGCCTGGCACGTACTCTCCATCCAACTCCAGCAGCACATGCCTGCAATGCCTTGCAGGGACATTTAGTGCCACGTACGGTGTATCTCTCTGTACCTATTGTATTCCCGGGCTCTATAACAACAATAACGCAAGTGTGTCATGCACGGCATGCCAGGCTGGTACCAGTAGTAACATTGCAGGTGCTTCATCCTGTGCACCTTGTTTCGTGGGCATGTATTCTGGGAGCCTTGGCAACACTGGATGCACGAACTGTTCTGGGGGGACCGTTACCAACGTTCAGGGCAGTACTGTTTGTACCATTTGTCTTGCAGGTACCTACAATAGCTCCGACATGACACAGTGCCTGCCGTGTCCAGGAGGCTCGTTTTCATCACAGAATGGAAGCCTCATATGCACACCATGTGCGCCAGGCACAATTGCAGCGTCATCTCGAAGTACACAATGCTCGACATGCCAGGTGGGGACATTCTCGAACACCACCCCTGCCACAGTGTGTGCTGCATGCATTGCTGGTACATTCACGGCTTTGACTCAGAGCCCGTCGTGCCAAACATGCCCTGCTGGGTCTTACTCCAACGCAAGCGCCTCTGTATGCCAGGTCTGTCAGGCAGGTACATACCAGCCATTCACTGGCGCATCCTCATTGGACTGGTGCACTGCCTGCCCTAGAGGAACAGTCCAATTAACGCAAGGTGTCACTAGCTCAGGGTCGTGCCAGCAATGCATGGCAGGCACATACCAGGCCAAGGCAGGAGGGTCCGCATGGAGCGACTGCCTCCAATGTCCGTCGGGTACATACCAGCCAAATCTAGGAGCAATCTCGCCCCTCAATTGCACAGCCTGTCTGCCTGGGAGTTATCAAGATAGTAAGGGTCAGGCCTCATGTAAGCAGTGCTCCCCTGGTACTTACAGTAATGTCACAGGCGGTACCAGTGCAGTTTTTTGTGTTTTGTGCCCTACAGGTACGTATGGTCTTGCAACTGTAGGGATCCCCTTGGCTGCCTGTACTGCGTGTCAGGCGGGTACATACCAATCGAATACAGGGATGTCGTCCGCCACTGCATGCACATCCTGTAGTATGGGTAAGTATCAGCCCAACCAAGGAGTGGCTAGCTCAGGAGGATGCCTGTTTTGCAGTGCTGGTACGTACCAGCCCAATGAGGCAGCCACGAGCAGTGCAGCGTGTGTGGGCTGTGGTCCAGGCTATTTCCTAACAGGGACTGGTATGACAAGTATGTATAGCTGTATGGGTTGTAATATTGGACAATATCAGAACCAGACAAGTGCCTCGTACTGCGCATTGTGTCAGGAGGGATTCTACAATCAATATGCCGATGCTTCTTTCTGTAGTGCATGTGCACCTGCTTTTTTCACCGGCTCTGAAGGTAGTTTAGCATGTGATGTATGCCCGAGGGGTACAGCAGTCAACATGTCGGGACAGTCCACATGCATCGCATGTGCTCCAGGGTATTATGCTCCCTACGCTGGACAACAGGCGTGTTATGCATGTCAACCAGGGTTATACACAGGATCATACGGTATGTCCAATTGCAACGGATGCCCAGCCGGCTTTATTGGCACCAATTCAGGTATGAGCGCTTGCCAGCCATGTCCTCAAGGGATGTGGCAGGACACACCAGGTCTTAACTTTTGCCGATCATGCAACCCAGGGTCTTTTCAGAATGCAACTGGACAGAGTTCTTGTATTGCGTGTCTAGCAGGGACCATTCAAGTTGCCTATGGAGCGAGCTCATGTATGCAGTGCCCGCCAGGCTATTATCAGGGCCTTCAAGGCACTATGCAATGCTATTATTGCTCATTGGGGTATTACCAATCACAGTCTGGTGCCACTGTTTGCTATCCATGTCCAACTGGCTCGTTCCAAGATGATTTTGGACAAGCCCAGTGCCTGCCATGTTCGCCAGGCTCCTATCAATCCACACAAGGTGCAGTCTCATGCACACCATGCCCTACTGGGGCTTACTCTAACGCAAGCGCCTCCGTATGCCAGGTCTGTCAGGCAGGCACATATCAGTCCTCAACTGGTGCATCCTCATTGGTCTCATGCACTGCCTGCCCTACTGGAACCATCCAGTCGATGCAGGGCGTCTCTAGTTCCGGGGCGTGTCAACTATGCATGGCAGGCACGTATCAAGCACGCCCGGGAGGGTCTACCTGGAGCGACTGTCTACAGTGTCAAGTAGGTACATATCAGCCAAACCTAGGAGCCATCTCGCCTCTGAATTGCACAGCCTGTTCTTCTGGCACGTATCAAGATAGCAAGAGCCAGGCTTTTTGCAAGGCCTGTCCTGCTGGCACCTACAGTAATTCCACAGGCGGCACCAGTGCTGGCACATGCACTTTATGCAGGGCGGGGAAGTACCTTCAGGCGACAGGCCAGACAGCCGAGTCCTACTGTCAGTCTTGCTCACCAGGGAATTATCAGCCAGAAACAGGGGCCAGCAGCAGTGCCCAATGTTTTGCGTGTCAGGCAGGCACATACCAGTCCGCCTCAGGTTCCCCTGGCCCCTGCTCGTCCTGTCCAAAAGGCACATACGGGCTAGCACTTGGAGGCCCCAGCTCGGCGATCTGTTTGGCATGTCAGGCTGGTTCATACCAATCAAATACTGGTGTTTCATCCGCCACAGCTTGCATTGCATGTGCTGCAGGTATGTACCAGCCGAATCAGGCTGCTGTCAGCTCTGCAACATGTCTAATGTGTGGCCCAGGGACGTACCAGCCGAACCAGGCTGCTATGACCAGTGCAGCATGCACAGCCTGCATGACAGGCACTTTCCAGACCGGTTCAGGAATGCCAACTATGGACACATGTGGTAACTGTGCTGCTGGAACCTACCAGAACCAGACAGGGGCATCATACTGCATGTCTTGTCAGGAAGGATCCTATAACGGACAGCCAGGAGTCAGTGCCTGTTTTGCTTGTTCACCCGGAATGTACATAGACACCATAGGGCAGTTTGTGTGTAATGCCTGCCCTTTGGGCACTGCAGTCAGCATGACAGGTCAGTCCACGTGTGTGGCTTGTGCTCCAGGGTACTACGGACCTAACACGGCCTTGCAAGTCTGTTTTGCATGCCAGTCTGGGTCATACTCAGGAACCTACGGGACGAACCAGTGTGTTCAATGTCAGGCAGGTTTTATGGGTCCCAACCCCGGCATGAGTGCATGTCAGCCATGCCCTATGGGCGAGTACCAAGCCCTCATGGGCCAGATCTCGTGCGCGTCATGCTATGCCGGGACGTTTCAGGCATCTACTGGACAACAATCGTGTACACCATGCTCTGCAGGGACTGTTCAGCCTGCAAGCAGTGCGAGTGTATGCGTGCAGTGCTGGCCGGGCCAATTTCAAAGCCAGCCAAGTAGCCAGATATGCACATCCTGTTCAACAGGTTATTATCAATCCCAGTCTGGTGCAGCCCTCTGCAATGCTTGTCCCGCCGGCTCGTATCAGCCGTCCCAAGGACAGTCCCAGTGCCTGTCATGCTCGCCTGGCTCGTATCAGTCTAACCAAGGTGGGATCGCATGCACGCCCTGCCCAGGGGGTCAATACCAGCCTCAGAGCCAAGGCACCATCTGCTTGCTCTGCCCGTCAGGCACGGCCAGCGGAGTCGTGGGCGCCACCAGTGCGGGCCAGTGCTCGGTCTGTCCCCTTGGAACCTATGCGTACAGCCAGGGCACCGTGAGCTGCTCCTTATGCAGCCCTGGGTACTTCTCGAACGTTTCAGGCACTCAGGCCTGCTTGCAGTGCCCGATCGGGACGTACATGGCAAGCTCTGGCGCGAGCGTTTGCACGGCCTGCCCCGCAGGCACGCAAGGCCTGATCACCGGTGGCCAGGACCCGTCCGCCTGCCAGGGGTGCCCGCTCGGCTATTATGGCGGGTCTGCCAGCCTGAGCACGTGCGTCCAGTGCGGCCCAGGCACATTCACGAACGTCACAGGGCTCACCGCCTGCCTGACGTGCGCCGCTGGTATGGTCCAGCCCGGCACAGGCCTCAGTTTCTGCTCCTCTTGCGCGTCTGGGTCGTACATGCCAACCACTGGCCAAATCCTCTGCAGGGCATGCGGCCAGGGTACCTACTCCAGCACATCAGGTCAATCCGCCTGCCAGACGTGCTCTGCCGGCACGGTTCAGCCCTCTTCCAGCTCCAGCGCTTGCGTGGCCTGTGCGGCTGGATCCTTCATCGCCTCCACGAGCGGTATCACATGCACTCCATGTCCGAAAGGCACGCTCCAGCCTGCACAAGGGGCCTCTCAGTGCCAGGCCTGCCTTGCTGGAACGTACAACATCCAAACAGGCCTTGCAGCCTCGTCGTGCACCGCGTGCGTTGCAGGCACGTACTCCAGCGCATTGGGCGCGGTGGACTCCAGCACATGCCAGGCATGCCAAGGCGGTCAGTATTCGGGCACAGCTGGCGCGCCGAGCAATGTCACATGCATGCAGTGCGCGCGGGGCACCTATGCAGCTGCTGGAGCCTCTAAGTGCACATCATGCGCCAGTGGGACCCTATGCCTGCCAGGATCGAGCCAGCCGGTGGTGTGCGAGGCTGGCCTGCTATGCGACGGGTCCAACCTGGATGCACCTGCGGGTTACCTGCCCTATCTCTCTGCCTCTGGTCTCTGCACTGCCTTGCTAACATGCCCGTACGGCTCGCAATGCGCCCTCAAGGACCCGGTTCTAGGCAAGGGTATCCTCTCAGGACAGCCGGCGAACGGGACAGCGTTTGTCGTGTACCTTGGGGGCCAGCAGACGACGCCCAGCTGTGGCGGCACGCTCCTGTACGACGCCTCGCGCGTGGACCTGTCGCTGCCCGCCGCCCTCATGTGGGACGTGCTGTACTGGCTCTCCCCGACGGCCTGCGGGAACGGCTCGTTCCTCCTGGGCAGCCAGTGCGCCAAGTGCCCCGCAGGCACATCCTCGTCCAACCAGCTGGCCGTCTCGAACACTACGTGTGTGCCGTGCATGGCAGGCACGATCGCACCATCCCCAGGCATGGCAGCCTGCACCGCGTGCACTTCAGGCGCATTCATGGCCGCCAGGGGAGGCTCGGTGTGCGTCCAGTGCAGTGCGGGAACGTTTCAGGACGGTGCCCAGGCCACAGCGTGCAAGGCCTGCCTCCCTGGCTCCTATACTCCAAATCTGGGCCAGACGGTGTGCTCGCTATGCCCGGCCGGCACTTCCCAGCCCTCTTCCGGATCCTCTGGCTGCTTGAGTTGTGCGAGCGACCAATTCAGCAGTGCTGGCGACCCGGCGTGCAGCCAATGTGGCAAGCCCATCACCCCGCCCCCAGCCGGCGTGACGTGCCCGATCCAGACCTTGCCAGACGACACGCCAGGCGTCTGGGTGTCCGTGAGGGGCCTTCAAGGCGACGAATGCCTAGGGATAGCCCCGTCGGTGGTGTCTCAGAGCTCTGTGACTGTGCAGGTGTTCACGAACAGCACGTATGCCAAGTGTGTGACCTCCATGTACGTGATGGGTCTGTCCTCAGTGTACCAAGCCTGGAGCAACACGGTCATCAGTCTCCAAAAGCCCGCCAGTATTCAGGTCTACGCCTACAACCAGACAGTCTACCCGGGCCTCTGTGCCAGGCACGGCTTCGGAGTGCTCTTTACCGTGGCGGATCAGCGTGGGTGGCCTTGGACAGACCTTACAGGGGCCTACGCGCAAATGGTCGTGCTGGGTTCTGGCCTGACCCTGAGCATGTCGTTATGCGAGAGTCTACCCGGGGCATCGGACGTTGTAGGCTATGGAACGTGCACGTCCGCGACTTTCTGCCCCACCATGAACGTGACTGTCCAGGTATTCCTCACGATTCCTGGGGGTCAGATCATAGGCGGCTCTACCAATCTGTACATAGCCGCGCCCGTCAAGCCTTGTCTGCCAACATCTGGCCCGGCATACATCGCGCTCACCCTGCTCAACGCGAACGGACCTTTCCTTCCAGGCGACGTCCTGAATGTGCAGGTCTCCTCCCCCGGGGGGCTCGCACTGTACAAGGGATTTCGTTTTGTGTTGAAAATGGGTCTTCAAGTCGATTTTGTGTCGTTTTCCAGCACCCTCAGCCTCACGACCGCCATGTCAAACGCCATGCTCTCGGTCAGTGGGGTCGTATCCATGTCGGACGCTGGCAGTTCTGTGCTTGGAACGCTCCAGGTGAAGCTCTTGAACGCCACCACATCCCCTATGCCAGTGGTGTGCCCTGTGGCAGGTTCTCTCGCCTTTACTGACATGCAGAACATGTACGTGGCAGCGACCCCGCTCGCATCCGGCGTGACGTGCCGGCAGGACGGCTGTCTGGACGCCTTTACGGACACGGGCGCTGTTGGGACCCTCCTTGCAGGGGCCCCCAGGACAATGCTCATCAACTGGCAGGCGTTGTTCCAGAACGCTCCAGTGACCACCACCAGCGTATCCGTGGTCGGCATCGGGCGCGTGGTGGGGCAGGTTGGCCCTGTTTCGGGAGCGTCCTGTCAGGCCCTGTCCAGCAGCCTTCTTGCGACCTCGTGTTCGAGCGTGAGACCCCAAGGACAGGGACAGGGCGACCCGAATGCAGGCCTGAGTGTCTCGTACCAGGGCGCATCCACTGTCTTGAGGCTGGCCGTGTTCGTCCCTCAGACCCCAGTCGTCTCGTCCTACACTGGCGACACCGGGGCCAACGGGCGATACAAGCTGTTCACGACCCTCCAGTCTGGCACCACGCAGATCGCCAACGTCGACGCGACCCCGTTTGTTGGACCCGATGCAGTGTCTGCAGGGCTGGCCAACGAGCAGTGGTCGTGCCAGCCGGGCTTCATCGGGAGCTTTAGCCTGTTTGGGCAGGTGGTCGGGAGCTGCACGGGCCCGCTCGCCTTTGCCAGCCCGAAATTGACCCTTCTCACGGGCTTCCAGCAGGGGCTTGGCACCATCCAGTTCGCCTCGCCGTACCTCGCAGCAGGGCAGGCAACGGGGCTGCTCCTACCCTTTACAGGCAAGACCGTCCTGAAACTGGACTCAGCACAGAGCCTCGCGCCATGGTCGACCACAGTGCAGGGCCAGACCGCCACGATGGTCGTCTCTGGGGCCTCTGGGCAATGCGCGGTCGTCCAGCTCGTGATTCGCGGCGTCGCGTGGCAGTTGGGCATCCCCGTGTACCCACCCGGGCCAGTCAAGCTCGTCATGACCTTGGGTCGCACCTTGCTGGTATCCTCAAACGACCACACAGGGCTGCTCCCGAGCAGCACGACCATAATGCAAGTAGGGCTCATTGTAACCGAGAACGATGCGGAGGGAAAGACCATGGACTCGTCACTGGACCAGGAGTACGTGGACGTCACGAACGATCCCCGCCTGTTCCTCTCAGGGTATCTCCTGCAGATCAACGGCTCCAACGTGCAGGCCCTGTCCACTGCAGGCACGGGCCGCATTCAGGCTGGTCTCATGGGCATCCCATGCGTCCAGACCAACTTCTCAGTGGTGATCGCGTCTGCAGCCGTAGTCTCCAGCACTCTGATCTGCACGGGATGCCCGCAGCTCACGGCGCCCGACGATCCGCTCAGCCAGGACTTTCCCAGCTTGTTTCCTAGCGCCATGGACCAGAGCCACTTCACGGTGTCGCTCACGCTCGCGGATGGGAGCACGCGGGTCGTGGTCGAGCCGCTGACTGTCACGGGCTGCCTCAAGCTCGTGGGAGGCACCCTCATGACCACGTGCCCCGGGCTGGCCAACGTGTCGACCCCCAGCACTGTCCAGACCCCTATCCAGCTACGGGTGCTCTCTCGATGGGGCGTGAACGCCAGCCTCACCTGCAACGGGGGGCCTTGCGCTGGGCTGAACCTGGCCCCGCCCGGCGACCCAGCCACGCTCCCGCCCTTCGCGTACGGATCAGCCCTGTCCCTCGGGGTCGTGATACGCCTGGTGAACGGGTCCACCATGCCCGCCACGGGGCTGGGAGGGCTGACCCTGCTGGCCAACGGGATCGCCACGGACGGAGCCAATCTCCAGCTCAGGTACGGCCCGCTCAAGATCGACTACAGCTTCACCAGCAACTGGGGGCTGGTTGGGGGCACGGCCTGGCTCGCAGTGTCGCGGTTTCAGTCTCTCAACATCCTCGGGCCGGCCGTCCTGTACCAGCTCCACTGCTCGAGGCTCTGGCAGGAGGCGGCTTACA
>Ga0214164_1000854_pt1 | contig 18841 bp, 20 predicted proteins | sample TroBogepilimnion_13_FD_153003 | JGI IMG/M metagenome (GOLD analysis project Ga0214164, IMG submission 153003) | Freshwater microbial communities from Trout Bog Lake, WI - Practice 03JUN2009 epilimnion v4 | ecosystem: Environmental > Aquatic > Freshwater > Lake > Epilimnion/Euphotic zone ...
CTAAGCTTGTAATGAGAATATAAAAAAGCAGTTTGAAATTAAAAAGAAATTTATAAGAGAAATTGAGTCATCATTACCCATGGGGGCAGCCATATACCAATTACCTTACATGCCCTTTCCTGAGGTTCCTCCTTTGAACGAATTAAATGCTTATGATTCTTTTGATGGTTTTTTGTATTCAAAAAAATTAAAGTGGTCTTACGGGGGTATTAAAGGTCGTCAAGGTGATTTGTTCTATAGGGCACTTTCTGCTGAGTCTATACAAAGACAGATTGAGATAATTAAAAAGATTGGATTTGGAGGTGTCTATTTGGATTTGAGGGGGTATCCTTCATCAGACATGACCGTATATGAGGAGTTGAAAAAACATTTAGGTGAGCCACTACTCTCAAGTGAGGATAAAAAGGCCTTCTTTTTTTTAATTGAGAAAGCCGCTTCAGCCACTTCTATTTCTCCAGAAGACGTCTTTTTGAAATCTGGATTTTATGCTGATGAACAAGGTGTTAGGCATGAGGCCAAGCTTAATGAACCAGTAAACTTTGCTTCCGGAACTTACCCTATTTATATAGAGACTGTAAAAGGACTCTCTGGAAGGGAGAGCTGGGGAAGATGGTCCGATGCGAATCTTCAGTCCAATGTTCAAATTAAATTTTTTTATGGCCTACCCCGAAAATTTAATTTAGATCTCTTATTAAAAAGTTATCATAATGATAAAAAGATGATGAAGCTCAAGATTGGTAAAAATACTTACAAAGTTAATCTCAAGCCTGGAATATGGAGATACAAAATTATAGTAAATTCATCTGATGAAAATATCGATTTCATAGATTTCTTTCCTCCTGATCCGACTTCACCAAAACAGCTTAATGAGTCATTGGATACCAGAAAGATCAGTGTTGGCTTTATCGAGCTCAAAGTAAGCTGATTCTTATCATGTTTAACGTCATGATCAAATTTTCGGAAAAAATCCTACCATGAAAGCAGTTATTCTAGCAGGGGGTTTAGGCACTCGTATTTCAGAGGAAACCCACTTAAAACCAAAGCCTATGATTGAGATTGGTGGCCGTCCAATTTTATGGCACATCATGAAGATGTATTCCCACCACGGTGTGAATGACTTTGTTATCTGCTGTGGCTACAAGGGCTATGTGATCAAAGAGTATTTCGCAAACTATTTCCTCCACATGTCGGATGTCACGCTCGACATGTCCAATAATTCCATGCAAGTCCATCAGGGCAAGGCAGAACCTTGGAAGGTCACCCTCGTCGATACCGGTGATGAGACCATGACGGGTGGTCGTCTCAAGCGTGTGGCAGACTATGTAAAGGATGAAGAAGCATTTTGCATGACTTACGGGGATGGCGTGAGCGATGTGAACATTACGGAGCTATTAGCATTCCATAAACGTCAGGGTACCCATGCTACGGTTACCGCTACGCTTCCCCCTGGCCGCTTTGGCGCTCTCAATATTCAGGGAGATAGGGTGCTAGGCTTTAAAGAAAAGCCTAAGGGTGATGGTGTGATGATTAACGGGGGATTCTTTGTGCTATCCCCCAAGGTGCTGGATGTCATTAAGGACGACACAACAACTTGGGAGCAATCGCCACTGGAAACGCTTGCCACGACTAATCAGCTATCTGTATTTAGACATGAGGGCTTCTGGCAGCCGATGGATACATTAAGAGATAAAACGCACCTCGAAGAGCTATGGGCTTCCGGTCGAGCGCCTTGGAGATCTTGGGAGTGACCCCAAAGTTTTGGCAAGGTAAGCGCGTTTTCTTAACAGGCCATACGGGCTTCAAGGGAGGCTGGCTGTCCTTGTGGTTACAGTCTTTGGGCGCTGAGGTGACTGGCTATGCGCTTAAGCCACCCACAAATCCAAGCCTGTTCGAAGTTGCAAACGTTGCCTCAGGGATGCGTTCGATGATTGGGGATATTAGAGATCTAGACTCCCTCCAAAAGGCTATAAAAGAGGCCAAGCCAGAAATCGTTATCCATATGGCGGCGCAGCCCCTAGTCCGATACTCTTACACCAATCCGGTTGAAACTTATGCTACCAATGTGATGGGTTCAGTGCACCTGCTTGAGTCGATTAGGCATTTGGGGGGTGTAAAGGCGGTAGTGAATGTCACCAGTGATAAATGCTATGAAAACCGAGAGTGGATGTGGGGTTATCGTGAAGATGAGGCGATGGGTGGGTATGACCCATACAGTAACAGCAAGGGGTGTGCAGAGCTTGTGACCGCTGCCTATCGATCTTCGTTCTTTAATCCTGAAGAGTATGCCTCTCACGGCGTTGCGCTTGCTTCCGCACGTGCTGGTAACGTGATTGGTGGTGGTGATTGGGCCGGTGATCGATTGATCCCTGACTTTATTCGCGCAATTGTTGCCGGTGAGACGGTTGTAATTCGAAGCCCGAATGCCATCCGGCCGTGGCAACACGTGTTGGAGCCATTAAGCGGCTATTTGAAGCTCGCTGAGGCACTCTATACGGAAGGGCCTAAATATGGGGAGGCTTGGAACTTTGGGCCGAATGAAAGCGATGCCAAGACGGTTGAGTGGATTATTGGTGAGCTAGTGAATGGTTGGGGTGGCGGTGCAAGATATCGAGTCGATACCAATGGCGCAAATTTACACGAGGCATATTTCTTGAAACTCGATTGTAGTAAGGCGAGGATGCAACTCGGTTGGCAACCTCACTGGGATGCGACAGAGACAATTAAAAGAATATGCGCATGGCACAAAGCCCATTTAAATGGGCAGGATATGAATGTTTATGCCCTAGGTGAGATACAGCAGTACCAGAAAAGTTTATTGAGTTAAGAGACGTTAGTTAAGGGAATCGATATTTTGGATAAATCAGAACAAATTCGCAGCCAAATTGCTGCCCTCGTTGACGAGTATGCTGCCATTAAGTATGTGCCCAAAGCTTTTGAAGGCGGTAATACAGTCATTCCTCCTTCAGGCAAGGTGCTCGATGCGGCAGAATTAAAGGCGATGGTTGAGGCATCCTTGGATGGATGGTTAACGACTGGCCGTTTTAATGAGGCTTTTGAGAAAAAGTTGGCGAATTATTTAGGTGTTCGTTACTTATTAACAACAAACTCTGGCTCATCAGCTAATTTATTGGCTTTTTCAGCATTAACTTCAGACAAGTTGGGTGATCGGGCAATCAAACCGGGTGATGAGGTGATTGGGGTTGCTGCCGGATTTCCTACAACGGTGAATCCTATCTTACAGTTTGGGGCTGTACCTGTGTTCGTAGACATTGATATGAAAACCCACAATATTGATGTCACAAAAATTGAAGCAGCCATTAGTTCGAAAACAAAAGCAGTGATGCTAGCTCACTCTCTTGGCAATCCATTTAATATTAAAGTAGTGATGGATATTTGTAAGAAGCATAACTTGTGGCTGATTGAAGATAACTGTGACGCACTAGGCTCGCGTTATAGCGGTCAGTTGACTGGAACTTTTGGTGATATCGGCACGTTGAGCTTTTACCCAGCTCACCACATCACGATGGGTGAGGGTGGGGCGGTATTTACCAACAATTCAAAACTCAAGATGATCATTGAGTCTTTCCGCGACTGGGGTCGTGATTGTTACTGCCCTGGTGGTAAGGATAATACTTGCGGCAAGCGTTTCTGTTGGCAGTTGGGGGATCTTCCTGAGGGCTATGACCATAAGTACACTTATTCACATTTAGGCTACAACCTTAAAATTACAGATATGCAGGCTGCTTGCGGTCTAGCGCAGCTTGATAAGCTTGATGGTTTTGTACAGCTCCGAAAAGATAATTTTAAATATCTACGTGATCGTCTAAAGTCTTGTGAGGAGTTTTTAATTCTCCCGGAGGCAACTGAAAATAGTGACCCATCTTGGTTTGGTTTTTTAATTACGATTAAGCCAGAAGCTAATATTCGTCGCGTAGATTTACTTGAGTATTTAGATCAGAACAAGATTGGTACTCGTTTGTTATTTGCAGGTAATTTAACGCGTCAGCCATACATGAAGGGCAGAAATTACAGAGTGAGTGGTGAGCTCACAAATACCGATGTTGTGATGAATGACAGTTTCTGGATCGGTGTGTATCCGGGACTCACAAAAGAGATGTTGGATTTTACGGCAGATAAGATCGAGTCTTATCTAGGCGTGAATTTTTAGTATTATAGAAAACCACTTAATGAAAGCTTCAGACGCAGTAGCAAAATTTCTAATATCTCATGGCATTCATACCTGTTTTGAGTTGGTTGGTGGAATGATTACACACTTGCTCGATAGCTTTGCTGAATCTGGGCAGTTTAATATTATTTCCATGCACCATGAGCAAGCTGCAGCATTTGCTGCAGAAGGTGTTGCAAGGTATTCACGAGGTAAGCAAGTTGCCGTTGCAATGGGTACAAGTGGTCCAGGCGCGACAAACCTCATCACGGGAATTGGTAGTTGCTGGTTTGACTCAGTACCTTGTCTATTTATTACTGGTCAGGTTAATACTCGAGAGCTTAAAGGTGCGGGAGCCATTAGACAGCAAGGTTTTCAAGAGTTGGATATCGTTGAAGTTACACGATCACTTACTAAGTATGCTGTCAGGGTCGATGATGTTCAAGATTTGATCCCGGCCTTGCATAAGGCATTGTCGGCCGCGCTTAGTGGTCGTCAGGGGCCTGTTCTTATTGATATTCCCAATGACATTCAACGTGCCGATATATCAGATGCTTTGCTGGATGAATGGTTGGGTAAGCCATTCGAAATAACGAAAAATATGGAGCTCGGCGAAAAAGAGCTTAAGCAATTTCAGTCGATGTGCAATGAGTCTCGAAGGCCGTTAATTTGTATTGGGGGTGGGGCTCGATGGTCTGATTCAATGAATCAGTTCTTAATCGAAGCTGATGCTTTAACTATCCCATTCGTATCAACTCTAATGGGACACGAGCGCGTAGTTGTGTGTAAATCCTATTTTAATATGATCGGAAGCTATGGAAACCGTGAAGCTAATTGGGCTGTTCAAAATTGTGACTTATTAATAGTATTGGGTGCGCGCTTAGATGTCAGACAAACTGGTGCAAATGTTAATGATTTTGCTCGGCATGCGAAAATCATACAGGTTGATATTGAACAGAATCAGTTAAATAACAGAATCCATGCTGATCTAAGTTTATGTATATCTGCAGATAGTTTCTTCAGATCAATTCGGCTAGATGCAAAAACTTTTACTCATTTAGATGAAACTTGGTTTGATGAACTTTCTCTCAAGCGTTCTAAGGCCAGCATTAACGAGTATGAAGATTGGCTAATCAGTCCAAATACGGTTTTTAAGCAACTTAATCATCATTTATCATCAGTTTCAGTAGATTATGTCTGTGATGTCGGTAATCATCAGATGTGGGCTGCACAAAACCTTCGTTTATCAAATGGGCAGGCTGTTCATTACAGTGGTGGTATGGGGGCGATGGGCTTCGCGCTTCCAACGGCAATAGGTGTCGCTATTCAATCAAAAGGGAAAGTTGTTGTTATTGCTGGTGACGGGGGGCTGCAAATTAATATTCAGGAGCTAGACACACTTATGCGATTGAATCTGGATATCACAATTATTGTGATGAATAACTTATCGTTGGGAATGGTGAAGAATTTTCAAGACATGTATTTTGATGGCCGTGATCAATCAACTAAAAAAGGTTATAGTAGTCCGTCCTTTACAGCTATAGCGTTAGCATATGGCATAAAAGCTGAGTGTGTAACTAATTCAATAGAGATGGAACAGGCTATAAGCTCTATAGTTAATAATAAAGGACCATTGCTTATTGAGATAATTATGGAGGATGCAACAGAGTGCCGTCCTCGTTTAGCCTTTGGTTCGAAATTAGATGAACAATTTCCTAAGTGGAATGGTTAGCGAGTAGAATGTGAGCAAGAGAATTGCCATTTTAGGGGCAACTAGCCAAATTGCTAAAGATCTAATCTTCTTACTTTCCACCGAAGTAGACAAACAACTTCATTTATTTGCACGTCGCCCCAATAATGTTATTGAATGGTTAAATGATGTTGGTTTGTCCGATCGTTATTTAGTTAATGATTTTTCAATATTTGGTAAACAAGAGTTTGATGCCATCATTAACTTTGTTGGAATTGCAAACCCTTCGCAAGCAGCGGCCATGGGTGCTGCTATCTTTGATGTAACTTTGGAATATGATGAGTTGGCACTTAATTATGTGCGGCAACATCCTGAGTGCCGCTACATTTTTTTGAGTAGTGGTGCCACTTATGGTTCAAGTTTTGATACATCAGCTGATGCCAAGACTGAGGCAACAGTTGCTATAAACAACTTACAACCTCAGGATTGGTATGGTGTCGCGAAACTCCATACCGAATGTCGACATCGCTCGCTGGAATATTTGCCGATTATTGATGTAAGAATTTTTAACTACTTCAGCCACACCCAGGACATGGATGCAAGATTTTTGATCACCGATATCGTACGTGCTATTCGCGACAAAACAGTGCTCAAGACTTCAGCGAATCATATGGTGCGTGACTATATTGGCCCCAATGATTTTCATAAATTAATTAGTTCGATATTAAACTCCCCAGCAAAAAATGATGTTGTAGATTGCTATACTAAACAAGCTGTGGATAAGCTAAGTCTATTAAATATGATGGAAGCTGAATTTGGACTTTGTTATGAAGTGATTGATGATGAGGTGGGGATTAATGCAACTGGAAAAAAACCCAACTACTTCTCTCTCAACAGAAATGCTAGAAATTTTGGATATCGGCCAACCATGACTTCAATTGATACTGTTATTGTGGAGGCAAAGAAATATTTTGCTTCAATTAATTAGGGCTTGTAATTGATAAAAAAAAATAAGAATTTTCGGTACATTAAACAGCTGAAATTTGTCAGTGTTGGAATTGTAAATACCATTTTTGGTTATTTGTTGTATGCGTCTCTTATAACGTTAGAACTGGCTCCTCAGGCTGCATTATTTCTAGCAACTATAGGAGGTTTTATTTTTAATTACTTTAGCTTTGGAAGATTTGTGTTTTCAAAAGCCCACCGTCCCGTTATTTTTTTTAGATTTGCTTTTGCATATGCGATTGCGTATTTGGTAAATGCTATTTCTTTACATTTTATGCTCGATGCAATAAATCTAAATGCATTTTATGCCCAGATTTTTTGTATACCCCTTGCTATAACGGTAACATGGGTATTATTAAATTATTGGGTTTTTCAAAATGACTAAAAAAAACAAAGAAATGATTAGTATTTTAACTCCATGTTACAACGAGTCCGAAAATATTGAGGAGTTGGTTAAGCGGATTGAAAAGGTAATGGTTGATGTGGGATACGAATATGAGCATATTTTTATTGATAACTCATCAACGGATGGAACGGTTGATAAAATAAAAGAGTTTTGCAAGCAAGATAGAAGAATAAAACTTATAGTAAATTCCAGAAATTTCGGTCATATAAGGTCTCCATACTATGGCATTCTTCAATCAAAGGGGGATGCATGTATTTTAATCGCCTCTGACCTGCAAGACCCGCCTGAGATGATTTTGGATTTTATTGATAAATGGGAAGCTGGAAGTAAGATCGTTTTAGCCGTGAAGCCAGAATCCCAAGAGTCTTCGTTGATGTTTTTTATCAGAAAATGCTATTACAATTTCATCACTAAAATTTCAGAGGTTCCGCTGGTTAAAAATGCAACAGGAGCGGGATTATTTGACAGAGTTGTCGTTGATATTTTGAGGAAAGTTGAAGATCCCTACCCTTACTTTAGGGGACTTCTATGTGAGATTGGATTTCCCATAGCAACCGTTGCTTTTAAACAACCTCGCAGGACCAGAGGGGTTACCAAAAATAATTTTTATAATTTGTATGATATTGCAATGTTGGGTATTACCAACCACTCAAAGATACCTCTAAGATTAATGACGATGAGTGGCTTCATTCTTGCTTTTATGAGTCTTCTATTGGCTTTCTGTTTCTTGGTCGCTAAATTAATTTATTGGGATAAGTTCACGCTGGGTACTGCACCCATCCTCATAGGTATGTTCTTTTTTGGTGCGGTGCAGACTTTCTTTATAGGTGTACTTGGTGAATATATTGGTTCGATTCACACTCAAGTTAGAAATATGCCTCTAGTTATTGAATTGGAGCGTGTTAATTTTGACTAGCTTTCCTAATTCAAAATTTTAATTCAAGCTTGCAAATTCAATATAACGCATCACGGTATCAGTTTTTGACCAACGACCTCTCTGCATAATTTTTGCAAGATTTTCCCCTGAGGTTAGCATATCCTGAGCCGCGCCGACTCTCATCGAGTGACCGCTAATACGTTCAACTATATTAGGGTTTAGCTCAGATTTTTTGGCGAGTTTTTTGAAAATTCGATTTATTTGTGAAGGGCCTAGTTTTTCTGTGACTTCGCCAACTTGGTTAATTCCTCTAAATATCTTTCCTGAGTTGATTTTTGCTGCAACAATCCACTCACTAATCGCAGTTTGTGACTCTTTGCTTAAATGCAGCCATCGACCCAATCCATCTTGATCCGTTTTGCTGCGACATAGTTTTATCTTAATTCAATTGTCACCTGTATATGAAATGTCCTCAATATTTAGAGATACCAATTCTGATCTCCTGCACATGCCGTCATATGCGGTTAGTAATAAGGCTCTATCTCTTAGAGAGATGAGTGAATTGTCTATGTGAGCTAACATGCTTCGAAGTGTTCCCATGTTAATTCCCTGCGCTTGTTTGCTTTCACGCCCAAGTTTTCTGCGCATTCTTCTCATCTCTATCCTTACGTCTGGATGCGTGGTTGGATCATTCAATTGATTGAGTCTGTGAATGGCGGAAATTGAAGCGACAGCAATTCTAATACTGGCAGATGTTAGTTTTCCATCAGCGAGTTCCTTAATATAGGTTGTCACAATATAACTATCTGCTGGTAAGGATAAAGCCTGATGGCTTTCACAAAAGTTAATAAAGCGTTCAAAATTTGCTTTGTATGCACGGATAGTAGCAGGTGCATATGCTCCCTCAATCTTACTAATTGTATTTTCTAGCAATAACTTTGGTGTATGATTATCCATCTAAATACTCCATATATGATACTATATGGATCATTATATAGGCTAAATAGATTGATTACAAGTGAGCAATTAAGAGCTGCTAGAGCGTTGTTAAGGATGACTGTAGTTCAATTGGCTGAATTATCTAGTGTAGGTGAAGCTACGATTAAACGTATAGAAGCTGGAAGCGGTTTACCGAACGCAAATATAAAAACACTTAACTCTTTGATGAAGGCGCTTGATTCCGTTGGAATTAAGTTTATTGGTACGCCTGATGATCGTCCCGGAGTTAGGCTTAAATAATCATGGTCGGCATTCCTAAACGAAAACGTTCTGGCGGCCCTAAAACCGAGGCTGGTAAATTGGCCGCCTCTGGTAATTCAATTAAGACCTGCGCGTATTCTAGTATTGTCACAATTCCTGGGGAGTCACAGGAAGGCTTCCAAAGCCTCTATGAGGAGTTTTGACCAGCCTTGCACCTCAGGGGGCGGTCGAGCAGTCGATGGTCTATGACCTGGCTGCAATCACCTGGAAGAAGATTCGTCTTGATGGCCTTGAGCAATCGGCCCAAGCGAGGGTGTTATCTAAACCCGTGACATGCTTTGATCTAAGGCGCGAGTTGAGCATCAGTTACAGGTATGACTGGATAGTCAAAGATATCTCAATGTTGACTGAAGATGCTGTAAGAGAGTCAAATGAGCATTTGGTATTCATTTCCAGGTTAGGGGATTATGGGATCTCTAAGGATGACTTTTATGCGCTGCCGCAAACCCATCCCTCTTTTTTTAAGTTGATTAAGGAGATGGCTCTAGATACCTTCGACTATATTGATGATCCCAATCCATTGCCGGAACAACTGGTTCGATTGAATAAGGTCTATGAGGATGGTCAATCTGAGCCATTCGTCCACTTTGCCATGCGCCACATTCGGGAGCGAGCAGAGGAGATAAAGTGGGCTTATGCGCACTTGGAAGAAATTCAGGTGGCCATAAAGGCGGTAAGAGAAAAGAGACTCCTTGATCTAATGCAGGAGGCCGGCTTTATGCGTGCACGTGATGAGCTGGGTCGTGCATTTTCTCGTGGGTTGGCGGAGCTTCGCAAGCAACAAGAATAGCGCCTTAATATGAAAGCCATTGATGTGACCCCAGAAGAATAGTCAATTTTACAAAACGGACTAATTCTCATTTGGAAGGTGAGGGTTAGTCTGCTAATGCACGTTAGCTGCCTAGTCACGATTACAAAGATTTTCGCCTTCATTGGTTTGTGTTAAAATCCCAATCAAAATAACAACTATTAATAAGGGAAAAGATCTTGGCAAATAAAGTGGCGATCATCACGGGGATCACTGGCCAAGATGGTGCCTACCTTACAGAGCTTCTGCTAGCTAAGGGTTACACTGTCTATGGAACATACCGCAGAACCAGTTCGGTAAACTTCTGGCGTTTAGAGGAACTTGGCGTCCAGGCTCACCCGAACCTGCACCTCGTCGAGTATGATCTCACAGACCTGGGCTCAAGCATCGCTCTCGTTCAGAAGGTGCAACCGGATGAGATCTATAACCTCGCCGCACAGAGTTTTGTTGGTGTGAGCTTTGATCAGCCAAGCACCACCGCCCAGATCACCGGTATCGGTTGCCTTAACCTGCTTGAGGCCATCCGCCTCGTTAACACCAAAATCCGCTTCTATCAGGCGAGCACCTCCGAGATGTTCGGTAAGGTTCAGGCCGTCCCGCAGATTGAAGAAACCCCTTTCTACCCAAGGAGTCCCTACGGCGTGGCTAAGCTATACGCGCACTGGATGACTGTTAACTACCGTGAGAGCTATGGCATCTTCGGTTCTAGCGGGATCCTCTTCAACCACGAGTCTCCGCTCCGTGGCCGCGAGTTTGTGACGCGCAAGATCACCGACAGCGTTGCTAAGATTAAGTTACGTAAGCTTGATTGCTTAGAGTTAGGTAACCTTGACGCTAAACGCGATTGGGGCTTCGCTAAAGAGTACGTTGAGGGCATGTGGCGCATGCTCCAGGTCGACGAACCAGATACCTTTGTTTTGGCGACCAATCGGACCGAAACTGTCCGTGACTTCGTGAAGATGGCGTTCAAGGGTGCAGGAATGAACGTCGAGTTCAGCGGGAAAGCTGAAAGCGAAGTCGCTGTTGATGCTGATACAGGCAAGGCAGTGATGCGTATCAATCCTAAGTTCTATCGTCCTGCCGAGGTTGAGTTGCTGATTGGCAACCCGGCCAAGGCCAAGGCCAAATTAGGTTGGAAGCCTAAGACCACGCTGAAGGAACTTTGCCAGATGATGGTGAAGGCTGACCTGCGCAGAAATGAGGCTGGATTTTCGTTTTGAAGATTCTGGTAACGGGTGCTGAGGGCTTTACAGGGAGGCACTTTGTTGAGCATGCAATCGCTGCTGGTTACGATATTCACGAGCTTAAATCGGACCTCACCAGCCAAAATCAGTTGATGGATGAGGTCCTTGATGCATCCCCCGATCTCGTTGTTCACTTGGCAGCTATCAGTTTTGTGTATCACGCCGATCCTTCTGCCTTCTATCATGTAAATGTTGTTGGTACGACTAACTTACTCGATGCACTCACTGCATTGTCTAGGCCACCCAAAAGGATTTTAATTGCAAGTAGTGCTAACGTGTATGGCAATACGATTAACTCGCCAATTACAGAAGAAGATCCGCCAAGTCCGATCAACCACTACGCGATGAGCAAGCTTGCTATGGAGTGCATGGCAAAAACCTACCTTGATAGGCTCCCAATTTTTTTCACTCGACCTTTTAATTATATTGGACCTGGTCAAGATGTATCTTTCGTGGTCCCTAAGATCATCAAACATTTTGCTAATAAAGCTCATTTTATCGAGCTTGGCAATTTAGATATTGAGAGAGAATTTAATGATGTTAGGTTCTTGGTGGACGCATACCTTCGTCTATTAAAAAATGCTGGAATTGGTGAAACTTATAATATTTGCTCGGGTATGGCTTTTGGTTTAAACCGAATAATTGATATATTGTCGGAAATTACTGGCTATGAAATTCGGGTTGAAGTTAATCCAGCCTTTGTTCGAAAAAATGAAATTAAATCTTTATTTGGGAGTCCGGCGCATTTAATAGCCTGTACCGGAAAACTTAAGAAAGTCTCTCTTGAAGAAACACTCTTGTTAATGCTAGACAGCCAAATTGATAAAAGAAATAATTCGTAAAAATAGATTTATTTACAAGCTGGCAAGGAGTGTTTATCTTGGGCTGTTCTATCCATTAATCTTTCTATCTTCATTTTTTAGATCACGTAAATTTCATCTCCAAAATCACAGCATAGGTTTGATTTGCGTTCATCGTGATACTGGACTGGGTAGGGCAGCCCAACTTCTATCAGATGCAATAAAAAAGAATTTTAAATCGCTCCCCTTATTTTTAGCTAATTTAAGTGTTAGGGGGATTAAAGAATATATCAAACTTAGTCCGAATATTAATATATACGTTGGAAATCCGGATATTTTTATTACATCCTTCAGTAAATTCTTAGGTTTTATAATTTTCAAAAAATATAATGTCGGTTTTTGGTTCTGGGAGCTTGAAAACATACCATTGCCATGGAGGCTCTCAAAAAGAATTGTTGATGAAGTCTGGGTTCAGTCTGAGTTTGTCTTCAGCGCATTTAAGAGCATTTCAGATAATGTGATAAAGATTCCTTTTTATGTTGAAGTTGAATCGAATCCTTCTTTGACCCGTGAAAAATTAAATTTACCAAATGGCGTGTTTATCTTTATTTTTACTTTTGATTTTCTGTCTCACTACGAAAGAAAAAATCCTGAGGCTGTTGTTAGGGCATTCGTTTCTGCATTTGGAGATAGAGAAGACGTTTTATTATTAATTAAAACAGTTAACGGTAATGCCACGCCTGAATATAAAGTTAAGTTGAGTCGGTTAACTGAAAGTTTATCTAACGTGGAGTTTAGGGATAAGTTCCTAAGTTATGAGGAACAGGTTGGCTTAATTTCGCTATCCGATTGTTATGTTTCGCTCCATAGATCGGAAGGGTTAGGTTTGGGTATGGCTGAGGCTATGTATCTAGGTAAGCCAGTGATAGCTACAAATTACTCGGGCAATCTTGAATTTATGAATGAACGTAACGCATGTTTAGTCAAGTTCGACATGGTATCGGTTTCTGATGATGGCTATATTTATGGCAGTGGGCAGAAGTGGGCTGATCCTGACACTTGTGATGCGGCTAACTACATGATAAGAATTATAGATGACGTTGCTTATCGAGAGTCTATTGGTCGACAGGCTTCTGTTGATATGCGAAATAACTTCTCAAAATCCAGATTTGAGAAGTTCGTCAATCAACGCCTGAATGAAATTTTAATTAGTCACCCTTTAGATTAGTTAATAAACAATTACTTACAAAACGGACTAGTTCTCATTTTGAAGGTGAGAGGCCCTAACAATAATTTCCGTTTTAAGGCTTAGTTAGGGGGGGCGCTAATACCACTTAACGTATCTATAAATTATGATCAATTGACAGATTTCTGTTTCCTGGAAAGGGCTTCCCAATTGACCTAAGTTTGGGCATGGCCTTTCCAAGCTGACCAAAATCGCTTGCTACAAGCATGCGGTTGCAGGTATATTTGCGTACGTCGATATACGTTATTTTATGACAAGCCGCGCCGGATATTTATTGGATCTATTTGGTCCGCTACCAAATTATTTTGAATGGGTCCCATGTCTTTTTTTCATTTCTTGGCCTTAGGGTTGCAGGATCTTCGTCAGGCTCTGCTTAGCTCACCAAAGTGGCTTTATCTTGGCCTGGTTGACATTCAACTAAGATACAGACGTTCCATCATTGGACCATGGTGGGTCACAATCAGTACAGGCATTATGGTGGGTACGCTAGGCTTCCTTTGGTCTAAAATCTTCGCATCCGATATCCAAAACTATATGTCATTCTTTGCCATCGGTTATGTGATCTGGGGTTGGATGTCTGCACAGATACTTGACGCTTCCCTTGGGTTCTCACAATTTGAATCGACGATCAGGCAAATTAGTCAGCCGTTCCATATTTACATTCTGCGCTTGCTCGTTCGCCAAGCCCTCATCCTGCTTCACAACTTTGTGATTGTATTGATTGTACTCTTGTTCGTTGGCAAGGGTATCCCATTAACGAGCCTCATATCGATCCCAGCTATTATTCTTGTGCAGCTAATTATTTTTTTTCTATCCGTTACCATTGCTATTTTTTGCACGCGCTTCCAGGACATGGTGCAGGTAGTCGCAAGTCTGATGCAGATCATATTCTTTCTATCCCCCATCTTATGGGAGCCAGGTGCGCTTAAGGGCAGGGCATATATTGCTGAATTTAACCCCGTCTATCACTGGCTTGAGATCGTTCGAACTCCGCTACTAGGCGGATTTCCTAGCCTGACAAGTTGGCTCTGGTCGTTGGGCTCACTCCTCTTGGCTATTCTTCTCTCTTTCTTCTTCTTGGGCCGCTACCGCTCAAGAATTGCATATTGGATTTAAGTGATGGCATCCGTTGAACTTAGTCATGTAGATGTAAGATTTCCAATTTATTCGACCAATAATCGGTCTTTTAAGAACACGCTAATTGGCAAGGCTGTGGGTGGCGTGATCGCCAAAAATGGCCCCCACCATCATGTCGAGATCACTGCACTTCGTGATATCAACCTAAGCCTAAAGCATGGAGACCGTATTGGACTGATCGGCCCAAACGGTGCTGGTAAGTCAACGCTTCTTAGAACAATTGCGGGCGTATATAGCCCCTCCTCCGGATCGATTAAGGTTGATGGGAAGATTGCATCCTTGATCGATATCTCGCTCGGTATGGACCCCGAGGCGACTGGTTTTCAGAACATTCGTATGCGCGGCGTTATGATGGGGCTTTCGCTGAATGAGGTAAAACAGATTGAAGAAGAAATTGCTGATTTTACCGAGCTGGGCGATTTTTTGAATATGCCGGTTAGAACATATTCCAGTGGTATGCATATGCGCTTGGGGTTTGCGGTTTCAACAGCCGTTCCCGCAGACATCATCTTGATGGATGAGTGGTTAAGCGTTGGCGATGCAAACTTTTTAGAGAAGGCTGAAAATCGTTTGCTCAACTACATCGATAGAAGCTCTATCCTAGTCATTGCTACACACTCAAAGGATCTTCTGCAGAAGATAAACGCCATTCCATTCCAGATGGCATTAAGCGGTACATGATGCTTCGGTGGCGTCTTATCCAACCCCCGCTTTAATTTGCTAACCTTTTTCTGTGTTAAAATTATCCCGTTAAGCTTCAATTATCGAACCTGCTCATAATTTTTTTATGTGGACCCTGACTTGATTCCAAAAGTTGCCATCTTGATGGGTTGCTTCAATGGTGCTAAGCATATTTCTGAGCAACTCGAATCTATAGCCTCTCAAACCCACTTGAATTGGTGTCTCTACGCGTCCGATGACGGTTCTACAGATGAGACGATTGATATTCTTAAGGCATATCAATCAAGATGGGGTGGGGATAAGCTTGTGATCATAATGGGGCCTCGAGCGGGCTTCTGTAGAAACTTTCTCACGCTCGCCACTAATCCTGATATTGTCGCCGATTTCTATGCATTCTGTGACCAGGATGACGTGTGGAAGCCTAATAAGATAGAACGTTCGTTAAGTGATCTAGCAAACCATGCTAAGAGCATTCCAGCCCTATATTGCGCAAGTACAAGCTTTGTTGATCGGGATCTGAATTTTATTGGTCTCTCACCATTGCCTACTGAAGTGCCTGGTTTTGGGAATGCATTGGTTCAGAATATTGCTGGGGGTAATACGATGGTTTTTAGCAGCGCCCTCAAAAAAATGCTTGAAAGGTTCGGGTGTGTCGATGTCAGCTTGCATGATTGGTGGCTATACATCCTGGCAACATCAACCTCCGGTGCTGTTTTGTACGACCCAGAGCCATCTGTTTTATATAGGCAGCATGAGGATAACTTAATTGGAAAGAATAACTCCCTTCTTAGTAAAGTCATTGGAGTAAAAAGATTATTGTGTGGTGAGTTTAAGCGCTCAATAGATCAGAATTTGGCTGCACTGGAAAGATGCCCTGAGATGCTAACTTCCGATGCCCTGCAGCTGCTCAATAGCTTTAAGACAGCCAGGAGTGGATCTCTTTTATGTCGATTGGCCATGATTCATCGCTATGGACTCTCTAGGCGATCTCTTGTTGGCTTATTAAGTCTTTATGTGGCTGCGTTATTTAAAAAGATCTAATGCTTCTAATGCCATGATTTTTTGGCACTTCCATGCCATGCGTCCTGGTGGTAAAGTCTAGCAACTTTCAGTGAATACCCAACGGATTCCAAGTTGAGATTAAATAAACCAAAAATAGCAGTGCTCATGGCAGCCTTCAACGGCAAGTCTTGGATTGGAAATCAGGTTAACTCGATCCTGTCACAGGATTCGGTAGATCTCACTATAATCACAAGCGTTGACCAATCTAAAGACGGTACCGAGCAGTTCGTCGACCAGCTATCGCTGGGCGAGCCGAGGCTTAAGATTCTGCTACACGGTAAGAAGTTTGGTGGTGCCGGCCCCAACTTCTACCGACTGATGAGTGAGGTTGACTTCTCGGGGTTTGATTTTGTTGCATTTTCCGACCAGGATGACCTTTGGCTCCCCAATAAACTCTCTAGGGCCTGTGACCAGCTCACCCAATCAGGTGCCGATGCCTACTCGAGCAACGTGACCGCCTTCTGGCCGGATGGCCGTCAGGTGCTCGTCAATAAGTCCCAGCCCCAGGTGCGCTGGGACTTTCTGTTCGAGGCCGCAGCCCCTGGCTGCACCTACGTCATGTCGAGCAAGCTCGCTCGTGAGCTGCAGTCCTTCATCCTGAAGAATCCCAAGAGAATGCAAAAGATTGCCATGCACGACTGGTTTACCTACGCGTTCGCGAGGGTGAGGCGCTACCGTTGGGTGATCGATAGTTACCCCGGTATGCTCTACCGACAGCACGAACAGAACCAGATGGGAGCCAACTCGGGTTTTCGGGCATTTATCTACCGGGTTGACAAGGTGCTAGATGGCTGGGGGCTTGGACAGTCGGCGTTGATCGCCGACGCCCTCGGTCTACTAGAGAAACAGCCCGTGAAGCGCTGGCTCTCCGGGACGCGTATTGGCTACCTGAGGTTGGCACTTAACTTTTGGCAGTGCAGACGCAGGCTGCAGGATAAGTTCCTGTTCCTTGGTGCCTGCCTGATGCTGGCGGTCATCGGGTCAAGAATTAAGAAGTAGGGTACGTTAATGCCGTTTACCGTGCCGGTTCAAATCCCTGGGCCCCTTGGCCAGCATTCTTTGCTAAAATGCTAAGAATATGAACACCCAACCCTCAATGCTCTCCATCTGGGCGCCCGTCGTAGCCGGGCTGGTGACGCTGCTCCTCACGAGATTGATGCTGGCCTCTGCTTTATTTGCTGGGATTCAGGACGTCCCCAACGGGCGCTCCCTGCATCACACCCCGACCCCAAGGATTGGTGGTCTTGCGATGATGTTGTCGGTGCTCGCTGCCTGGCTACTCCTGAACGAGACGGCAATCACTTGGCTCCTTTACGGGGTGATAGTCTTGATGCTCATTTCGCTTGTCGATGACCTCAGGGATCTCTCTGCCAGGGTGCGTTTATTCGGGCACCTTATGGTTTCGACTGGATTTATCCTCTTTGGCCTACCACACATGACTTTTTTCTGGGCAGCGCTCTTGGTCGTGGGGATGGTCTGGATGACCAACCTCTATAACTTTATGGACGGCGCGAACGGCCTGGCAGGGGGGATGGCCGTCATCGGCTTTGGCTTCTATGCCCTGGCCTCAGGGCTTGCCGGAGACCTCAATTTTGTGCTGGTGAACCTTGCCATTGTCGCCGCCAGTCTTGCCTTCCTCACCTTTAACTTTGGGAGGGCGAGCGTGTTCATGGGCGACGCGGGATCGATCCCGCTGGGATTCTTAGCTGGCGCGATTGGACTCTTGGGCTGGCAGAGGGGGCTCTGGCCGCTTTGGTTTCCGGTTCTTGTCTTCTCCTGCTTTGTTCTAGATGCCACGGTGACACTTCTCAAGCGACTACTCCGAGGGGAGCGTGTATGGGAGGCGCACCGAGAGCACTACTACCAGCGCCTCATCCAGATGGGGTGGAGCCACCAAAAAACGGCCCTCGTTGAGTATGCGATCATGTTGGCTTCTGGCGGGGTTGCTATGGTTGCGACCCATCGACCGTTCATCGTGGTCACTGGCTTGCTAGGTCTTTTTCTTTTGATCACCCTTTATTTGATGCGTGTTGTGGATCTAAGGTGGCATCATCATGGCTAGACTCAGCATCATAAAAAGATTTCCAAATCACCTGCTGAGCTTCTTTGCAAGATTGCACGACCTTGTGGCTGTCTGCTTGGCATGGATGATAGCCTACGCGCTTCGTTTTAATTTTGATATCCCGGCCGAGCATGCGGCGATCATGTGGCAAAGTCTTTTTCCGGTGCTACTAATTCAACTGCTCTCATTCTCGGTATTTGGTCTCTACCGTGGGATATGGCGGTTTGCTAGCCTGCCAGATCTAAAGCGTATCCTCAATGCCGTGATCTCAGCGGCGCTATTGATCGCCACCATCTCATTCATGCTGCGTGGCTACCTGGTGGTGCCGCGCTCGGTGCTCGTCATTAGCCCATGCCTATCGATCCTCTTTCTCGGGGGTAGCCGGTTCTTTTACCGTT
>Ga0214164_1000858_pt1 | contig 18784 bp, 13 predicted proteins | sample TroBogepilimnion_13_FD_153003 | JGI IMG/M metagenome (GOLD analysis project Ga0214164, IMG submission 153003) | Freshwater microbial communities from Trout Bog Lake, WI - Practice 03JUN2009 epilimnion v4 | ecosystem: Environmental > Aquatic > Freshwater > Lake > Epilimnion/Euphotic zone ...
GACAAAACGAATGTACTTTGGTGTGGCACAGAAGTAGGATTAAACAACCTCCAGTTATCTGCTTTGCCGTTCAACTACTACAGCTTTAGCGGGTTGAAGATAACGGACCAGGTTCGTGGCATCTATTCGGCCAATGGAAAAGATATTTGGCTAGCTACCTACAAATCGGGTTTCTACAAATACAACACAACCAACGACAATACCCGTTCCTTTAATTTCAAACCAGACAATTCCTTTTATAATGGAACAAGGTCGGTCATCATCAATAAAGACAATGTGTTGGTTGGTACGCTTGATGGGATTGTTCAGATTAATGGTGATGGTACTAACTATCAGAACATCCTACAAGGCAATGCAGTCTTTGCGATGTGTAAGGATCGAAAAAGCAATGTATGGGTAGGCACTAATAATGGTTTGTTCAGGATAGATAACAATGGAACAATCCAAAGCTATGCAACCAAGTTTACCACAGCCAAAGGGTTCACTTCCCCCTTTGTACGCTCTATTTTCGAAGATCACAGTAGCAATATATGGGTAGGGTTTGAGAATGGAGGAATTGCTTTTATCAACACCAAAACAGATACCCCAATCTTTGTTACAAGCAAGAGCGATAATGAAGGCGTATTTGGAAGCACCATCTATAGCGTTGCAGAATATCCTGATAACACTTTATGGATTGGCTCAGAAAGCGGATTGACCAAAATGACATTACCCAATGTAGGAATACAAGGAATTGCAAATGCAACATTCAAGAACTACTCTGTTCAGAATGGATTGCCCGATAAATCCGTCAATGGAATACTTAGTGATGATAATGGGCATCTCTGGATCAGTAGCATCAAAGGACTAGTGAAGTTTGACATTGCTTCCGAGATCTTTCAAAACTATTTACCCAACTTATATTTCAATCATGGCTGCTGTTATAAGCTTAGCAGGCACCAGTTTTATTATGGTACTTCTGATGGATTTATCGAGTTTGATCCCGCAGCCATTGCAGAAGATAAGTATTTGCCAGATGTCGCTATCTCGGATGTAAAGCTTTTTAATCAGTCCATAAAAATAGATGAGGCGTTTAATGGAGATGTAATCTTAAATCAATCATTATCAAATACTAAGAAACTTATTTTTAATTATAAGAATAATGTTTTCACCCTCGACTTTGCCGCCCTACACTTTGCCAATCCCGAGCAAAACATGTTTGCCTATAAAATGGAAGGTTTTGACAAAGACTGGATTCAAGCAACAACTAGTAGTCGGAGTGCCACTTATACCAATCTCGACCCAGGCACCTACACCTTTAAACTAAAAGCTGCCAACTATTTAGGAATATGGAATGACAATCCAGTAGAATTGAAGATAACCATACTTCCTCCACCGTGGAAGACGTGGTGGGCAATCCTTATTTATATTGCGCTCGCCATTACATTCCTGTACTATTTTACTATCTATGTTCTGGATCAGATAAAGCAAAAACACCAGCTTAGGTATGAGCAGATAGAAAAGAATCAACTAAAGAACCTAGATGCATTAAAGACCCAGTTCTTTACTGATATATCCCATGAATTCAGAACGCCCCTTTCACTGATTCTAGGACCATCGGAGGAAATACTTGCTAGTGATGCCATCAATAGCGATGTGAGGCATAAAGCACAACTAATCAATAGAAACAGTAAAAAACTACTCTACCTTATTGACGAGTTGATGACCTTTCAGAAACTAGATCAAGGGAAATTACAGTTGAAGCCACAACAAGTGGAGATGCTGGGCTTTGTAAAAGATATTTATCAAAACTTTCAGCACCTTGCCCAAAAGAAAGAAATTGAATTTACCATCACCGCTGACAAAGAAAGCTATCTTGTACATGCAGATGCCGGCAAGATGGAGATGGTGTTGAACAATCTTCTTTTCAATGCTTTTAAATATGTGCCACAACAAGGTTCTATCACTATTACAATGCACTTATGCAATAGTCAGCAATTACCTTCTCCCCCACCAAGCAGTCACCAACAATGGCTACAGGTTTCGGTAGAAGATAATGGGAAGGGTATCTCTGATACAGATTTCAGCCACTTGTTTGATCGGTATTTCCAAAGTAACAATGCCCTGAAAGGTACTGGAGTGGGTTTATCATTAACCAAAAGCTTGGTAGAACTACATGGTGGTATCATCACCGCTAAGAGTGAGCCGGGTGTGAAGACTAGCTTCTCCTTTTATTTGCCCATTGACGCTACCTCCTCTGCAACCTTGCCCAACAAAGAAAGTGTTGCGATAGAGCAGAAATATGTTTTTGACTACGACATCAATGATCTGGTGGATGATTCTATTCTTTCGAAAGGTGAGCATCTGGACAGAAGCAAGGCAAAAGATACACTCTTACTGGTGGATGACAATGTGGAAGTATTGGATTACCTTGAAATGGTATTCCAGAATCAATATAATATTGTTCGTGCCGAGAATGGAGTGCAGGCGCTTGCATACTTAGATAATCATGAACCCGATTTGATAATTTCTGATGTGATGATGCCTGAGATGGATGGTATTACCCTCTGTAAAGAGATAAAGACCAACGTACTCATCAGTCATATCCCTATTATACTATTAACTGCTAAAGCAACTGTTGACAATACACTTGAAGGGCTTAAGATAGGTGCTGATGATTATGTGCCCAAGCCTTTTTATCCTGACGTACTGCGTGTGAAAGTGCAGAACTTTATTGAAGCAAAGAAGCGTTTTATTGAACGGTTTGTACAAACAGAAGGTGGTGTGGTAATCCCTAAAAACATTACACATAATCCGCTAGACGAAGAGTTTATGAATAATGTTCTTGCTGCCATCAACAAGAATATGGACAATGAAGAGTTTAGCGTAGAGGAACTAGGCAGTATGGTAGCCATGAGTAGAAGTAATTTGTTCCGGAAGCTTAAGGCAATCACCGGGCAAACACCTGTTGAGTTTATCTATTTTATCAGGATGAACAAAGCAATGCAATTACTACTTGAACGAAAGCATAGTGTATCTCAGATTTCTTTTGAAGTAGGCTTCAAGAGTCCATCGTCATTTACCAAATCATTCAAGAAACAGTTTGGCAAGGCACCTACCGACTATTTAAACAATGCAATAGCAAAACAAAGAGAAGAAGAGGAGGAATAGTTGTGAGTTATAAGTTATAAGTTATGAGTTATGAGTGAAGCCAATTTGTAATAAACAACTCATAATTCATAACTAAATCAGTATCCATATTTCTTGTCCCACCTATCTTTCAGGAACTTGCGTAGTTCATTTTCGCGGGCATTATTACCGGGTTTATAGAAGGGAGTTCCCTCGAGGCTTGGAGGCAAGTATTCCTGATTGATAAAATTACCTTCTCCCAAGTGTGAGTATTTATAATCTTTCCCATAACCCATATTCTTCATCAGCTTGGTAGGTGCATTACGGATGTGCAGTGGGACAGGAAGGTCTCCTGTCTGTTGCACTGTTTGCAAAGCATTGTTGATCGCTTCGTAAGAAGCGTTACTCTTTGCAGAAGTGGCTAGGTAAACAGCACATTGCGATAGAATAATCCTGCTTTCGGGATAACCAATCTTACTCACAGCATCAAAGGTAGCATTTGCCAATAGCAGCGCATTCGGGTTGGCATTACCAACATCTTCACTAGCAAATATCAGCATACGCCTAGCAATAAACTGCACATCCTCCCCTCCTTCTATCATCCTTGCCAACCAATATACCGCACCATTGGGATCACTTCCACGCATACTTTTTATGAAAGCAGAGATGATATCGTAGTGCTGTTCCCCTTTTTTGTCGTACAGAGCAATCTTTCGCTGTGCCACATTCATCACTTCTTTATCAGTTATAGTGATGGCAGCTTTGGAAGTGGCAGCAAGTGTCTGCACCACCAACTCTAGCAAGTTCAGCAGTTTGCGGGCATCTCCCCCACTAATCTTTATCAGTGCATCCGTCTCTTTTAGCTTGATATCCAGTTGTTTCAGTTCCGTATCTTTTCTTATTGCCTCATTCAATAACTCAATCAACTCTTTCTCTTGCAATGACTTCAACACATAAACCTGCGTACGGCTCAGCAAGGCATTGTTTACTTCGAAGGAAGGATTTTCTGTAGTAGCACCAATCAGCGTGATGATTCCCTTTTCTACCGCACCCAACAACGCATCTTGCTGACCTTTATTAAACCGATGTATCTCATCTATAAAAAGAATGGCTTTATTGGTTTGTTTGGATTGTTCTATCACTTCACGCACTTCCTTCACGCCACTACTGATGGCACTCAACTGAAAGTAAGGCACGTTCATGGTTTGAGCAATAATGTTAGCGATGGTTGTCTTTCCCACACCGGGCGGTCCCCATAGAATGATGGAAGGAAGATTGCCTTGCATAATGGAAGTGCGCAAGATGCTTCCCTTGCCGGTGAGGTGTTCCTGCCCCACCAATTCATCCAATGTACGAGGGCGCATCCTTTCTGCTAACGGTATATAATTAGTCATTCTTTTATTTTACAAATCCTTTATCATCCAAACATTGCAGGAAGAGTGTCCAGAGTTACCCATGCGTTCGTTTACTGTAACAAATCCGAGATTGGTATAGATGGCGATAGCTGTGGTGAAGTTGGGCAAACATTCCAGATACAATTTACGATAACCCAGTTCCTTGGCCGACTGCAAACTCTTCTCAAGCAATGCTTTGCCAATGCCTTTTCCTCTTGCTTTGTCTGACAGATAGTATTTCACTAATTCGGCACAACCATCCTCCAGGCCTGCTGTGGGATAGATGCCGCAACAGCCCACCACATCTCCCTCATTCACTGCCACCCACAATATGGAAGAAGGTACTTGAAACAGTTCGAACAGCTTTTCGGTGGTAGGATCCGAGTAAACGGTGCCACACTTTGGCGCACCATATTCCTCAAATACATCTTTTATTATTCTGGACAATAAAATATTGTCGCCCTCCACCACTTTGCGTATTGTTACTGCCATTGTCCTTGATTATTTCAATAATGACATCAAATTTAGGAATGTTTTCAATTGACGGCAAGAATTTGGACGTGAGGAGGGATAAATGCAATAAAGCATAAGTTATTACTAAGGGCGGTAGCCGTTGTGAATAAGCAAGAAAAGTATGTGGAGAATTACCAGAAGGTAGGCTAAATGTTTATTTGTTTTGTTCATAGCAATCTGCAAGCACTTTACTAAACACTTTTGTTTGGGCGTAGTTATTTTGTTTCCACATAGGTCTTTTCTCCATGCGGGAATCTATTTTCTCTAAAAAATTGTATTGTTCAAGTATTTTTTTATGAGAATAAAGAGGCATCGTATCAATACGAGGCATGTTTTAAGAGAAATAAATGGCATCGTATTGATACGAGGGCATTTTTAAAACTTTTGAGAGGCATCGTATTAATACGACGTGTGTTTTAAGAGAAATAAATGGCATCGTATTGATACGACGCCTCTTTCTTCGCGATAAAACATGGCTCGTATTGATAGAAAATCTGTTTTGAGGGATAATTTGGGTACATTCTCTATGTAAAGAGGTAATACGGGGAATGAATTTAGCTGATAGTATTCCCTTAGTTTTGTGGTGGCGCTATTGAACTAAACTAGCAACTGGTTCTTAATTGTAAAATATATACGCTAGTTTGCAAGGTTTAAAACATGGGGCTATTTAAGAATTGTTTGTATTTTATGAAGCACTTGATACTTATAACATTTTTAACAAGTTCATTATTAATAGGTTGTTCCAATGGACAGACAAATAATAATAATTCTACCTCCGTAACAAAACAAAAAACCACCATTGACAATTTCCAATTTTCTTTCGAATCCGCACATCCCAAAGCACAAGCTTTAATGAAAGATGAATTTTATTGGAGTCCAATTGAAGAGACAGCTCCATTCAGTAGTGATGATGGTTCTGATGCTGCTTATGGGTTTAGGCAGTGGAGGCTATTAAATAAAAACATAAGCCCTATGGTGTATTTAAAGGAATTGATTGAAAGATGGCAATATCCATTTTTCGATTATAATGAATTAGATACCACAAAAATTAGAGAGTATATTTCTAGAAAACCAAATCTCGATGAAAAAGATATGCAGCAACAAATAAATACATTGAGAGAAGCTTTAAAGAATTCGGGAGACACTTCAATTAATAAAACGGATGATAGTCATTTGCGAGAGGTAATAATAGCATCATCAAAAAAAATGGGTGGTACATATTTGTTAGGACAGGACAATGCAATTATTGGAATCTGTTTCGCTCAATTTGTTTTAGAGGGCCACATAGATAGTGATATAAAAAATATAGGGATTACAGCAATTAAGCGACAATTACTTCCTATTCTATTGGAAAGATGGGGTGAAAATTACAGTAAAAAAAGAAAACAAAAACTAAAGCAATTGTTTGAAGTCATTAGCAAAGCAAATTAAACCTACAGCAGCGGCTGTTATCAATATTGCAAATATTGAGTTATGACCGAACAAACTCGGCTTCAGTACTTTAATTAAACATTAATTCTCTAACCAGAAGAAGGAAACAAGCTTCTAAGCAGCAATCAAAAACACTAAATCTTTACTCTTTGGAGAAATCGAATAATGTTGCAGTAAAGATGCCCCGTTCCCTCTTTTTAAAGATGATGTCCCAGTTGCCTTTGTAGCGCAAAACTTTTGGCACAAGCAAATCCTTATAGTGCGTCATCTCCACCTCCATACTCACATCAAAATCGTAGACGCCTGCTTTGTAGCTAAGTGCATAGTTTCTGCCCAATACTTCCAGATTTTTGGCATCAAACCAAGTAGTCATTCCATCAACAACAATATCATCGGCAAGTGGTCCCAGATCTTCCTTTGGAATGATGGAAAACATATAGCAAGGGATGCCATGATAATCTTGCACTTCTAACCGATAGTCGTATAATTTGTGTGCCCTGTTATCGTACAGATCTAGCTTGTCGCCACCAATAAAAGGAATCCCGTTTATCTTTTTTCCAGGATTGAAGAACAACATCTTCAACTGTTCTTTGTGTTTATCTATGCCAGTTTTACCTTCTGTTGATATTTGAGAATTACCAACAATATTTGTTTCGCCACAAACTTTTCCTGTCGTAAAAAACAAGGAAGCATACAATTTGCCGGTAAAATAATTATAATCGTGCTCGTTTGTGTAGAAGTCACCCGTGGTTTGTTCTTGCAAAACCTTCATGGTACGGCAACCATTGGCTCGCATTTGTTGGGTCTTACTGAATAATGAGGCTTTTGTTTTGCCTTCTTTATCCAGCATCTTAATATCATTAAAGGATGTGTAGTTAAGTATCCGCAGATTCTTGAATGCCTTATAAAAGGTTGTGTCTTCTTTTATTTGCTTCAGAAGTTTGGTGTAGTCAAAATTATTCCTGACAATCACTTCTGGCAAAGTCATCTTTTTATTGTCAATGATAATGGTTGTATCCTGACTGAATGCTTTGAGAAAGCATAAAAGACTGATGAAGAGAATGCCGCATTTCATTTATTTGGAGAAACTCATTTTATAATCCACTTTTACTTTGCCCTTGTTGATATCGCTGAGTTTGCCTTGAAGCATTTTCTTTTTAAGGGGTTTGAGATAATCTATAAAAAGCTTGCCTTCAATGTGGTCATACTCGTGTTGAATAATTCGTGCGGTAAGGCCTGTAAACGTCTCGGTATGTTTTTCAAAAGCAGAATCATAGTATTCTATCAATACCGTTTCTGGTCTGTAAACGTCTTCTCTTATTTTGGGTATCGATAAGCATCCTTCATTGTACGCCCATTCCTCACCAGACAATTCTAATATCCTGGCATTAATAAATACCTTCCTAAAACCAGGTTCGTCGTTGTAAGTTCCTTTCTCATCTTCTTCCTGATTATCAAATATTTGTTTACTATCAATGATGAAGAGCCTGATATCCCTGTTCACTTGTGGTGCAGCCAAGCCAACACCTCTGCTGCTGTACATGGTTTCCCACATATCATCCAACAACTTTTTTAGATTGGGATAGTCGGGTGTAATATCCGATGCAACTTTGCGTAAAACAGGATTGCCGTAGGCCACGATAGGTAGAGTCATATAAACAAAAAAGAAAAATATTAAAAAAAGCAAATATAAGTTATGGAACTTTATGAATTTAAGCAATCAACAACACTATACTTACGATGAGAAATCATTTACTTGAGATATTATTAATAAAAAAGACAAACTAAAAAAGCGACCGGATGGTCAACTCATTTACTTTGTCCTCTTCATAAAAATAATCAAATGCTGCTAAGGCAGGCTACATATCTCTACTAGAAATTGACAAGATTCAACGCATTTTTTTGGGCGTATTCTTTTGCTTCTTCTTCTGTATCAAAAAAAACATAAAGCATTTCAAAGTCTTCAATGCTTATCAACTGATAAATTTTCAAAGCTCCCTTTCCAGTAGGACGTATGAAATATCCCTTTGCTTTTTCCTTGTCATGCTTCATTTTATCTTCATTTAATCCCATCACAATATTATTTAGTCGTGTAAAGATGCAAAAAAATACAACACAATTATTCTTTGTGGATATACATTTCTAAAAAAATTGCTGTTATTCTTCTGCGAATGGTTCTATCCTACTAGGTTTATCAATCTAAATCATTATAAATCTGAATTGTAAGCCCCAAGAAATAACAGATAATTATGTAGCATCGAGCATTACATTTTTGCAAGCAGCAGCACTTATAGACAAATCTTTCAAGATGAAACGGCTTTTAATTATTGTTGCCTCTTTTATATACCTCAATAGCTTTGCTCAAACCAGTACCACTGATTCTATTACTGCCAATGCGCAAAAACTATCCAAACTTCTAGACTCAGTTCACTTAGATAAATTATGGCTGAAAGGGTATAATGTAGATTGGCTTACGGGTATTTCTGTGAGTAAGGGCGGAGCAACTCATTGTAGTGCTTTTGCTGCTTCTTTTGCAGATAAACTCGGCGTATATTTTCTTCGTCCCCCTCAACATAGCCAAACACTTCTTGCCAATGCCCAATGTATTTGGCTGGCATCAGATAGTGCTAAGGGATTGGGTTGGACAAAAGTTGCAACAGCGCTTGAAGCTCAAAACCTTGCAAATAAAGGAACCCTTGTGGTAGTGGGATATCAGAGCCCCTCAGCAAATAGTTCTGGTCACATGGCAGTCATAAGACCTTACATCAAAACCCTCACCCTCATGCAACAAGAAGGGCCACAGGAAGCCCAGTCGGGAGATATTAACTCAAATAGTATTGCTGTTAAAAATGGGTTTTCAAGCCATCCATTGGCATGGCCAAACGGGGTTATCTATTACCAACATCCTGTAAACTGGGATAGCCTTTTTGCAGATATCAATGGACATGTTGTTACACCTATAGGTACCAATATTCCATTAGTCAGGCTTGGTGTTACAGGCACGGTCATTACAGGTAATATGCTAGACAATACCTTCTCTACGAATACGGGTTATACCCTTTCGGAATTAGTTGGGGGAAATTATACAATCAGACCAACCAAACAGAATGAGCTATTAAAAACAAATGGGGTATCGGTTGCCGATGCTTTGTTGATTCAGGCACATATACTCGGCAAAACAATATTAAACTCTCCTTACAAATTAATTGCTGCCGATGTTGATGGAAGTGGAACAATTACAACTTTGGATATCCTTTATTTAAAACGGTTTATCTTAGGACTTGATACGACTTTCAAAGGCAATCGTACGTGGGCATTTGTAGATAAAAACTACATTTTCCCTAATCCGGCTAACCCATTCCCTTATAAAGATAGTATCCGTATCTATAGCATGAATAAAAGTGTTATCCCCTGTAATTTTATTGGTGTAAAGCTTGGAGATGTCCGTTATGACTGGAATGCCGCTCTTTTTGGGGAATTATCCAATAAGATAAAGCCAATTTCAATCTACTATGACAAAGCTGTTTCCGATGGCTGCTCTTCCATTATTAAAATGCCGGTTCGTGTGAAAGATTTTAACAACATTGCTGGACTTCAATACACATTGGAATTCAATGCGAACAAACTTTCTTTTGTAGGAATTGAAAACAATGTTTTAAACGTTGAATACGCTTCCAATCATTCAAGCGAAGGGAAAGTACCTATTCTTTGGATGAATAATAATGGAACAGGAAAAACAATACAAGACAGCACCGTTATAATGGAATTAGTACTTAATACAAAGGGGGATGCAAACTTGGATGGAGTCTCTATTTCATCTAGTCTAATTTCGGCAGAAGCTTGGGACGCTAATTGGAATAAAATAAAGATTGTAAAAGGAGTGAGTACCCCAATCAAAAATACTGAGGACTTTATAGTTTCTCCAAATCCATCAAATGGAATTGTACAATTAAAATGGCTATTAAATCAAAGTAAAACTGTAACTGTTCAGTTGTTTAACAGCATAGGAAAGTTAATCACACAACAATCTGTAACGGCAAACGCAAACGGAGTAACATCAATTAATTTGGAACAAAAAGCAAAACTTACTGCCGGCATCTATTATGTAAAAGTGTTAGGCATAAACTCAGACACCGTAAAGAAAATTATTATCCAGTAAGCAAAATCTTTCTATTTCCCTTAAAGATTAATGACGTCTCAAACAATTGTTTGGGGCGTCTTTCTTTGTAAAAATTGTTTTAATTGAGTTGTTTTAATTTATTATTCGCTCATTTGGCCTTAATTCGTGCCGAACACAAATAAATATTTATGATTCCTTACTGGATGGGCAGAACACAGCTATTATTGGGCGATGAAAAGATAGAAACACTAATAACAAAAAACGTTTTGGTAGTAGGTCTAGGAGGAGTAGGCGGAATATGTGCAGAAATGATTGCCCGAGCGGGAGTTGGCAAGATGACCATAGTGGATGCAGACACGGTAGACCTTAGTAACACCAATCGCCAGATACCTGCCCTTCATTCAACAGCGGGAAAACTTAAAGCCGAAGTAATGGCAGAGCGTCTTAGGGACATCAATCCTGAGTTGGAGGTAACGGTATTGGTGCAATATATTCAGAATGAAATAATTGAGACTATTTTAGAGGAGGGTAAGTTTGATTATGCAGTGGATTGTATAGATACTTTAGGGCCGAAAGTTCAGTTTATAAAAGCATGTAAAGAAAGAAGAATACCTATTGTAACATCCCTTGGAGCTGGGGGAAAACTAGATCCATCAATGGTTCAAATTGCAGATATTTCAAAGACTCATACTTGTACTTTGGCCAAATATGTAAGAAAACGCTTACACGCAGAAGGCATTTATAACGGATTGACTGTTGTATTTAGCCCAGAAGTGATAGATGCAAGTAAAGTAATTGTAACCGAAAAGGCATTCCCTAAAAAGTCGCTCATTGGTACCATCAGTTATATGCCTGCTATTTTTGGTTGCACAGTAGCAAGTGTAGTCATCAGGGGATTAATGGAATGATAGTAATTAACAAGGCTTAATTGATAAAAAAGAAGGTATTTGGTATTTCAAATTGAATATTTCAGATTTAGCAGGACTCTAAAATTCTTTTACGCTAAACTAACTCACCCCTTTATTACTGTTGTAGAAATAACCGAAGACATACAAGAATTTGAAAATTTTTAAACTAATTCTATTTTACTCAACTGAATAACCCATTACTTTGCGGGCTATGACGATAGAACAAATTAAAGATATAAAAGACCGTTTAGTTGTCTTGGGGAGGTTTCTTTGACTACGCTAACCGCAAAAATAAAGTAGAACAAGACCGTCAACTTTCACTTTCTCCTGGCTTTTGGGACGATAACACTCGTGCCACGGCTACCATGAAGGAAATAAAAGTAAATGAATACTGGATGAAGCTATACGAGCAAGTGAAAACTGCCGTAGACGACTTTATTGTACTATTTGACTTTTGGAAAGAGGGTGATGCCACCGAAGAAGAAACTAAGGAAGCTTATAAATTGGCGCTTAATGCAGTTGAGGACGCTGAATTTAAGAGTACACTGAACAAGCCTGAGGATGAAATGCCTGCTATTGTGCAGATAAACTCTGGAGCTGGCGGAACTGAGAGTCAGGATTGGGCCGATATGCTCTTGCGGATGTACATTATGTATGGACAGAAACAAGGTTGGAAGGTTACCGAACTTGATTACCAAGCTGGCGACGGTGCGGGCATCAAAACGGCCACCATTCAGTTTGATGGGCCTTTTGCTTATGGTTTTTCAAAAGCTGAAAGTGGTGTTCATAGGTTGGTTCGCATCTCTCCTTTTGATAGTAATGCCCGCAGACACACCTCTTTTGCCAGCGTTTATGTGTATCCATTGATTGATGACTCTATTGAGATAACCATACATCAATATGACTTGGAATGGGCGTTCTCTCGTAGTGGGGGCGCTGGTGGACAGAATGTAAACAAGGTAGAAACCTCTGTGCGATTAACGCACAAACCTAGTGGCTATGTAGTAGAATGCCAGATTCACCGTACACAGGGTGAGAATAAGGAAACTGCCCTCAAAATGTTGAAAAGTAGGCTCTATGAGGAGGAAATGCGGAAACGTCAGGAGCTGTTAGATGCCAATAATTCGAAAAAGAAAAAGATAGAATGGGGTAGTCAGATCAGAAGCTACGTTTTTCATCCCTATAAGATGATAAAAGACCACAGAACGGACTATGAAGTGGGCAATGTGCAACCAGTAATGGATGGTGAACTCGATGGATTTATAAAGGCATATCTGATGATGGAGAAAGAGGAGGAATAGGTATTAAATATGAAGTATGAAATATAAAATATGAGATATAAAGTAATAGGTTCCCATATTTCATATCTCATACTTCATATTTCCTTGCCTTAATCTAGTTTCAATACTGCCAAAAATGCTTCTTGGGGTACTTCAACATTTCCTATCTGACGCATACGTTTCTTACCTTCCTTTTGTTTTTCCAACAATTTACGCTTACGGCTGATGTCACCACCATAACATTTGGCAGTAACATCTTTACGCATGGCACTAATGTTTTCACGGGCAATTACTTTAGCCCCAATAGCCGCCTGAATGGCAATCTGGAACTGCTGTTTGGTCAATAGCTCCTTCAATTTCTCACATAATTTGCGGCCAAAGTCTGCCGCACGGCTACGATGTATCAAAGCACTCAAGGCATCTACCTTTTCGCCATTCAAAAGAATGTCCATCTTCACAATATCTGCATCACGCATACCAATTGGGGTATAATCAAACGAAGCATATCCCCTTGTCTGACTCTTTAGCTTATCATAGAAATCAAATACGATTTCAGTAAGTGGTAGTTCGAACGTTAGTTCAACTCTTGTGGGTGTCAGGTACGATTGATTGAGTAATATGCCACGTTTTCCTAGGCAAAGCGTCATAATATTACCTATATAATCGGGAGATGTGATGATTTGAGCCCGTATATAGGGTTCCTCAATACGATCAATCCTTGTAGGTTCAGGCATTTCGGACGGATTGTTTACAATAACCTTATCCCCCTTTGAGGTATATGCAATAAAGCCCACATTCGGTACCGTAGTAATTACTGTCTGATTAAATTCCCGCTCCAGACGTTCCTGAATGATCTCCATGTGCAACAAACCAAGGAATCCGCAACGGAAACCAAAGCCCAATGCCTGTGAAGTCTCCAATTCGAAGGTAAGGGAAGCATCATTTAGTTGCAATTTGTCCATACATTCCCTCAATTCCTCAAAAGCATCTGTCTCAACAGGGAAGATACCGGCAAAAACCATCGGTTTTACCTCCTTAAAGCCATTAATCATTGCTCCTGGGTTGTTAGCAAGGGTTATTGTGTCACCCACTTTTACCTCTTTGGCATTTTTAATCCCTGTAATAATATAGCCTACGTCACCAGCCTTCACTTCCTCTTTTGGCGTCATCGTCAATTTCAACACCCCAACCTCATCCGCATTATAGTCCGATCCGGATGCAATAAAACGTATCTTATCATTCTTTTTCAGAACCCCATTCAGGATACGATAATAGATAATAATACCCCTGAAACTATTGTAGACACTATCAAATATCAAAGCTTGGAGTGGAGCTTCATAATCTCCTTTTGGTGCAGGGATGCGTGCAATGATAGCTTCCAGTATTTCCTCTATCCCGATGCCGCTTTTGCCACTTGCCAACAAAATATCCTCTACTTTACAGCCAATCAAATCTATAATCTGGTCTTGCACTTCCGGAATCATCGCGCCATCCATATCAATTTTGTTGATGACGGGTATTATCTCCAGGTCATTTTCTATTGCAAGATAAAGGTTACTGATAGTTTGCGCCTGAATGCCCTGACTGGCATCTACCAGCAACAAAGCACCTTCACAAGCTGCCAATGCACGGCTCACTTCATAACTAAAGTCCACGTGACCAGGCGTATCTATCAGATTCAACACATAATTTTCTCCTTTTGAGGGATAATTAATTTGTATTGCGTGACTTTTGATGGTGATCCCCTTCTCACGCTCCAGATCCATGTCATCCAGTACCTGATTCATCATATCCCGTTCGCCAATAGTCTTGGTATGTTCCAACAAACGGTCTGCCAACGTACTTTTTCCGTGATCGATGTGTGCAATGATGCAAAAATTCCTGATATTCTTCATAACTGTCGCAAATATAGCGGTTGAGAAAACATTTAGAGTTTAGTAATTGGGAATATGGAATATGTTACCCCTAAAAAGTACCTTTTTATTAAACAGCGTTAAGCCCTATAGTTCCCCGGTTAGGGGTTTTCAGTGCTATTTTTTGGCCTTAAAGGAGTCTCCCCTACTGTTAATAGTAATTATTGGGGTCTTAAAATGCCAAGAGGCCACCAAACATTGATTTGGCAGCCCCTTTAGCTCAATTTATTAATGTCTTTTATTATTTAAATAACCTCCAAAAGTCCAATCCAAGGGCGTAAACCATCATGCTCATCAATAAAACCATCCCAACAATCTGTGCATATTCCATGAATTTATCACTCGGTTTGCGACCTGTTATCATCTCTACCAACGTAAACAGGGCATGTCCGCCATCGAGTGCAGGTATGGGCAATATATTCATGAAGGCAAGGATAATAGAGAAAATTCCTGTCAATGTCCAGAACCTTTCCCAGTCCCAGATACTTGGGAATGTATTGCCGATGCTGATAACGCTACCTAAGCTATCGTTGGGACTTACTTTGCCCGAAAAAATTTGTTTCAGTCCGGTGATATATTTTGTCAATGTTTCCTTGCACCTAGTAATCCCTTCTGGAATTGCTTCTCCAAATGTATATGTTTTAACTACTGTACCAAACATCTTTCCTGCATTTACAGGGATAAAACCAATGTAGCCATTCTTTAAAAAGCATCTTACGGTTGTAGTGTCTTTTCCACGCAATAGTTTCACATCCACCATTGAGTCCTTGTATTGATTCCTCAAGGCAATCAGTTCATTGTAATAAGTGAAGTTGTGATTGTTGATTGCTATCAAAGTATCTCCTTTTGCGATGAAACCCTTCTGCATCATCGTATCTTTCTTCACAGAATCTACAACTACTGGGAATCTTACGTCCACAAAGGGGATTTCATTCTTGTTTTCCTTTACTAATTCTTTCAATAAACCTGAAGGAATATTGATGCTTAGTTTCTCAGCGCCTCTTTGTAACTGCAAGGTCTTTGCTTCTTTCAGTATAATATCCGAAGTGATGGCACTAAAGTTTTCTACAGGGTTATTGTCGATAGCAACAATATTATCACCGTCGCGTATGCCAATACTTTTTGCCAGACTATCTGCAGCGATGCCATATTTGAGGTTTTTTGCGGGCAAATATTCTTCACCCCAGTAAGCAGTGATACCAATAAAGATAACAATTGCCAGAATGATATTTACCAATACGCCACCTGTCATGATTATGAGACGTTGCCAGGCGGGTTTACTTCTAAATTCGTAGTCTTCGGGGGGAAGTTTCATCTGTTCCTTGTCCATGCTCTCGTCTATCATCCCCGAAATCTTTACAAAGCCACCAAACGGAATCCATCCAATACCATATTCTGTTTCTCCTTTTTGTGTTTTGAATAAACTGAACCAAGGATTAAAGAAAAGGTAAAACTTTTCTACACGGCACTTAAATAGTTTTGCGGGAATAAAGTGTCCTAGCTCATGCAGGACTACCAAGATGGAAAACGATAGAATGAACTGTCCTGTTTTTACAGCTACACTACTAAAATCAATTGCTAATAACGTCATATATTTTATTCTAAGTTCTGCGAAGTCAACCTTGCAAGCACCCAATTCAGGTCTTTGTTTCCTGTTGATGCTATTTTTTTACTGTTACATCCTTATGATTGAGGCGGTAAATGTACGGGCTGCGCCGTCAGTATCAAAGTAATCCTCTAGTGTGGGCTTTTCTATAAATGGTATTTTAGATAATGTCTCTTCTACTACCGCTGTCATGTCCAGGAAGCCAATACGGTTTCTCAGGAATGCATAAACTGCTACCTCATTGGCTGCATTCAATATGCAAGGCCAGTTGCCTCCTTTGTTAAGGGCTTCTATGGCGAGGGCGAGGTTACGGAATGTTTTGTAGTCGGGTTCCTCGAAGGTCAGGGTATGTGGCCTTTTAAAATCGTATCTAAGGAAGTTGCTATCTAGTCTTTGTGGAAAGCCAAGTGCATATTGAATGGGCAGCTTCATGTCTGGCAAGCCCATTTGCGATTTAATGCTGCCGTCCGAAAACTGCACCATGCTATGTATGATGCTTTGTGGATGAATAATTACCTGAATCTGATCGGGATGTAGGTTAAAAAGCCATTTAGCTTCTATCATTTCCAACCCTTTATTCATCAATGTGGCCGAGTCAATCGAAATCTTTGCCCCCATCTCCCAATTGGGGTGTTGTAAGGCGTGTTCTTTCTTTACATTCACCAGATAATTGGGCTTTCTTCCCAAAAAAGGACCTCCACTTGCTGTGAGAATTACCTTTTCTATCTTATTTTTTCCTTCGCCAATCAAACATTGAAAGATGGCAGAGTGCTCACTATCTACCGGAATAATCGGTACACGTTTGGCAACCGCACGTTGCATCACCAATTCGCCCGCTACCACCAATGTTTCTTTGTTGGCAAGGGCAATGGGTTTACCGTTGTCAATTGCTTTCAGGGTTGGCTTCAATCCAGCAAATCCCACGATGGCTGCCAGCATCATATCGTAGCAATCCATTGCAGCCACTTCTTCCAAGGCTTTAGCGCCAGCAAATACTTTGATATCTGTTTTGGCTAATGCCTCTTTTACGTCGCCATATTTACTATCATCGCCAATAACTACACAATTTGGATTGAACTTAAGGGCTTGTTCTATCAGCAATTCGTGGTTGTGATGGGCAGTTAATATTTCGGCAGAAAATTTATCTGGATGGGCTGCAATCACGTCCAGGGCTTGTGTGCCGATGGAACCTGTTGACCCAAATATTGCTATTCGTTTTACCATTAGGTGTGCAAGATAACTAAAGAAGTCTAATTTAGGGTTATAAATGGTTTAAGAGCCTCCGCTAATGCCCTATCATTGCTCAATCTGGGCACTTTATTCTGTCCGCCGAGTTTGCCAACGCTCTTCATGTAATCAATAAAACCATCTTTTCTAACTTTGTTGATGCGTAATGTCTGCAAGATATTCCCTCCAATCAAATCGTCGTAATACACATTCTTTCTACGCAGGTTGGCATCCACTTTATCGGTAAAATGGGTCAAATCATTTGGCTCATTCTCAAATTCAATAAACCATTCGTGGTAACTTTTGCCCTCCCCTTGTTGTACATAAGGCGCTACAGTAAATTCGGTAATCTTTACCCCTTCTTCATTGGCGGCGCTTAGTAATGCAGCTTCCACTTCTTCGCCAATCACATGTTCGCCAAAGGCCGAGATAAAGTGTTTTATACGTCCCGAAACAACAATCCGGTATGGATTCAGGCTAACGAACTTCACGGTATCGCCAATATTATATCCCCACAAACCTGCATTGCTGTTGATGATGAGGGCATAGTTCTCACCTAGTTTCACGTCCTTAAGGCTCAGGCGTTTGGGGTTTTCATCGAAGATTTCTCCAGCAGGGATAAACTCATAATAGATACCACTGTTGGTATTCAGCAATAAACCTTCCGATTTCTGACTATCCTGAAACGCAAAGAATCCTTCACTTGCCGGAAATAATTCAATGGTATCCACCGACCTGCCAATGCTCTCAAATAATTTTGCTTTATACGGCTCAAAGTTTACCCCGCCTTGCACTAGTAGATTAAAGTTGGGAAATAAGTCGCCTACTTTCTTGCCGCTGCGCTCTTTCAATCGGTCAAAATACATCTGCACCCAAGGTGGAATCCCACTTATCAGGGTCATATCTTGTTTAATGGTTTCCTCTACAATCTTATCCAACTTTGTTTCCCAATCGTCAATACAATTGGTTTCATAACTAGGCAACTGATTGGTTCTGAGGTATTTAGGAACGTGATGATTTACAATTCCGCTCAATCTGCCAGTAGGAATGCCTGCAATACGTTCCAGTTCGGGTGAACCACTCAAAAAAATCATTTTACCATTCACAAAACGGGTATTCCCTGTTTCGGCCAGGTAGCAAAGCAGTGCATTCCGGGCTGTGTTGATGTGATTATAGATCGAATCTTTAGAAATTGGGATGTATTTTACCCCACTTGTGGTACCACTCGTTTTGGCCAGATACAAAGGTTTTCCCTTCCAGAGCACATTTTCTTTTCCGTCTTTT
>Ga0214164_1000859_pt1 | contig 18776 bp, 30 predicted proteins | sample TroBogepilimnion_13_FD_153003 | JGI IMG/M metagenome (GOLD analysis project Ga0214164, IMG submission 153003) | Freshwater microbial communities from Trout Bog Lake, WI - Practice 03JUN2009 epilimnion v4 | ecosystem: Environmental > Aquatic > Freshwater > Lake > Epilimnion/Euphotic zone ...
GGCGGTCTATAACGGAACCGTATCAACGGCACTGACCCTCAACTCTGCATCAACAAACAACTTCGTTCCGCAAATCCTCGTCAATGCCTCCAATCAAACGGTTTACCTCTTGCCGAATGGACAGGTGGCAGGTTCACCAAGCGTCCTCAACGCTTACGGCACGACCTATTCGGGCTATGTCGTTGGGGTTGGCGGCATTTCCACCAATGGAACCTCTTGGACAATCACAACTGGAACAACCCATAACTTCCTGACCGGGCAGACAGTTTACCTTGGTGGTCTCTCCCCAACCGGATACAACGGTTCGTTCACGATTGCCTCAACTGGCACAAACACTTTTACCATCACAAACTCCACTCAACCCGGCGCAGTCACCTTCCAAGGCACTGCAACCGTTCAACCTTATCCAATACCAGCAGGAGGGGCGGTTTCGTATCAAGGCATCAGCGGTTCAACTAATGCAATCTGGCTCACTGGCTCCAACCCGCAAACGCTCTCTGGCGATGTAACGGTTGGCAATACAGGAGTAGCAACCGTTAAAAAAGTTCAGGGTGTAACAATCAGCGGAACGCCTGCTTCCGGTCAGGTTCTTACGGCTTCAACAACAAACGCTGCATCGTGGAGCAATCTTCCCAACTATGCCCAATACCTTACGGCAATGCTGCCAGTCATTGGTGGTGTCACAGCAGTTGCGGAGACTGTGCCAAGGGCAATGCTCACTTCGGGTCTTCAGCCCTCTTCAGGTGTGTTTAGAGTCAATTCTGTGTACCTCACGGCAGGAACGGTAGTGAGCAACATTAGTTTCACTACTACCACAAGCACAGCAGGAGCAACGGTCACGGGAACTTGGGGAGGCATCTTTACTGCTTCCGGCAATACCCTTACGCTCGTCGCTGCGACAGCACAGCAAGGTCTCTCGTCAATCCCAACTTCCACTTTGTTCACTTGGCCTATCGCCACCATTGCTTCGGGTTCTTCAACTTCCTACACCGTTCCAACTAGCGGCATTTACTACGTTGGGGTGTGCATCACCGCTTCAACCATGCCAACGCTGGCATCCATCAACGGAGTAATGCTCAATCAGATTTCACCTCCTGCTGCCTTTTTTATGACTGGCTCAACAAGTCCAGCCTCTATTGGTACAACTTACGCAGGCAGTCAAGCAACACTGACTTTCTATTATGTTCTTTCATAATCAGATATTGGAAAAATTGTGACACAACTTAAATATTACGATTCAACTTCAGGTCAATGGATTACTGCTGTTGTTGGCAGTATTGGTGCAACTGGTGCAACTGGTGCAACTGGGCCGCAGGGGATTGCTGGCCCAACTGGTCCTACCGGGGTGACTGGTGTAACTGGACCAACCGGAGTGGGCACAACTGGAGCAACTGGACCCGTCGGGGCAACTGGACCTACAGGCGCTAACGGCGTTACCGGAGTGGGAGCGACTGGTGCAACCGGGCCTTCTGGCGCTCAAGGTCCAACTGGACCAACCGGAGTCACTGGAGTTACTGGAGTTACTGGTGCTACTGGCGTAAGCAGCGTTAAATCTTTTTCTCAATTTAGCCCTTTTGGTAGTACCAGTTTGGCTTTGTCAACCTCTTATGCTAACATTCCCTTTCAAGGAATGTACACAGCAGGAACTTCACCGGTTACATGGGCCACTCCCAATGTTTTTACGTTGCCAAATGCAGGAACATATAGAGTAACTGTTAACTCAACCATGAACAATATTGCAGCAATTGTTTCTTGGAGATTTACTTGGGCTTCAACACTTAATTTTACTCTTGATTTTGTAACAACAACTGCTGGAACGACTAATCAATCCGGTTCAGTTTTAATTCAAACAAACGGTGCGAATGCTTCTATTACATGTCAGGTAAAATCTACTTCAACAAGTTCCACGTTAACAACAGTTAATGCAACAAGTTATGGAACCAACAACTCAACAATGGTAACTTGGGAGCAAATTGCATGAACAATGTTCAACTTGGAAGCAACGTTCATGCTCCGGCACCAAGTCTTAATCAACAACTTTTAGTTACGGTTGCTGCTGGCAATGTTGCGTTAGTTGCCAATTTGCCTTACGTTGAATCACAGACCTATCAAAATACAGTGTGGCTTACTCCACAACTGCCAGATTTAAATGTAGTTGTTTATCAACAAGGAACGGTTGAACTGCAACCTGTTTTCCCGACTGTTTAAGGAATCACAATGACAGCCATGACACCAGTAACCAAAGTCGTTTTGGGCACTAAAATTGCGTTGTACACTAGCACTCCATTTACCTCTGCTGCTGGCGTCCCGGTTTACCCCGACAAGGTAGTTGTGGCGTTTACCGTTGAAGGTGGAACACCGACTGTGTTTACTTACACAGAACCGACCGGAGACCCCACCGGCACAATCGTCAAAGACACACAACACGTTGGCTATTACACAGCCACTATTGACACCACATCGTACGGCGCAGGGCTTTGGCAATACAGCATTGTTGGAGAGCCAACAAGTTACGCTCAAGATTCAACTGCTACCAAAGTGCGTTTTGATGGTCAACTTACTGTGACTACACCGCCATTTAGCATTTCTTGACATTTATGGTGTATACTTACGTTAACTACCAGACAAGGAGTTGTCGTGGCTGAAGTTGACGTTTCCGAATTTCTTTCGCAAAAACGCTGCTCAATAGCAAATCTTTCGCTTTCTGATGAGCAACGCACAAAACTCAACGTAGCATTGTCGTACCCTCAATCAGAAATTCCCAACATTAAGATTCAACAAGTGTTGCAGGATTGGGGTTTTATTGCTAAAAAAACCAGCCTATCAGAACACCGCCGAGGCGTGTGTTGCTGCGACTAGGGAGGAACCCTAATGACCGACGTTTCCGAATTTATTCCTGAAGACAAGAAACGCAAGAAAAACCTCAACAAGATTCTTGACATTCTTGAGCGCAATGGAATTGACCTTGATGACGTTGGCAAGGTGCAAAAGATTAACCTGTATCAAGGGTTCTACAAAGACGCAGATGGTGAAGCGCAAGTTGTGGACATGTCGGGCATTTCGTTTAGCCCTTCATGGGAAGATGGCCCGGAGTGGCCTGTAGTTCAACCTTCTAAGCCAATCACAATTAAACCTGTTGCTGTCAAAAAGTCTCAGCCCGACGATGGCTACAAGCGCGCAGTGCTGTTGCCGGACATGCAGATTGGTTATTACTTTGACAAGTTTAACGTCATGCACCCTACGCATGATGAAGAAGCAATCAATGTGGCTCTTCAACTTATTCAAGAAATTCAACCTCATGTAATTGTCATGCATGGTGACAATTTGGACTTCCCTGAATTGGGCAAGTACCGGTTGACCCCAGCATTTGCTCGCACAACTCAGGCAACTGTTGACCGGGGTGGCTTGATGGCTGCACAGGTTCGTGCTGCTGCTCCCAACGCTAAAATTATTTGGCTTGAGGGCAACCACGAGTTGCGCCTTTCTAACTACCTGCTTGACAATGCAGCAGCAGCGTTTGGCATTAAGCGCGCCAACGTGCCGAATGATTGGCCGGTGATGAGCGTTCCCCACCTGTGCCGACTTGACGAATACAATGTTGTTTACGCTTCGGGCTATCCTGCCAACGAATTTTGGCTCAACGATAACTTCCGAATTATTCACGGCACTAACGTTGTTAGCAACGGTTCAACTGCTCACAAGTATCTTGCCAATGAGCGCGTTTCTGTTGCCTACGGTCACATTCACCGCCGAGAATGGGCAGAGCGCACTGTTCGTCATATGAACGGCTCAAAAACGATTGTAGCCCTGTCTGCGGGCTGTTTGGCGCGCGTTGATGGCTCTGTACCCAGCACCAAGGGTGGCATGGACCTTGACGGTGTTCCAGTGCCGGTGGTCGAAGATTGGCAGCAAGGCATTGCTGTCTTGACCTATGAAGAAAATGATGGTGGAGTTTGGCCGGAGCAAGTGGTCATTCGTGAGGGTCAAGCCCTTTATCACGGAAAGTTTTTTTGTGCTATTGTGCAGTAATGGGTAAGCACAAAAATACTGAACCCAAAAACACCGAGTTTAAAGATGCAATGCAAATCAGGCATCCCGATTGGACATTTGCTATTTGCGAAGTGTGCCACAATTGGTGCGTGGTTTTAGAAGATATTGAGGGTGGCTTTCACCCTTTATGCACTGAAACTTCTCGCTATCGTACAATAATGTACACTCGTCGGCGTGAAACCAACAAAGGCGGCTTAGACAGCCTGTTCTAACCACGCATCTTCGGCGGTCACGTTGTCGGCAAACCACCTACGGCGTTGGTCGGCGCTTGTGCCACCCCAAACTCCGTGTTCAATTTGCCCTTTCATGGCGTAGTGAAAACATTCTTGACGCACCGGACAACGATTGCAAATCTCAATAGCCTTTTGCATTAACCCCGACTGCCCTTGACGTGGGAAAAACCACGACAAGTCGGCATCTAAGCAATTGGCTTTAAAATAAAAGTCGGGCCTCATCTTGTCGAAGATTGCCCAAAATTGTGCCATCTCATAATTTTGAAAATCGCTCATTTGGTTGTCAACTGTGACTCTGCCAAGTGCAAATACGACTTACCAAACGCAACTTCACGATGTTGCTCTTTGGTTCGCCAGCCACAATGGCAAGAACATTGGTAAACATTGTTCTGCTTAACAACTTCTACGTTGTGAATTACTGTTCCCATGACCATTTCCTAAATCTTCTGTCGTGTGCTTCATTTGGATTGTCGTGAATCATACCATGACAGTAGCGACAAGTAGCAACAAACTGCGTGGGGTCATTCCCAACAATTTCTCCGCCGTGTGACCTAAACATTGTTTCGTGTACATCTACACTAAGACCTTGGCAGTGAACATCCCATCGCACTTGGCAATAAGGATTGTCCGCAAGAAATTTCTCCACAAACTTGCGACGCTCATCGTATGCGCGCTCCGTTTTTTTAGACCTAGCCTTGAGCCGGGTCTTTGATGCAAGTGGAGTGCGTTGCTGCAAAGGCTTTTTAGAACGCAAAGACCCCCCTCCCCTAAGAGGTTTCTTAGTGGTGAGGGGGGTTTTTCGTTTCATCAGAGATAGTAATGCCTTGCTTGCTCTTCAAACAAAGCAATTTTACGATGAGCCAATGCCAACTGGACTGTCAGGTCAACAATCTTCTTGTTGGCTTGAGTAAGTTCGGTTTCAAGTTCTTGAATATACTCATTAAGGTCTTTATCGTAAGACATTTATCCTCCTGCTTCTCGGTGCGAAGTCATCAGGCTTCTCAGTGAATCAATGCGACTTCGCACAGACAGCAATGCCTGACGAGCAGCATCGTGCTGCGCCTTGGTTCGCTCCATATGAAAACGTTCACTTTCGGTAGCGACTGTGGCAATATCGTCGGCATTGCTTTCTGTGACTTTGCGACCTTCGTGGTCACCTTTTGCGCGCGCCGACAACCGCGCCTTTGCAAATTCTACCTTGTAAGTAGCCTCTGCAACAGCGTAGTCATCAGCAGTTGTCGCAAAATCTTGCGTAAGGTCAGCCATTTTGTTAATGGCATCACGAAGAGCATTTTCAATATGCTGGTAACTCAGTGGAGCCGAGTTATCCTGCATGACTTAAAATGCATCCCAGTTTTCGCTGCCACCGCTGCCACCACCGTAGCCAGAATCCTTGGAATTCTTTTCAATGGTTGCAGTTGCCCAGCGCAACGATGGGCCAATCTCGTCAGCGACGATTTCGACAGCAGTTCCCTCAGTACCGTCCTTTTTCTGGTACTTGCGAACCTCAACACGACCAGTCACGTTGACACGGTTGCCAGAAGCAAGCGAGGCAGCAACGTTCTCTGCAAGCGAGTTGAACGCAACAACATCGTAGAACGAAGTGGTCTCAGGCTTGGTTTTGGTCTTGTAGGAAACTGCAACACCAAAACGCACAAGTGCAGTTCCAGTGTCTGAGTAACGCAACTCAGGGTTGCGCGTCATGTTTCCGCTAATAGTGATAGAAGCACTCATTGTGTTCTCCTAGTTGTTGTCTTGTAGGGACTTAAGGTATTCGATTACTGCCTTGGCCTCATCGTAGGTCAAGTTCTTCAAATCAGGGCTGGCGTGACCAGTCACCTTCTCAATGGCTTCCTGCATTTGGAAGTCACTCATGTTAAGGCCCTTGTGGCTGATAGCCCAAATTGCCTTAGTCATTGGCTCGGTAGCCATATTGCCACCGGACGCATTGGCAACCTTGTTGCCAAGGCTTTGCTGCGTCGGACGAGCGTTGCTTTGGTTCCGAGGGCTGCTTTGCGAAGCAGAGTTGCCATCATCGTCATCGTCGGCAACAACGCCGAGTGCAGCCATGTACGAGTAGCGACGAGCGTAGGTAACTGCTGCGCCCTGTGCTTGCGGCGTAATCACATCGTTCTTGTCCGGGACAAGGTGCAACTTCATTTCGTGAGCAATAAACTGACCGGATTCGTGAAGCAGGTAAGTAGTCAGCGTATCAAAACTGCTGATAAACTGGCTAACTGCCAACCCATGCTTTGCAAGCACAGGAGCAGTGTGCTTCACAACGTCAGGCAACGCTGCGTACTTGCTCTTAAAGAATGGGTTGTTGGAATCCTTCGGCACTGCCGAGAACTCTGCCTGTGCTTTTACCAGAGCAAAGGCCAACTTGTCAATTTCAATGCTGCGTTCCATCATTTGCTTCCCCTTTCGTGGTGATTTGTATACCCTAACACAGCCTGCGTGGTGCTGTCAAGTCGGTTCACTTGATACCACGCAAAGTGCGTGAGCCGGGACGAATTTTCTTGAACTGTTGAAAGATTTCGGGAGCCTCACGCTTGATGCGGTCGGTGTCCAAACTCTCCACGTCCTTGCCTGCCTTGTATGATAGCACAGGAATTCCGTTGACACTGGCAAACTCTGCGTTGCCAATGGTCTCAATAATCTTGGCTCGCAGTTCCTTACGACGCTGGTCTGCTTCCTCAGCAGCCTTCTTTGCGTGGTTAAACTCATCCCACAAAACGCCAAAAACGCTGTCACCCTTGAACTCTTTGCCTTCTTCGTGGCGCGGGTAACGCTGTTGCTGAACAGCCTCAGTAGCATCGCTGCCATCCACTTCGGGGGCAATGCCAAGTTGCACCATGTCCCAAAATTGTGACTCAGCAATGACGATGTTTTCTGCAATGCTGTCATCCCATTGCATTTCTCGCACTTGCAAACCTTGACCGCCGACAAGCGCAGCAAACGTAACTTTCTCAATGCCGGTCACGATGCCGTAGTGGTAGCCCTGCAGCATGTATGACTGAGGGATTTGATTGTTTGCCCAGTGAGCAGCGTTGCCATGCGTAGCAATGCCAGAAGTCTTGACCTCAAGAATACCAAGCACGTTTGGGGGCACTTCACGAAAACGCCACGTGGTCACTTGACCAGCAGGAAACTCATCGCTTGGCTCAACCTCAAGAAAGTCAAGGTTGGCAAACATGAATGGGTTTTCCTCTGACTTAAGGATGACAGGCCACTCAACAATTGCCCGGCTGTAATCTTCGGCGTACGCCTCAGCCACAACGCGCTCCAAGCGGTGTCCCCACTTTGTAGCCTCATTGCCGGTGAACTCCACTTCGACGGTGTGCGTCTTTTCAGCCCACAGTGCGTAGGGAGACTTGTAGGCGTTCACACCGCAAACAGTTCCAGCATCGGACCCACCGATACCGCCCTTGCGAAGTTCCAACCACTCTTCTTCGGTTTTGTCCCAAACCGGGATGATTTCTACTGGCTTCATTGCTTCCCCTTTATTTTCATGGTCCTTGCGACCCCATCTTGGAAGTCCAAGATTCCTACTTCTCGTAGGTCTTGGCACACATTGTACACGGTTCCGAGCGAGATGCTTGTCATTTCTGACAAGTTTCTGAAACTAGGGCCGTAGGTATGTGTAGTGTACCACTCTTTTACTGCTTGCACAATTGCTTGTTCGTGAGCGAGTTTAGTATTCGTCGTTGTCATCGTCAAATTCCTTGGGGGTGTCAACCTTGGCAATGCCAGCAGCCTGAATAACACGACCGTAAATTTCTTCGTACATTTCGGGACGCGCTGCGATGAACGCTGAAGCCTTAGCCTTGCCCTGACCAATCTGCTCGCCTTCGTAGGCAAACCATGCACCGGACTTCTTAATCAGTCCAAAGTCAAGGGCGCAGTCAACAAGGGCGTTAGCCTTCGGTACACCAACTCCATACTGCAAGTCAAACTCTGCCTCTTTGAGTGGCGGAGCAACCTTGTTCTTCACAACCTTGACGCGGGTTCGGTTGGCTGTTGCTTCGTCCCCGGTCTTGATTGTTTGGATGCGTCGAACGTCAAGACGAACCGATGCGTAGTAAGGGAGCGCTTTGCCACCGGGCGTGTATTCGGTCGGGCCGTACATCTTGCCAATGGATTCACGCAACTGATTAATGAAAATGACCAGCGTGTTCGTCTTGGAGACAAACCCGGTCATCTTGCGAAGAGCCTGTCCCATCAGTCGTGGGTGCTTCCCAACGTGAGCATCACCCATTTCGCCCTCAATCTCGGCGCGCGGCACAAGTGCTGCAACTGAGTCCACAACAATCAAAGCAACTTTGTTGCTCTCGGTGAGGCGAATGGTGATTTCCAAACCTTCTTCGGCGTTATTTGGCTGCGAGAACAAGAGTTGGTCAATGTCCACGCCGATAGCCTTGGCGTAAATGCTGTCGAACGCATGCTCGGCGTCAACGTAAGCACACACCAAACCCCTTGCTTGAGCCTCTGCAATGGCATGAAGCGCCAGCGTTGACTTGCCCGACGATGGTGGGCCGTAGAACTCAACAATGCGCCCACGCGGCAGACCGCCAACTCCGAGAGCAAGGTCTAACGGCAGGATGCCAGTCGAAATGGTCTCCACTGGAACAATTGAATCGCCGTTAAGCCGGACAATGCTGTTCGGTCCGAACTGGTCGTTGATTTCCTTGAGAACATCTTCAAGGCTGGTTTCATTGGCTTTCTTTGCCATGCTGCCCCTTTCATTGGTGGAACATCATTGTACCAGAACTTTTGTTCTGGCGTAGACACAGGCCGCCGATACATTTGCAATACACAAGACTAGACTTTGAACATGACCTTTTCCCTATCTCGTGTCAATGCTGCTTGGATAAGCGGGGAGTATGTATTTGTCAAAGCGCGTTATAGCGCAGCGTTTGTGGAAGATTGTCGCAACATTGAAGGAAGGCGTTGGCATCCCGAACAAAAACTTAATTCGTTTCCGTTAGAGGCTGCTCCGGCGTTGCGCGCACTTGGCAAAAAGTGGAATATCCCAATGCCAGCAGAAATTGTCGGCAATACTGTTGTGCCTTCAACATTCCATGCCAAAGATGAAGTGCGTCTTGAAGATGGCAAAATTGTCATTGCGTTTAACTACGACCCCAAAAAGATTGACCAAGTTAAGGTTCAGATTCCCAACGTGACTTGGAGCAACAAGAAATCTGTTTGGGAAGCAAACCTGTCTGACACTCGTGAAGTTGTCAACTTCGCATTAAATTTTGGTATCAGCATGTCTCAAGAGTTTACGTTGCACATGACAAAACTCTTTAGTCAACAGCAAGCAATGATTGATTCTTCGCTGGCCCTTGACGCAGACATTGAAATTCCAAACATCAACGGGGAGTTGTTGCCGTATCAAAAAGCAGGAGTTGCTTATTTGATAAAGGCTCGCAAAGCAATCCTTGGTGACCAACCGGGTCTTGGAAAGACTGTGCAAGCCATTGCGACTGTAGCAACAGAAAACGCCTTCCCTGCTGTTGTAGTGTGTCCTAACACGCTGAAGTTGAACTGGAAACGAGAAATCTCTAAGTTCTTCCCGCACCTCAACGTGCAGGTCCTTACCGGCACAAAGTCCGTTCCTATTCCTACCTGTGACGTCGTGGTGATGAACTACGACATTTCCTACGAACGCATCCCTGACGTTGTTGCACACGGATACAAGTCTTTGATTGTCGATGAATCTCACGCAATCAAAAACGGCAAGCGTCGGCATGTGTGCCCCAAGTGCGAGGCGCAAGTACGCTCCAACTCCAAAAACTGTTCTGCATGCAAAGCAACCAACATTGTGCCGTTTGAACGTTGGACTGTTAAAAGAACAGCAGCAGTGATGCAACTTGCTAAGCGTTTGAGTGACAATGATTTTGTATTGTTATTGACTGGAACGCCTATTACCAACAGACCAGAAGAACTTATTCCTCAACTAGAAGCCATTAATAGGCTCAAAGACTTTGGCGGTTCATGGCGTTTTAAAGAGCGTTATGCACCATCAAAAAATGTTGCTAATAACACAAAAGAACTCAACAACAAATTGCGTTCTACATGTTTTGTGCGTCGTGTTAAAAAAGACGTTTATGCTGAACTGCCCGAACTGCGTAACGCTGTGCAGTTTTTAGAAATCAACGAAACTCAGACAAAATGGTATCAATCTGTAGAACATGACGTTGTTGAGTACTTCGCCAACCGAGCCAAAGAACTGGCACAAGAAAGCGGTGAAAATGGCGATGACATTTATTGGGAAAAAAAAATCCGGCTTGAAGCAGCACGTCATTTAATTCAAATCACTGGTTTACGTGACGCTGTATCTAAGATTAAATACGACAGCATTACGTCTTGGTTAGACAACTTTTTGGAATCAAGCAGCGATGAAAAAGTGATTGTGTTTGCCGAGCATATTGAGTTTGTAGAAAAACTTCACGCTCGCTACGCCGACAAGGCTGTCAAGATTCGTGGCGGTGTGTCCGTTGCTGACAGGCAAAACGCTGTGGACAGATTTCAAACCGACCCAACCTGTCGTGTGTTTGTTGCCAACATGACCGCAGCATCGGAAGGTTTGACCTTGACCGCCGCTTCGGATGTGGTATTCTGTGAGTTGGGCTGGACACCAGCAATCCACGAACAGTGCGCCAGTCGTGCGTACGGTCGTGCAAACGACTTGCATGGTGCAACGGCGTGGTATCTTCTAGCACCTGACACCATTGACGAGGATATCTACAGCCTGCTTGAGAAGAAGCGGCGCATCGTAGATGCTGTGACCGATGGAATTGATGTAGAAGATGAAGGAAGTGTCATGGGTGGCTTAATCGTCGCTCTAGCGAAAAGGGGAATGAATGAAGGATTTACCAACGACGAGGTACTCGGCTGACGGTAGGGCGGTTCTATCAACTGCTCGGTTTAGCGGTACAACAATTGTCGGTGACGTTACCGGCGAAACATCGGTCAGCATCCCTTCGTGGATTTTGACCCACCCCATGCTGTCCGATAGGGCTGTGCGACTGTGGGGCTACATGAAGGGTGCGTTGATGGATGTTCTCAGCATCCCCGGCACTACTCATTCGTCCATCGCAGCCTTGTTGGACGTGAGCGAGCGAACTGCGCGTGCAGCCATTTATGAGTTGAGGGACGCAGGGGCAATCACTGTTCAGGAGACCTACTCCAACAACGCTCAAATGGGCAACATCTACTACCTTTGGCCTTTGGGAGCGACCGAGGGGGGTGGCAACCAGTTGCCAGAGGGGGTGGCAGCAGATTGCCAGCCGATTATAAACACTAATATTAAGAATAATAATGCTCAGAATTCTGCTACTTCCAAAAAGCGGAGCAAGGTTTCCTACGACGAGCAATTTGACGTTGTGTGGAAGTTGTACCCAAGGCACGTCAACAAGGCAGGGGCGTACAAGGCTTTCTGTGCCCTGTTGAAGAAGGGCGTGAAGTACGATGACCTGCTTGCCGCAGTGAAGCAGTACGCTGCACAGCGTTTGGGGCAGGACGAAAAGTACACGCTGTACGCTGCCACGTTCTTCGGACCGAACGAAAGGTGGGCTGACTACTCAGCCAAGGCTGACGAAGTTGAGAACTACGTCCCCGATGGCGCAGAAATGGTTGCTGCCACCATCTACGACTTGTACGACCGAGAAGGTGAGTGGGTGGATAGCCAGAACGGTGAGTGGGAAACTCGATTTGACAACCCTGCAAAGTACGGCTACATTCGTCCTGTCAACTCAAAGGGCCAACTGGTCGGTGCAAATGGTGTACCATATGAGTTAGACGCACAGGGTCAGCGAAAGCCGTTGGGCTACTGGAAGTAGGAAAGGGAACAGTGAGCAAACAAACGCCTCCTCACGATTCACAGGCAGAACGCAGTTTGATTGGAGCCATGCTGTTGAACTCCGGCGCAGCCATCGCTGCTATGGAAGTTTGCAAGGCTGAAGATTTTTACAGTCCAGTGAACGGTGAGATTTACGGCACGATTTGCCGACTGGTCAATAGCGGCTCCGAGGTTGACGCACTTGTTGTCTCGTCGGAAATGAACAACGGCGAAGTGATGCCAGCGTTGATGGAGATGATGCTGGAAACTCCGTCATACACCAACGCTCGTACCTACGCCGAAATCGTGGCTAAGCATGGAACTTCACGCAAGTTGATGCATCGTTTGATGGAGGGCATTGACTCTCTCTATGCTGGGCAAGACCCATACGGCGAGGCTGAGGGCGTGGAGAAGTTTGTGTCCACCATTGGAGCCTTCACGAACAATGGGCCAGAATCCGTCACCCTTGGCGAACTGTCCATGACCGCCGAGGAGTTGTCCCCGGTTGTTATCCCCGGCATGATGCACCAAGACTACCGAACGATTGTTGTCGCTGAGGAGGGTGCTGGTAAGTCGTTGTTGCTGCGTACGATTGCCATGTCTGCTGCTCAGGGTTTCCACCCTTTTAGCCACCAACGCATTAAGCCTATTCGTGCGTTGATTGTGGACTTGGAGAACCCGGCGCAGGCAATCTTGCAAACGGCTGTTCCATTCGCACAGCACCTCTTTGACCGAAACCCTGATGGCTACGATGACAGTAGAATTCGTTTCTGGCGTAAGCCCGGTGGTATCGAAATCCGCAGCCTGTCAGACAAGGCAGAACTTCAGCGAGAGATTGCTTTTCACAAGCCCGACCTTGTTTGCATCGGCCCTATCTACAAGATGTATCGAAGGGGTTCTAGCGAATCTTACGAGGATTCCGCCGATGAGGCAATGGCTGTTTTGGATGACCTTCGTACGAAGTATGGGTTTGCTCTTATCATGGAACATCACGCAGCAAAGGGCAAGCAGGGCGAGCGTCGTGATTTGTCCCCGATGGGTTCACAGCGTTGGATGGCATGGCCCGAAATCGGAATCTCGCTCTACAAGGACACTCAAGACCCTACGGTGATGCACGTTAAGCGTTATCGTGGAGACCGCTTGCAAGGCGTGAACTGGCCTGACCGCCTTGTTCGTGACCGCACTTGGCTGGTTGACGGTGCGTGGGACGCAGGGATGCCGAGGTACTGATGAGCGTTTTGGTTGCATACACGCATAAGAACGGTTGTTGCGTTGGCTACGACTCTGCCGCAGTAGGTGACGGAATTGTGATACAGTCAAATACCGCCAAAGCAGTAAAGCATGCCGGGGGTGGCATCGTTGGAGCAGTTGGCTCTTGGCGCATTATCAACATGATTAATCAAATCAAAGATGCCCCCATTACGGTTGATGTTCTTATTGCACTATTGAAAGAAAGTAAAAATGAAGAAGATTGGTCAGACTCGGAAGTCCTTTTTGTTTCGCCCGGTGAACCCATTGTTCTTTTTCAGACACAAGGGTTTTCAACCGTCGAAATCAAATCACCCTTCATGGCCATCGGTGCAGGCGGACCCTACGCAATTGGTTATCTCTCCTTCCAGCCAACCTTCAGCGTCCAAGCAGTTAAGGGCGCAGTCACAGCAGCAGCCAAGTGGTCTCCATATGTGAGCCTGCCTGCTAAACTCATCAACATCGAACACTAAGTTGTCAACACTTGAATAGTGTGCTACACTGGAGCATGAGGTTAAATATGAACTAACAAGGGCCATGAACCGGCTCACACCCTTTATCGCTATAGATTAGGCCGATGAATTCCACACCGGAACCGGACTGGGGTATGAATGAGACAAACGGTTGCCCGCACCACAACTGAAAGAAATGCGTCAACGATGACGCGCTACCGAAAGAAAGTGTTATGCGGAAAAACCGTTTTCACCTTGTTATTGTCATTTTTGCTACCCTGTTGTCCATTGCTGCAAGCAATAGCGCGCAGGCTGCACAACCTAGATTTCACGGTCCTTTGCATGGGACCCCAAAACATGCTCCCATTGTCCACCACAAGCGCCCTCATGGTTGGCCTTGGGGCGTGACCGCTGCCGATATTCAAGCATGGAGCAGGGTTTCTATTTGCGAAGAAGGTGGCAACTGGCACGTTAGAGGCTCTCTGTATTCAGGTGGCCTTGGCATTACCAACCACAACTGGACTTACTACAGCCGGGGTATGGGTTTCCCTGCAAGTGCAGCCGATGCCACTCCGGTTCAGCAAATTGCCGTTGCCAAAAAAATTAACGGTGGTTATGGTGTGCCCGACCAACATGGTTGTCATTCGTGGTAGTATATCGGTTAACAACAAAGGGGAACCAATGAGTGAAACACCATCGTTTGAGTGGCAGCAACAAGCAGCCTGCCGAAACACAACCGAAGATTTCTTTGCCGAAATGGTCAGCAAGAACGTTAAGGCTTTGTGCGCCGGTTGCCCTGTTGCTCAACAATGCTTAGAATACGCCTTGGTCTATGAAGATTACGGCTATTGGGGTGGCACAACCGAACGTGAGCGTCAGCGTATTCGCAGGCGTTTAAAGGTTGTTCGCAAAACCGTTTACCGGGATTATGTGAGCAACGTTATGAAAGAAGAACTGCCCATCAAGCATGGAACCGATGGTGGCTATCAAGTGGAGCGTAAGCGTGGCATGGAGCCTTGCCCTGCCTGTCTTGCAGCCCACAACGCAAAAATCAAGGATTACCGCAGCCGGAAAAAGGTTGCAGTCTAACAAAGGATTAGCAAATGACACCAGAAGAAATTTGGGAAAGTCATTTTCCAGACTTAAAAATTCCCGGTAGCGAACAGCCCATTGAAGGCAAATGCGGGTCCAAAGTAAGGGACAAGCGTTTGACCGAACTTGGGCTTGTTCGCTATTGCGTCAAAACTGCTGGTATGGGTACTGACCATTTTGGGTTTGGAACCTGCAAGTGGCATCTTGGCAACACAGCCAAGCACAGCAAGGGCGCAGTTGTGGCAAAGATGAAAGACGAACTGACCACCTTGGCTGCGAAATTGGGCGAACCAGAGCCATTGGGGCATCCAGAAATCGAAGCCTTTGTACTTGCTTCCAAGATGAAACAATGGACTCTTATTCTTGAAGAAAAGATGGAAGAGTTAAACGGCGTACTTGCTGTGACCGACAAGGCTGGTGTAGAACACACGCGCGCTCTTATTGAAGTCATGGAGCGAGCATGGGACCGTTTCCAATCTTCTCTAGAATTTATGATGAAGCATGATTTGCACAAGCGCGTTGTAGAACTTGAAGAACATCAAGCCTCTTTGGTCGGCGCAGCGTTCATGGCAATCATCCTTAGCCAAGACCTTCGACTGTCTGAGGCTCAAATTGAAATGGCTCGCAACATGTTTGCTGGCAAGATGACCGAACTGGGCGCAGCGATGGAACCAAGTTGGGCATCAAACATTCTTGACATTTAACTGACGCAACAAACACAACAAAAAGACCGGGGGTTTTGCCCCCGGCCTTTTGCTTTATTGCGATTAATGTTGCGTTAGTGCAACAAATTAGGCGTTAACTGTCTCGCCAACGTAGCGAACGTAAATGTCCCACGTTCCAGTTTCGTTAAGGCGAGCAGTTGCCTGATAGGGAAGAGCGCTACGGTCCATGCCCTTGAGTGAGTTCACGCCGATAAGGGTGCGAAGAGCCTGTCCAGTGTCTCCACCAGTCTTAGCGCCAGACTTCCACAAGTACCACTCGTTTGCATCGTTCATCAACTGCTGGCGGCGAGCAATAGTCTTGGGGCTTCCTCCACGCATGCCACCCAACTTGCGAGGGCGTGGGGTCTGCTTAATCATCTTCATTTCGTCTGCAATCTCAGACATGTTTCCTCCTATAGTAGTTGAAAGTGACAAGTGGGGCAGGCAACTCGTTCCTCCCTGCCCCACTCATCAACGGCTTACCATAACCAAAGGGGACCGGCTTGGTGAAGCAACATTATTATACACCTGTGTATTTAAACATCGTCCTTATTGGACTTTGCAGCCTCACGGTCTGCTCGTCCATCCCGAACTGAATACACGCCCCACGATACCTTGATAAAACAATCAGGATGCTCACGAATAATCTTGTAGGCAGTCGGCATAGAAACCTTAAAGCCATCAACTACGTCTTGAATCGTGACGTTGCGCCCCAAGTTTTCGCTGGCCCACGCATAGATGTTATCTTCTTTGTTGCGTTTGACCTTGCGCTCCAACTCTGGAACTGCTCCAGCCAACTCTTCAATGAGAGAACGACTGACAGCGTGAAGGGTTAGAGACTTAGCAGGGTCATCGTTGTTGCGTTGCGCCTTGTCAATAATCCAATGCGCTCGCAAACGCTCTTGCTGTTCGATGAGTTCTGGTGTAAGAAACTTACTCACCGTTCACCAGCCGACTAAGAGCGCGCATCATCACTTCACCGATGAACAGGCCACAAGCAAGACCCTCAAAGAATTCGTCAGGGGCATTTTCTTGCAAACTCTGAAGGTGTTGAATACACAAAGCAACGTATGCGCCTTTGCCATCAGCCAACGGAATAATGTCGTAGGGCAAGTATTCGTGTTCGATGACTTCGTGAGCAACGCCCACAACAGTAATAACGTAGCCGCCGTAGTGGCCTTCGGTAATGACCATTTCATCTTGGTCATCCGGTGCAATCCAATGGATTTCTCCTGCTGCCATTTTGTTACCTTTCTGGTTGGTTGTCCGACTCTAGCACGTCTAACTCTTGCATGTCAACCGGATTGAAACAACCTGTGGCAATAAGTTCCTGCCAATCGAGGTCATCAAAATCTTCGTCCAGTTGTTCGCCCGACAGTTCAATCTCTGCCGTGACTAAGTAGTAACGCCGTTCTTTGGCTGCGTAATCTTCCAAGCAGCACTGAACAGTGTCTGCATCCCACAGAACAATGCCGACAACCTTGTTCGTGGCTTGACGAATCAGACGAACCTCAAACTCCAATCCCTTGACTTCGGGGTTGACTTTCTGAAACTCCACTCCATAGTCAATTGCTTGCCGGGGTGGGTAGCAGTTGCCGAACTCAGACAAGATTTCAAAAGCCTGTGCAGGGTCTAGTTCACCGCTAAAGATAACTGCAACCTCTCGGTATGTGCGCCCTTGCTTTTCATAGAGAGCCACAACCCATTGTTGCGGAGTGTAGAAATATTGCATATCCATAACGTCAACCTACCATAGAAATTAATAAGGGTGACCCTTTCAGGCCACCCTTACCAATGTTGGAATTTTACTGTGCTGCCCCCCCGGACCATCCGGGAGTTGCCATAGGACTGGCGTGTGGCATCATAGCACTGTGTATCGGTTTGCACACGCTGTTTGTGTGTGATATGATGTACGCAGCACCAAGGGTCGGTGTCTGAGAGGCCAAAGGAAGCGCGCTGTAAACGCGCCGCGTAATGCTACGGGGGTTCGAATCCCTCCCGGCCCACACAACAAGTAAAGGGGAAACATGGACAGGATGGAAAAGCAACTTGAGTGGGTTGCTAAGGGGCAGTGCAAGATTGACAACGTTGACACCAACTTGTTTTTTCCAGAGCGAGGTAGTACATTGCAAGTGGAAGAAGCAAAGGCTGTCTGCGCTAAGTGCGTAGTTGCAGATGAGTGTTTGGACTATGCATTGGTTAACTACATTAAGTACGGTATTTGGGGCGGCACTTCAGAGCGCCAACGACGCGCTCTCCGGCGCACCCGGAATGTTCCACCCCCAATGTATTATGACCCTGTGTTCGACAATTGGGTTTTGTCCGACAATAGGAGATACACTAAGGTAGACTAAGTTGTGGTAGTATAGTTTGCGTCGGTAACTCAGTTGGTAGAGTGCCGGACTTTTAATCCGAGAGTCGTGGGTTCGACCCCCACCCGACGCACTCAACAACAACAAACAGAAGGGAAGCAATATGCCTTACAGTGAGAAGTACGGATGGACGGTTTTGGAAATGGTTGGCGATTGTGCTAACTGTGGTCAGCCAATCGGTCACAATTTGTTTGGTCAGTTGAGGCACAACAACCTCATGCCTTACGAACTGTGCTTTGGTCACGGCTACAAGCCAGCAGCAGGGGAGAAGTCACCAGTTGCAACGATTCAGGTGGAAGCAGAATGCCGTTAATTCTTTCCGCTTGTTTTATTGCCATCATTATCTGCGTTAGTCTTGCAGACCGAGAAGGAAGGTAATCATGGATTATGCACAGGGCGGCGTGCCCAAATTTAAAATTGGGGACAAAGTGCAAGCAGGGGTGTCTTTTGCCACTGTTTACGAAATCTTCTTTTCTTATTGCGTTGAGTATTTTGATGGTGGCTTTGGCTCCTACAACGAGGACGAAATGGAGGAACTTGCGCTTGAAGAAACAACTTTCTCCAAGTGTGACCACTTGACTCACACTTACGATGTTGAATCACTTGTTGAATTACAAGTTGGTAGGTTAATTAAATTTACTTATTGCCCAAAATGTGGAGAGAAACTATGAGATACCACCCCGACAACATCTGCCCCGAGTGCTACTCCACTCCCTGCACCGACGAGTGTGGCGTGGAGTGCGAGTGCAACGAGGGCTACCACGAGGACTGCGACGCTGCCG
>Ga0214164_1000864_pt1 | contig 18709 bp, 15 predicted proteins | sample TroBogepilimnion_13_FD_153003 | JGI IMG/M metagenome (GOLD analysis project Ga0214164, IMG submission 153003) | Freshwater microbial communities from Trout Bog Lake, WI - Practice 03JUN2009 epilimnion v4 | ecosystem: Environmental > Aquatic > Freshwater > Lake > Epilimnion/Euphotic zone ...
GGAAACCCCGCACCCGGCCCGGTTCATTTGAGGGCAACGGAGAACAGGCGCTGCAGTGGCTTGAAGAAGCTAAAGCAACATACAATATTCCTATATCAGTAGAAGTAGCAGAACCCGCCCACATTGATCTGGCCCTAAAATATGGTGCTGATGTATTGTGGATTGGAGCGCGCACTACCGTTAACCCCTTCCAGGTGCAGCACCTTGCCGATGCCCTTAAGGGTGTAAATATTCCGGTAATGGTCAAAAACCCGGTCAATGCCGATGTAGATCTATGGCAGGGCGCAATCGAGCGTTTCGAGGTTTCAGGTGCCCGCGAGGTAGCTGCCATACACAGGGGCTTTTCAGGCTATACTTCGGCAGTGGGCTATCGCAACCAGCCTAATTGGCCCATACCTATAGAACTGAAGCGCCGCCGCCCCGAATTAACCCTGATCTGCGACCCCAGCCATATTACCGGCAACCGGAACCGCATTGCCGAAATAGCCCAAAAGGCACTGGATATGCATTTCGATGGCCTCATGATAGAAACGCACCCAGATCCCGATAATGCATGGACGGATGCCGCCCAGCAGGTAACCCCGGCAGCCCTGAAGTTGATTCTGCATAGCCTCATTGTTCGCCAGGAGTTTACTGAAGACATGAGCGGCCTGGTGCAACTGGAATACCTCCGCCAGCTGATGGACAGCCTGGATGCCGAGATAATAGACCTGATAGGCAAGCGAATGGAGCTGAGTGAAAAAATGGGAATCATAAAGCGCGAATGCAACCTAACCGCCTATCAGCCCGGCCGCTGGCGCGAGATAGTAGATACCCGGGCAGAAAGGGCAGCATTACATCAGTTGCCCAAAGAGTTTATTGTGGAGGTCTACGAAAAAATCCACCATGAAAGTATCCGTCGCCAGTTGGCAGTACTAGAGCAATATGATAAAGTCCTTAAGGGTAAGGAATAATACTACTTATTAAGACAGTTGTTGAAAATGTGTATAACCGGCTAATTCAGCTCTCGGATAAATTTGTTAATATTGCCGTTTAACTTTTTCATTTATAAAAATACAGCAATACCAGGTGGCATATCCTCAAGGGCATTTAGTAGCAGTAGGTGGGGCGGAAGATAAAGGAACAGATCTTGAAAAGGGAATCCTTCAGCGCAACAGGCTCAACTTCATGGAGCTGGGCATACTTAAAAACATAGTGAGTCTGATAGATGGGCCTGAGCCTCATGTTGAAGTCGTTACTACCGCATCCTCCATACCCGATGAGGTTGCAGAGAACTACATTGAAGCATTTCACAAACTGGGTTGCAACAACATTGGCCATCTGCGCATACGCAATCGCGAAGATGCCGGCAAGCCTGAATTTTTAGAACGCCTCAAGGCATGCAACTGCGTGATGATCTCCGGCGGCAACCAGTTGAGGTTGTCATCTATTTTCGGAGGCACCGAATTCCTGGATATTCTCACAGACAGGTTCAAGCATGAGAACTTTGTTGTGGCGGGCACCAGCGCCGGCGCTATGGCTATGGGGCAAACCATGATCTATGAAGGCAATGCAAGTCTTGCACACCTCAAGGGTGAAGTAAAGATAACAACTGGCCTTGGCCTGCTCAGGTATGCAATCATAGATACCCATTTCGATAAGAGGGGCCGGTTCAACAGGCTGGCTCAGGCAGTAGCACAACAGCCGGGAGCTATAGGTGTAGGCCTTGGCGAGGATACAGGTATCATAGTTTCCAAAGGAATTATTCTGGAAGCAATAGGTTCAGGCAGTGTGGTGATCATAGACGGCAAAAACATTGAGTACAACAACATAGCCGATATCGAATTCGGCAAGCCCATTTCGGTAGAGAATATCATTGTACACATCATGTCTAAAGGCGATCAGTACAACATGGAAACCCGCAAGTTTCATGGCGCTGAAATCGTAATTCCGGAAGATTAAAGGTCATTAGTTGTTCCACAACTCAAAGGTGTGGGACAACTGAAATTATTGCCCTATACCCACCAAAAGAAATATATCCAAATCACACGTTGTTTCTGTTAGCGAACCGCATCAGAAACTATAAATACTCCCCACCATAGCGTGTCCTTAGTGATAGACTAAGGGTCTGCCCTGTTGAAGTTGGTTCAGATATTAGCTGGGGTAGATCAAACAGTAAAATGTCAACTGCCAATTATCAACTGCCAACTGTAAACCGCCTACGGGTTCATCGCTCCAAACAAATCTTCACGTTTAGCCCTCAACCCTTTCGAGTGCCCGATAGGCGCCTCCAGAATATCATTCTTAAGCGCATCCATGGCCTCCGTAAGGAATTCCTGTATCGGTATTCCTCCATGAGTCTGTGTCTTATCTTCCCTGCGCTGGTGGCCAAGTTCGGTATCCACGGATGGCGGAGCTATTTCAAAAACCTTTACAGGCGTATCTTTCAGCTGGTGCCGCAGCGACAGGGTTAGCGAATGTAGGGCAGCCTTGGTAGCGCAATACACCGGCATAAAGGCAATAGGCACAAAGGCCAGTCCCGATGATATATTGATAATGGCAGGGTCTTTGGCCGTTTTAAGATGTGCTGCAAATAAGGATGCCATGTGCACAGGCGCTATAAAATTGGTTTCCATCTCCATACGCACCAGGTCCAGGTCCACAGGTTTGGTAAGGTCGGTAACCAATTGTATCCCGGCATTGTTTATGAGCACATTCACAGCGGGGTAAGTACTGATTACCCAATCATGCAGTTCAGCCCGCTGATGTTCATTGGTTATATCGCACACCTTGGTTATCATCCCTGGATGTTTTTCCTTTATTTCAGCCAGCCGGTCTGCCCTACGGCCACAAATGATAACTGTATTACCCTCATGGACAAATTGCTCCGCAAATGCCAGCCCAATGCCCGATGTAGCCCCTGTGATAAGTATCGTATTGCCTGAAGTGTTCATAAAATAATAAGTTGATCCAAATAATCTATCTCGAAATGTCTTAGCGCCTTCTTTGCGGAACCTTTGCCCTTTATGCAGTTAAACTTACTTACTCAAGTGCAAGCATCGACTCCAGAATACGCCCTGCCGCCTTACCATCTCCATAAGGGTTCGATCTGCCCGACATAGCCTCATAAGCCTCCTTATTGGTAAGCAGGTGCATCGCTTCTTTATATATCAGTTCTGTATCGCTGCCCACTTTTACCACGGTTCCTGCCTGCAACGCTTCCGGCCGCTCGGTGGTATCTCTCAGCAACAGTACAGGCTTGCCCAGCGATGGCGCTTCTTCCTGCACTCCACCACTGTCAGTCATTATCAGCCTGGAGTTATCCAGCAGCCACAGAAATTCAGGATAAGCAAACGGCGGTGTAAGGTGTATCAGTGGGTGGTTGCCCAGCAGTTCATGTACCACATTCTTCACATTGGGGTTCAGGTGCACTGGGAATATCACCGGTATATTGGCATCCTCTGCTATCCTTTTCAGGGCAATGCATATGTTTCTGATTCCTTCACCGTGGTTCTCGCGGCGGTGCATAGTAATGAGAATGTAGTCTTTTATATCCTGCAGATTCAGATCGGTAATGCCGGCTGGTATAGTGTTTTCTATCTTCTTAAGCCCCAGAAAGAGCGCATCTATTACGGTATTGCCGGTCACCAGTATTTTATCTGCTGGTATGCCCTCCTCCAGCAGGTTTTGCCCCGATTGTTCTGTGGGCGGATAATGGAAATCAGCAACCCTTGTGGTCATCACCCTGTTTATCTCTTCAGGGAATGGCGAGAACTTATTGAAGGTGCGCAATCCCGCCTCTACATGCAGCACTTTTATCTTGTTGTAAAATGCGGCCAGCGATGCGGCAAATGTGGTAGTGGTATCGCCCTGTACAATTATGTAGTCAGGCTTTTCCTGCAGCAGTACCTCATTGATCTTCACCAGGAGTTTTGCGGTAAGCCCCGCCAGTTGCTGGTTGGGCTCCATTACATCAAGTGTATAATGGACGGGGATTTTAAAAAAATCAATCACCTGCTGCAGCATTTCTTTATGCTGCCCGGTAGAGCATACCAGCGTTTCAAAATGATCATCCGCCATCAATACATCAACTACAGGGGCCAGCTTTATGGCCTCAGGCCGGGTACCTAAAAAAATAATTACTTTCTTCTTCATGTTGTGCTATTCGTCGTTTCTGATAACCGGAATTTTAGTTATCCCCTCAGCTTTAAAAACAGTAAATTCAGTAGCTGCCGGGTTACGAAAATAATCTATTTTATACCCATCCGGCAAAAGTGCATTTGTCAGGAAGGCATCGCGCCATTGGGGTACTTCAATTTTATTATATCCCGAAGCTGTTATAATTCTTGCCACATCAGTAAAGTTATATTTTTGTACAGGCCTGGTACTTTTAACCCACTGAACAAACAATAGCAGGCTGGGAACAATGAACAACACACCAATCCCTGCTGCAACTGATTTTTTCATGCGGGGCGAGGTAAAAAACACGTAAAGCAGATAAGCCACAAAGAGGCAGCAGAATGGCAGGCAAAAAGAAAAATAACGGTAATAAAGCGCCGTATAGTGGTGCGACTTTACACACAATAAAGCCAGGAAAATACTGCTCACTGTGCTAAATGCAAAAAGCAGGTGAAGGTTTCTTTTCTGCTCTTTATCAATAGCCAGTTTTATTCCTGCCATATAAAGTGCAATCGCCAGCAGGAAGGACATAATGATAACCAGTTTGCTACCAATAAACGATGGTAATACTATCTTAAGGTTCACAGCTGTAAACTTCATTGCCCTTATCATTACTTCAAAGTTACTGAAGCCTGCGGCCAGGGCTCTTTCCTGTATTTCATGGTTCTGCCGGCTCATAGTTTGCAGGCCGGGATAAGTACCCAAAAAGTAAGCAGCTATCAGCAGCACAGGTATTCCGGTTGCAATTATATTTTTAGCAGTGAGCAATGCCCGCCCTTTATTACAGGCCAGCATAACGAGGAATACCAGTACTATATACACGGTCAGGAAGTGGCATAGCACAGCTGCTACAGACAATAACCCTGTCAGGAAAAGCCATACAGGTTTATCTGCCCGGTACATGAATTTATAAAAATTGATAGCAGCCATTGTTATAAACAAAATGCCCATAGCATAGGCCCGTATCTCATGGCTCATGGCTATGAAATCAATATCAGTTGATAGCAATAAGATGGCTGCAGAAGTAAAAATGTTGTTGTTGAAAAACAGCTTGCACATAAACCAGAAGGCAATCAATGTTGCTATGGCTATCAGCTTCGAAAACCACATATAATCGGCGATGGTATTGCCACACAATAGCGTATACCCATGCAAACCAAGATTATAGATAAAGCTGTTGGCATTGTCGCTCACAGTTGCTTCAAATACATGAGGAATGGAATTGAACTGATGAAGCGTAGCTGACGAAACCGGTGTATTATCAGCAAACAACAGCCTTGTATCCGGGCTGATACCTTTTGAGATCAGTATGGAAACGGTTTCATCATACCATATCTCCTTTTTCAAAGGCAGCAGAATGATTATAAAAATACCGGTAATCAGGCAGATAAGATTAATGATTTCAGTTAATCCTCTTTTCCTGAATATTCCCTGCACTGCCATTATTACGGATTGATTCTGCCCAGTTTATAGTCCAGTAAAAGCTTAAGGGTCTGCTTCATGGTTTTCTGTACATTCATTTTGGATACACCCTGCTTCAGGTCGTATCGCAGTATCATAGGCACCTCGTTCATGGTAGCGCTCTGGCTGGCCACTTTCAGCAGCACTTCTACCATGCAGCCAAAACCTTTCTGGGTAATGAATTTATCGCCATAGTATTTGATGGTTTTACGTAGCATATCCACCCGGTATGCCCTGAAGCCGCAGGTATAGTCCTTAATACCCTCAAAGCCTACAAAAACCCGGAACAACATGCCTGCAGCCCAGCTGAATAACTTTCTCGATGCCTTAAGTCCTTTAATTCTTGCACCCGGCTGGTATCGCGAGGCGATAACCAGATCGCTGCCCTCCGCTATCTGCTGCATCATACGTTGTATGAGGAAAGGGTTCTGGCTGTCATCAGCATCCAGCGTTACTACTATATCAGTATCTTTTAATCCCTCTATAGCTTTGCGCATACCCTGATTTATGGCATTGGCCAGTCCGCTGTTGGGTTGTATGTCCAGCACATCAACTTTGATATCGCCCTTAAAACCACGGGCTACACCAAGCGTATTATCCTTGCTGCCGTCATTTACCACAAGAACGCTGGCATCCCATTTAAAAAGGTTGTAGGCCTCATTAATCCTTTGCAGTAAAGGCGGCAATGACTCCTCCTCATTGTATGCAGGTAAGACTATAGTTATGTGCATATTCCGGATGTTAGTTCAATGTTTTGCATGAGCGCAATTCATATATTAACAGTAAAATTTCTGAAAGTGCTAAAGTAAGCTATTTTGCTGTTTATAGGCTGATCAGATCAAAAAAGCTATTAAAAAATCATTAACCAAACTTAATTCCATACCAAAATTGAATTACATCCTAACCGGCTATTTATGCATTTATGATCATAATTCAGATGGATTACTGCATATCTGTTAAAGCCTGTAGAAAGTTTATAATGGCTGATCTGTAAATTATCAATTAAATGAGCGGCAATAGTGAATTGAAAATTGGTATTATTTGCATAATTACGATAATTTTGATGTGAAAATGCAGTTATGAAAAGTCTTTACGGCCTCACTTTAATTTGTTTGATCTTCTCTGCCTGCGACAGTGCCAACAGTTCGCATCCTTCTGTTCAGTATGAGGAGAAAAAGAAGTCATTGAGGGAATCTGAAACAGACAATCCACTGAAATTCCTTAAGGTCAAAGGTTCACTGCGCAGCAACATAATTGGCCAGACAGTAGTGGAGGGCGAGATCATCAATAATGCCACCCTGGTAAGCTATAAAAACATGAAACTTCAGATTATTTTCAAGGACGCTGATGGATCTGTGGTAGAAAAAGACAGCAAGGTAATTGATGATGTGGTAAAGCCTAATTCCACAGATAATTTCAAGGTAAAACTCAGCCATGTGAAAGGCGCCAGTACTGTCCTGGTAGATATTACCGGTGCCGAAGTTGACTAGACAATCTTCATGGCACTTAGTTTGGCTTTGAGGTTTGTTACTTAGCGACGTTGGAATAAATGGAATTATATATCTGCTAAACTAATTTACCCATTCATCCACAATTCTCCCGTCCTGCATAGACAATGTACGGTCTGTCAGTTTCGCAAGTGCATCATTATGGGTAATCATAATAAACGTCTGGCCGAATTTATCACGCAGATGTAAGAACAGGTTATGCAGGGCATGGGCATTCGCCGTATCCAGGTTACCAGTAGGTTCATCAGCCATTACTACAGATGGCCTGTTTACCAGCGCCCTTGCTATAGCTACCCGTTGCTGTTCCCCACCTGATAGTTCTGAAGGTTTATTGTTAAGCCTGTTTTCAAGGCCCACTTCTTTAAGCATTTCTGCTGCTAGATCAGTAGCTTCTTTTTTACCCAGCCCTTTTATCCACAAGGGCACGCATACATTTTCGATTGCGCTGAATTCAGGCAGCAAGTGATGAAACTGGAAAACAAAGCCAAGGCGGGAATTACGGAATTTGGCCTGCTTACCCGATGGAAGTTTCAGAATGTCGGTATCTTCTATCAATACGCTGCCACTGTCTGGTTTATCCAATGCCCCGACCAGGTGCAGCAAGGTACTCTTTCCCGCTCCTGAAGGACCTATAATAGACACGATTTCACCTTTACCTACCGTGAGTGAAACATCATTTACAACCGTTAAACTGGTATATTTCTTTACCAGATTTTTTGCAACCAGCATACTGAAAGATTGAAACAGAATTATAGTGTAAATATCAGGCAATATTGTAAAATTAACAGGATTATTTTCTGGCAGTTAAACTTTACCAGTGTCAGCTTATCTATTAGTGGTCTGGAAATTCAATATGCGGTTAGTTTCTGATTAGTTTTTTCTTGTATGAAAATATATCTTTTGAATTTTGGCTTTTGAATTTTGAATTTTCCCTTACATTTGCGAAAAATATAACAAAATAAATCTGATTATAATATGTTTTGGACACTTGAACTAGCATCACATCTCGAGGATGCACCATGGCCTGCCACCAAAGATGAGCTGATTGACTATGCGATACGCTCCGGCGCGCCACTCGAAGTGGTTGAAAATCTGCAGGAACTGGATGATGAAGGAGAAATATACGAAGGCATTGAAGACATCTGGCCAGATTATCCAACCCAGGAAGACTTTTTCTTTAATGAGGATGAGTATTGATCAATTCGGCTTTTTTATTCCCCCTCTATACACAGAATAAATTTAGTCTTATTTACCGGTTCGTTGGAAATTCCAACTTCAGAATCCCGCCTGTGCGGGATTTTTATCATAAAATAATACTGAGAAAAAAGATAATTATCTCTACATCCGTTATATTTGATCAGTTAAAAATAATATGAAAAGCATTGTTGTTTTTTGTGGGTCAGGTGAGGGATATAATGAGTGTTACCGGGAAGCTGCTTATGAACTCGGTAAAACGCTCGCATACATGGATATACGGGTAGTGTACGGTGGTGCAAAAGTGGGCCTCATGGGCGCGCTTGCCGAAGGTGTCTTACAGCACAATGGTAAAATTACAGGGGTTATCCCCTACTTTTTACAGACAAAAGAAGTAGTTCACGACGGATTGACAGATCTGATTACCGTGAACACAATGCATGACCGCAAAATGAAAATGCATGACCTGTGCGATGGTATTATTGCCATGCCTGGTGGCTGGGGTACAATGGAAGAATTGTTCGAAATGCTCACCTGGGGACAGCTTGGCCTACACAGCAAACCAGTAGGTCTGCTCAACATTAATGGTTTCTATGATGCCCTGATAGCCCTTTGCGACAATATGGTTCAGGAGGGTTTTCTGAATGAGCAGATAAAATCCATGTTGCTTACCAGCGGGTCTATCAGTGATTTGATAGATCAGATGAATAACTATTCGGCTCCGGAAACCGCGAAATGGATCACAAAACAAACTACATAAAATGATGAGCAATAAACTAATTTATTGCAAGATCATGAACAAATTATATTTACATATAACAATACAGCCTATGAAGCGCTATTTACTTTCGACGATATTGTCTTTTCTTATTTACAATTCTGCAGTATCCCAGATTGTAATAGTAAAGAGCAACCCTTCAAATGCATATGCTGCAGCTATAGCATCTCCTTCTCCCACTACCAGCGGACCAAATCCCCTGGATTTATGCGGACAGGCCTGGACAGCAGGTGGTGTACCCGGCGGCTGGAGGACATTTTTCATACTCAATGACAGTGCACTTGCAGGTATTACTATAGATTCCGCCATCATGCAGTTATGGGCTGATCCTACAACCGGGTGGGGGTATTATGGCACTCCAATGTATGGCACAAACAATGCCTGCGTCCTTTACAGGATTACAAGCCCATGGGCTACAACGATTAACTGGCTAACAATGCCATCCTATACTTCTGTTGATTCAGTGATTTTGCCACAAAGCACTTCAACAACAGAAAACTATCTGCATATCAATGTTACTAACCTGCTTAATGATATAGTTGCAAGCGGATATAACTATGGCTATATGTTGAAATCAAGGCAGGAAACAACGCCTTATAATTCAATGATGTTCCATTCCTCTTCAGCTCCTGATTCATCAGTAAGGCCGCAGATACTGATATATGGTCATGGTTCAGATCATGTATACTTTACCAATGGCCATACTCAGAGCTTAACAATTTGTGTAAGTGAAGCCACTGCTACAGTGCCTATAAATACACAGTTGGCAGCCATGGATTCACTTTCAGGACTAACAGAAACCTGGAGTTTAATTACTCCCCCATCTCATGGCACTGCACTAACTTCTTATACCACTTTATCAACAGGGAGTATTCTTATTCCTGTTGGTTTAACTTATACGCCTGTCAGCGGTTATACAGGTACTGATCTGTTTAAAACAGTTGTTTCTAACGGAGCCTATTCTGATACTACAACCATAAATATTATTATCAATCCCTATCCTGATCCGGGAACAATTTCAGGGGTTGATAGTGTTTGCCCGGGAGAAAGTGTCAACCTGTCTGAATCGTCTTCAGATGGATTCTGGAGTACTAGCAATTACACTGTTTCAGGTATTGCAAGCTCAGGTGTTGCCGAAGGATTAATTCCGGGTATGGATACAATCGTTTATACTGTCAGTAATAGTTGTGGCATATCATCCGCTATTTTTCCGTTTGTGGTCAGGTCTTATTCACAATGCCATACAGGCATAAATATAATGTCTGAAGGAGAGCGTACTTATACTGTCTATCCCGATCCGGCATGTGACGAATTAAATGTATCCTCATCAAGCATTATTTATCATATAGCCGTATCCAATGTTGTCGGTGAAATAGTATATACGTCTGAATTCAATGCCAATCAGATCAAACTTAATATTCAGTACCTCCCAGCAGGTGTATACTTTTTAAGGATCAATAGCTCAGAAGTAAAGAAGTTTGTAAAACGATAAATTAGGCATAAGTACGTGCTTGGGCATATCAATTGATACCTGATTACTTAACAGGCAATTGCAGTTCCAAATCCGATACTTTACCTATACCGGGTAATATTTACACTTTTCTGTATTAAATTGCTGCTTTTTTCCACTTTAATAAATACTATGTCTCTCAGAACGAAGAAACTTTCTGTAATAAAATTCACCAAAGACTTCTTGTTGGCTACCCGGTTATTGCAGCTATTTCAACCCTTCAATAAGCTATTCGGATTTATTTATAATTTCAATCTCCTTACCTCATGGGTGCACAAGCATAAGAAGGATCAAATGCTGATGAACGATTTTTACGTTCCGGTAAGAGATTACAACAACCGGCTGAAAAGCTTTGCAGCTATAGTAGAATCTTACAATCTCAAAGACAATCCGGTATGTTATTTGGAGTTCGGCGTTTTCGTCGGAACATCTTTTAAATGGTGGTTGAGTCATTGCGAAAATACCGATTCGCGTTTTTATGGTTTTGATACATTTGAGGGATTGCCTGAAGACTGGGGCCTGTTTGCAAAAGGAGATATGCAATCCGGCATACCACAGATAGATGATAAAAGAGGGCTTTTTATTAAAGGAATTTTTCAGGATACTTTACATGAATTTATTCAGGAGCACAGCCCTGTCTTTAAAAATAAAAGGAAAGTGATTCACATGGATGCGGATCTGTTCACTGCTACATTATTTGCTTTATCCCAGCTATACCCATACTTGCAGAAAGGCGATATTATTATGTTTGATGAATTTAATGTGAGCACTCATGAATTTATGGCATACCGGTTGTTTACAGAGTGTTTCTATATAAAATTGCGCCCTATATCTGCATTGAACAATTTTTACCACGCAGCATTTGAGGTGGAATAATAAAGAGATTAAGTGAAGATTTCAAAATACTTTCTACACTCATACTCGTTCTTTTCCAGTTTCTCTTCGTTATAAAGTCTTTAAATAGGGCTTCTATTCGCAGACTTTACGCCTTGATAAACAGAAAAATAACTTCGTAATATTGCAGGAAGTATTTTGAAAGCTTCACTAAGGATAAAATATAACTAAATTTGCCCACCAAAAAATTACAATCTTGCTAATACAGCATTTTGATCTCAAAGTCCGTTTCGATCAACAGGAAGAAAATTCCGAATCTTATCTGGTGCCATTTATAGAAATGACAAAACCGATGCTTCCGGGTAGTACTGTTATGGAGGTGGGCACCGGAGAAGGTGGTGTTTTGAAACCTTTTATAAATCACGGTTGCTATTGTGTGGGGGTAGACCTTGCCGAAGAAAGGATTGCAACTGCTAAAGAATTTCTTGCAAATGAAGTCAATTCGGGAAAAGCCGAGTTTATCTGCCAGAACATTTATGATGATGAATTCCTGAACAAATACAGGAATTTCTTTGATGTCGTTATTTTAAAGGATGTAATTGAACATGTTCCGGAGCAGGAAAAATTTATACCTTATCTCAGAAATTTTCTAAAACCGGGAGGGCAGATTTTTTTCGGATTCCCTCCCTGGCAAATGCCTTTTGGCGGACATCAACAGGCATGCAGGAAAAAATGGGCGAGTGTTATTCCCTGGTATCACCTGCTGCCCCGGTTCATGTACAAAGGTATTTTGAATATGGCAGGCGAACATCCTTCTATTATCAAAGAATTGCTGGAATTAAAAGACACAGGAATTACCATAGAGCGTTTTGAACGCATTATAAAGAAAAGTGGACTGAAAGTGCTAAATAAACAGCACTACCTCATTAACCCTATCTACAAATATAAATTCGGTCTTAAACCCAGAAAGCAATGGCCTCCGCTCAGCTGGATACCTTATTTCAGAGATTTCGTTACAACATGCGTTTACTACACCGTTGGTTAAGAACTCTGCCACAATAATACAATTAAGGTTTTCAGAAAATATCCTATTCTTACCGCCTGAATTTACCTGGTGTTCTGATTGCCGGAATTCCCATTGATCATCATATTATTCTTACTTTTTGCCGAATATTTTTTAATTTCAACCAAAATGCGATTGTTTATGAAACTATTAATGAGAATTACAGTTTTGCTCTTACTGGTCTCCGGATTACAGTTTTCAAATGCGGCTTTCGCCCAGGAAGAACATAAATGGGCCGAAAAAAGCGCCGATGGCTATAAGTACCGTTATGTAACCGGCGATCCGATGCAGACAAGGTTCTACAAACTCAAAAATGGCCTAACTGTAATTCTCAGCCCTACCCATAAGGAGCCAAGAATGCATTTTTATATTGCCACAAAAGCAGGGAGTAAAACAGATCCAGCAGATCATACCGGCCTTGCCCACTACCTGGAACACATGATGTTCAAAGGTACCCAGCATTATGGCTCCCTTAACTGGGCTGATGAAAAACCCTGGCTGGATAAAATCAATGATCTGTATGAAGAGTATAACCATACTAAAGATGAAGAAAAGAGAAAGGAAATCTATCACCGAATTGATTCTGTTTCAGGCATTGCAGCAAAATTTGCTATCGCCAATGAGTATGATAAAATGATGACCTCAATGGGTGCGAAAGGGACCAATGCATTCACTTCATTTGAACAAACAGTATATACTGAAGATATACCTGCTAATGCAGTTGATAAGTTCCTGAAAGTGCAGGCCGACAGGTTCAGTAACCCTGTATTCAGGATATTTCATACAGAGCTGGAAGCAGTATATGAAGAAAAGAACCGAGGACTGGATAATGACCCAAGGAAGGTTTCAGAAATGATGCTGGCCAATTTATTCCTGAACCATAATTATGGCAAGCAAACTACCATTGGAACAATCGAACACCTCAAGAACCCATCTCTGCTGGAAATAAGGAAGTATTTCAACACATACTACGTACCCAATAATATGGGAATCATAGTATCGGGCGATTTTGAACCAGATGTAATGATCAAAAAAATTGAAACCTACTTCAGCAGTATGGAAAAGAAAGATATTCCTGAATATACATTTAAGCCTGAAGCGCCGATCACTTCTCCTGTTATCAAAGAAGTATCAGGGCCTGATGCCGAATTTGTAGCAATTGGTTATCGCCTGCCGGGCGTGCATGATAAAGATGCGCTTCTGGCCGACCTTGTAGGCCAGGTGCTTACCAATGGCCGGGCAGGATTGATAGATCTTAACCTGGTGAAAAAGCAAAAATTACTCAGGGCATCAGCAAGGGCAGACGTATTAGTTGATTACGGGTATATGAACCTGCAGGGAACACCTACTCTCAACCAGAAGCTGGAAGATGTAAAGGACCTTATGCTGGGTGAAATTGATAACCTGAAGAAAGGAAATTTCGATGATGATCTGCTTGTATCTATAGTTAACAATGCAAAAAAAGCAATGATGCAGCAAAGCGAAAAGTACGGTTCCCGTGCCTCTGCCCTGATGAATGCTTTTACCGGCGAGGAAGATTGGCTGGATGATGTGGCCTATACAGATAAGCTTTCTAAACTGACCAAGAAGGATATAGTAGCTTTTGCCAATAAATATTTCGGAGAGAATTATGTTGTGGTTTATAAGCGTAAAGGAGAAGATAAGAGTGTAATTAAGGTGGTGAAACCACCAATCACTCCTGTTGAAACAAACCGGAATTCGCAATCTCCTTTTGTAAAAGCAGTTATTTCTGCCCCTGTAACACCTATTGAACCTGTTTGGGTAGATTATAATAAAGATATGCAGAAAGGCAACCTCGGCCCTGCGGAAATATTGTATGTACATAATGATGAGAATGGTTTATTCAGACTGGGTTTCAGGTATAAAATGGGTAACTGGAATGATAAGAAACTGGCTGTTGCAGCATCATATCTTCAGTTCCTCGGCACAGATTCAAAAACTGCCGAAAATTTCTCAAAGGAATTTTACAAGCTGGCATGTTCTTTCAGCATGAGGGTAGATAATGAGTATACCACGCTGAGCCTGGAAGGCCTGCAGGAAAACTTTGATAAAGCCGAGGCTTTATTGGAAGATCTGCTTACCAATTGTAAGCCAGATGAAGAAGCGCTTGCTTCCTTGAAAAAGCGACTGAGCAAATCGAGGGCTGATGCAAAAAATAACAAACAGGCGATAATGAATGGCCTTGTAAGCTATGCCCGCTATGGGGCTGATAATCCTTTTAATAATGCCTTATCTGATGCCGAACTTAATGCACTTACAGGATCTTCTCTTACCGATCTGCTCCATAATATTTCAGCTACAAGCCACAGGATCATTTATTATGGGCCTGAAACTTTATCAGGGCTGACCAGTTCTCTCAAATCAGTACATAAAATGCCGGTAATGTTCAGTCCTGCACCTGCGCCCAAAGTTTATTCGTTTACTACCCAGTCTTCAAACCAGGTATTGTTTGCAGACTATGATATGGTGCAGAGCGAAATTCGCTGGGTAAGGAATATACCAGGTTATGATCCTGATAAGCAGCCTACAATCAATATGTTCAATAACTATTTTGGCGGTGGTATGGGTTCCCTGGTTTTCCAGACAATAAGGGAGAGTAAGGCTTTGGCATATTCTACCTTTTCCAACATTGGTACACCTGAAAAGAAGGAAGATCCATACGCCATTAATGCTTATGTTGGTTGCCAGGCCGATAAATTCAATGAATCTATAAAGGCGATGAATGAATTGCTGAATGACCTGCCATCGGTTGAAAATAATATTCTGGCAGCAAGATCCGAGCTGAAGAAGAGTATTGAAACCGATCGCATAACTGAAGATGATATCATCAATAATTACCTGGCTGCTGAAAGGCGCGGACTCAATGAGGATATCCGTAAAAGAATTTATGAGAAGGCTGATAAACTATCTTATGCCGAGCTGAAACAATTTCATGATGACAATATGGCCAATAAGCCCTATACCTACTGTATAGTAGCTTCAGAGAAAAAACTGAGTAAGGAACAGCTTGCCAGTGTTGGTGATGTAAAGAAACTGACATTGCAGGAGATATTCGGGTATTAAGTTGGTTTGCAAAGCTGAATTACCTTTAACTATTCCGGCGCCTGATATGACCCAGCAACTACCTATAACTATCATTACTCCTTGCTATAATGAAAGTGAGGTGGTGGTCAGGTTTCTGGAAAGGCTGGAAAAGGCTCTGGTATTATTGCCGTATACATTCCATGTAATTGTGGTTAACGACTGTTCTACAGACGATACATCATTACAGTTACAAAGTTTCCGTTTCATAAGCAGAGCTATTAGCCTTAACATAATTAATCTGCCTGAAAATTGCGGTCACCAGGCTGCTGTTTACAAGGGATTCTTGTATGCTGTCTCATTGCCGTGCAATCATTTCATAGTTATGGATTCAGACGGGCAGGATGACCCTAAGGACATAGCTGGTTTACTGAATTTTAAAGAGGCCGATATTGTACACATTGTGAGAGGAAAACGCCAGGAATCACTATTCTTCAGAGTGTGTTACTGGATATATAAAAATGCATTTCTGCTACTTACCGGCAAGCAAATGAATTTCGGCAACTATTGCCTTATCAACCGGGAAGTATTGGAGGCAGCAATAGCTGCACGTTTCAAACATCTTCCTGCTTTTCTGGCTAAACAATCCGGGCATAAAGAATTTGTGGTTGCGGCCAGAGGCAGGCGTTTAGGCGGTAGTTCCAAAATGAGTTTTGCAAAGTTGTGCAACCATGCACTGAACTCTTTTATTGAATATTGGGATGGCAGAAAACTGTCCAGGTTGCTGCCGGTAATGCTGCTCTTTTTATTTTTGGCCTGCCAATGCAATACAAACCCAAAGGATAACCATTTTACTCAGCAGGATAGCCTTAAAATTGAACCATTTGCATTGAGTCTTTTTAAGTATGAACATTATCTTGCTTCGGGTTATGGCGATATATATCTGATTACTGATAGTTCTGCAGAGATCAGATTTCACCATTATGGTTTTCCGGATTCCCTTTTATATCATCAAAAATTAAAACCATCTGCCAACCTTAAAAGGTTATCCCAACTTAAACTGGATTCACTGGATACATTTAATTATTACCATAACCCCAATATCATGGATGGCTGCCAGATCTTGTTTGATTATAAAAAAAATCTTATTACTAAAACGATATGGATTGAGAACAGGTATAATGCGGAATTGGGCCAGGCAACTGAACTAATCAATAAATTAGTACCTGAGCAGTTTAAAATAGGGTATGATTGCGAAATGTTTAAAGGAACAGATTAATGCTATGATCTATAAAAATAAACCAATCAGCTGAATGAAACTCCCCCGTTTCCTACCAGTTTACATCATTATACTCTCCCTCATTACCCTGTTTCTAAGGATAGTGCTCATCGGTTATTACAACAATAACCTGGGAGGCATAGAGCTGAATGTGGTTTATGGCATCCAACGCATTTTACTGGGCCAGCCATTGTATCAGGACCCGGCTGCAGGCAGCTTTGCAGTTATCCAGTATACGCCATTGTATTATTACTTCGTGGCAAGCATTGGCAGGCTTGCTGGAATAAAAGCATTGGATGTTCAGTCTGTTTTTGAGCTTTGCCGAATAATAGCCCTGATTTTTAACCTGCTCACCATTGTGCTCTGCACTTTTATCATCAGAAGCATGGGTTTCAGTTGGGCTAAATCCGTTGTCTTTTCTTTGCCTTTACTACTGGTGCTTACCTCACACTATTATACCCGCGGCGATAGTATGCACCTGTTTCTGTTTGTAGCTGCTATATGGGCTTATCTTCATTACAGCAAGAAAGGTAGCATCCTTTACATTGTACTTGCTGCATTGCTGACTGCCGTATGTATTTTGGTTAAGCAAAGCGGGCTGTTGTGCCTGGGTATTACCGGATGTTGTATGATTTTCGTTGAGCGGCGTTATCTTCCGGCAATTATTTATGCAACCCTTACCGTTATCTTTTCAGGATTGATTGCGGTAATTTTTATTGGCCAAGGCGATCTTCATTTGTTTTACCTGAATGCCTGGCTTGGCCTGAAGAATGGTATTGATCTTAGTTTTCTGTATTCTATGTTTATCAGCCAGTTCTATCTCGACCTGATACCATTTTACCTGCTGGGTGGAATGATGGCCTGGTTTGCCCTCGAAAAAATACAGAATAAAACTTACCAGATATTAGCAGCTGGTACAGTTCTATCTTTTTTGTTTGCTGTTTTTACCGGTTTAAAGAAAGGCAGCAGCAACAACTATTTTACAGAGTTTCTGAATATGGTTTTGCTTGCACTACCCATCTTTTTGCAGTATGTGAGTGAACAAAAATCATCCTTCCGGATAGCTAAATTCAGGATATTGATTTATAGCTTTTCCCTAATTGCTTTTGTCATTCTCATCACATCCAAAACGGTTGGTTTTTTCAGTGTGGTATATATAGAAAAGGGATTCAAAAACAACCGTGATGAATATAAAAGAGATGTATTGCTGTATGACTATTTCAAGAAGTCATTGCACATTCAGCCAGGCGAAAAGATATTCTTTACTGAGCGGCGGTTTCTCGATAACCTGTTTATAGAATATGCCCTAATGCCAACCAAGGATGTAACCTCAATGGTATATCTTGCCAATAAAACCACTTACGACTATACCGGATTTATTAAAGGTATGAATACCGGAATGATCAGATATATTGTGGCTGATGAGCAGCGCAATGATATTAATATCTGCAGTGATTCCCTGCCTGTTGTACAATTTGACACCCTGAAATTCAAGGTGATTGCAAAGGTTTCCGGCTACTGCATTTATCAGTTTCCGGGAGTATAACTTTCATGAATATTCATTGCCAGACAAGGTTTTGCTGGTGTATATTTTAATTGTCCGGTAACCAAGGCTGGCAGTGTCATCTGATCGCAGGCCAAGCAAGGCAGAGGCGCTGCCATGGTTTACAGCTATTTCCAGGTAGCCTGCCATATTAAACCGGCACAATGCTCCGCCTTTTGGTGCATCGTTATAATTATTGCTGATGGATGTGATATCTGCAAGGCGCATCATTTTTATACTGAATGGCTTTCCATTCAACGCCTTTTCAAAGTGGTCTTTTGTAATATCCAATACTACATTGTCGTAGCGGTCTATGCACAATATACTGCATTCAATACA
>Ga0214164_1000866_pt1 | contig 18701 bp, 17 predicted proteins | sample TroBogepilimnion_13_FD_153003 | JGI IMG/M metagenome (GOLD analysis project Ga0214164, IMG submission 153003) | Freshwater microbial communities from Trout Bog Lake, WI - Practice 03JUN2009 epilimnion v4 | ecosystem: Environmental > Aquatic > Freshwater > Lake > Epilimnion/Euphotic zone ...
TTACCCGTAGTAAGTGCAATGAGACTTTGAGCACCCAATCCGGTATTGTAATTCACCGGGTCAATTAAACCAGCCCCTGTGTTATTTACCTTAAAAATCAACGGCATATTATTGGTTGTACCAAGAAAATTACCGGCTACAACTGCGTTACCCGAAGTGCTCCATGTTTGTGCTTCCAGTCCCTGTGCTGTGCACATACTTACAATTGCGATGGCTAAAATATTTTTCATTACTTTAATATTGAATAATATTTGCCTACTCTGTTCCCTTTTCGGCTAACGGGTGCTTACTCTTTTGAAAGGATTTTCTGCTTACTCCTTTATATTTTTTCAGAGCGATTTTCGTTTGTAAAAGTAATTGTCGGCTTAAGTTTCAAAACCGTCATTTAACGGTATTTCAGGTGATAATCAGCGGTATTCTTAAAACAGTTTTTATCTGATCAGTGAGCACAAGGTATAATCACCTGCTTTTTCATGCAAGCCTAACTTTCTGAATGGACAGAAAAGTTTCTGAGCGGTAAATGTGGGTTTCTGAACGGTCGGAAAAGTTTCGGAATGGTAAAGGAAATACGCGCCTGTTGCTGATAATGATACCTGATATTTGGCTATTCCGGACAAAAAAAATCTGCCACTGTGAAATATCCATGCCAGAGTGTTACCTTAAAGACTATAAGGCATATTAATAAGGGTTAAAAAGGAAGTAACTAAACAATACGCACCGATTGATAAGTCGGCAATTAACGCTGAAATATCATGATATTCCAGATTATGCAAAATACGAACTCACATCTATCTTCTGGGTCCTGACCCTTAAAAAGGCTATGACTTCCTCATCGGTCTTAAAGCGGTCGCCGATATTTACAAAATGACGGGCCAGCAGATCATACCGGTTTCGCACAAGGTAAAGGAATACATGCAGGAAATGGATGCCATCAAATACCACCGCATTGTTATCGGCATACTCATTAATGGTCTGACGGAAATAAACCGGATGCTCGGTCCAGTGAATGTTTGAATCTATATGATGACTGATATGGTAGCCATCATTCCAGCATTTTACATTGTACCTAGTATTGATGCATGTAACGCTGTTTTTATAGGCGTTGTTGGGGTCGGCGGCATCTACAAATGCATGCTGGGCCCAGTTGCCGGTCATTGCAATTACCCGGAAAGTAAAGAAGGGCAAAATAAATACAACTAGAGTTGCCGGCCAATTGATAAAACACAAGCCGATGCACATAGCAAAAAACAATAGTTCGCCACGCACAGAGCGGTAAAGCAGGCGTTTGCGCTTCTTGCGCACAAAATAGGCGCAAAGGTGATAAATGCCCATAAATAAAAAGGTACCCATGTATATTGTAAAATCTTTCAGAGAATCGCGCTGAAATCTCATGGTCGAACTTTCATCTTCGGGCATATTATTTTCGGGATGGTGCATACCCACATGGTGGGCATAATAAGTTTCGGGTGTCTGCCCGAAAAAAGGGCCTATTATCCAAGGCAGATAAAAATTCAGCATACTATATTTTTGTTTGAACCATGCCCTGTGGCTGGTGCAATGCATCATAAGGCCATAAGGCCCCTTGAAAACCACATTGTTGAAATACTGGTAGGCTACTGCGGCGAGCCACCACAGCCATAGCGGAACTCCCGGGATAAATAATATTGCTGCAAGCGGCAGCAATATTGCTGTGATTTTTATAGTCAGATAAACAAAAGGTAAATCCCGCTCATCGCGTATAAGGGATGCAAAAAAACGATCTGAACTATTGGCTGGTTTTGGCGTACTTGTAGGATCCGTAATCCCTGATAAAATCTTCATTCAGTAAAATATAGTCAGGGCACAAGGTAAGGATATTTTTAAGTACAGTAACTAAAACAGATCGTTATGGTATCCATAAAATCTAAAAGCAGCAATTGAAAATGAACCACCTTCATGTCTTTTTATGGATATGAAAACTTATGGATTAGTACATATAAAAAAGTCAGCCCAGAGTATCATCTCTTGGCTGACTTTAAGAATATCAGTCAATTATTCAACATTGAAGTATGCTATTCACCAATACAACCATAAATGTCACTCTCCACCGCTTTTGTTCTCCAGCTTATCCATCCAGTGAATTTCGGGCTCCTTCTTATCGGGCTTACGATCCAGCATGTACCTGATAAACAGGTAGCCACCAAAACCTATCAGCTCATAAAGCACCATCCTCAGCGGATAGTCGGTAAAAACCTGGTTTACTTTATTTGCGAGGTCCAGGCTTTCTTTATAGTTGAAGGTAGTATACTGTGTAAGGTTGATAGAATCCCTGCATAGGACCACTATAACAAAATACATCCCGAAAAACAACGCACAGAAAGTAGACGCAAAGCTGAGCAGGCCCCATTTTATGGCGCTCAGTCCCTTTGTCTTTGCTCTCAGTCCGTTCCGGTAAGAGAGGTATCCTATTATAAGCAGGTCAAGCATAGATTATATTGTTTTCATAAATTCAGTTACACTCTCCATTACATGGCTTATCTGTGCATCACTCAATCCGTGATGGCAGGCCATAAGCATACCACCGCGCATCACCCTGTCCGATTCCGGGTAACCACCCTTTGCCACCTTACTTGGCAGATGCTTAAAGCCGGGCTGGCGCAGTATATTGCCAGTAAATACAGTGCGGGTCATAATATTTCTCTTTTCCAGGAAAATCTGCATATCGCGGCGGATGAATGGAGCAGTTTCCCGAAGGGTAGTGGCAAAAGCCAACCAGCCCGTGCGCGAATTTGGCAATTGATTTGGCAATATAAAGAACTCCTCATACTGCTCAAAGAATTTCCTCATACGGGTATAATTCTCAGTGCGGATATCCAGGTTTTTGCCCAGCTTGTCCAGTTGCACCAGCCCGAAAGCAGCACCCATTTCTGATGGCTCAATATTATATCCTGGCTCCTCAAACACGAATTTCGCATCATAAGGTATGCCATCTACTTCCACATTAAAGCGGTTTTCAATTTTCTCACTTTCCACAAACAGAGATGAACTCCTGCCCCAGCTTCTCAGCAGGCGGCCACGATTGTAAAATGCATCTGTATTCACACACAGCATACCGCCATTACCACCGCAGTTGATGATATGCGATCCGTAAAAGCTGGTTGTGCTCATATCAGTAAACCGACCGCTTGATGCGCCATCTATCTCAGCGCCTAATGTATCGGCGCTATCCTCGAGTACAAACAGGTTATGCTTGTCGGCAATTTCCCTAAGTTGTTTCCAATCGGGCAGGTTTCCGATCAGGTTGGGTATTACCATCGCCCTGGTTTTGGGCGTAATCATTTCCTCCACTTTACTGGCATCGGTGTTGTAAGTACCCGGTTCTACATCTACAAATGCAGGCAACCAACCTTTTTTTACGAGTGGAGCAACAGTAGTAGAGAAAGTAAGTGCAGGCGTAATGATCTCAGAGCCAGCCTCATAGTTCATAAGGTCGGCAGCCAGGTACAGGGCCGATGAACCGCTGTTGACCATAATACCCGATTTCTTGTTATAAAGTGCAGCAACACGCTCTTCCATTTCGCGTACGTGCTTGCCCATCTGGGTAGAGGTGCGTAATACATTTACCACGGCGGCAATTTCTTCTTCGCCATGAACTGTTCTGCCATAAGGCACATGGATATAATCTGTTTGTACCATTTATAAAGATTAGGCAGCAAATTTAAGGGTTATGCTCCAATTAATTACGTTAATTAAGGTTATTGAGAATAAATGTTGTTCGTGGTTTTAATAGCGACGACAAAGCATTTATGTTACTATTCAGTCGGAGATACTCCACTTTTCTGCCATAACTTTTTATTGAGTACAGATATATTACATTCAGGACGTATAGAATTCCTTGCGCCATTCAGAATTAAAAGACTATAGCCATATCAATCGTTAAATTTTTAAATAGTTATGTTACTCTTATAAAATAATCTATTACAAAATTGTTTTGGATTATATTAGATCACAAAATGCTTGCCTCTATGGATTTTTCAGAATTGGTTAAGGAGAAATCAGCCGAAGAACTGATGATTATTTTCACAGATTATCATAGTTATCAACCCGAAATGGTTGCAGCGGTAACAGAGGAATTGCAAGCCAGAAATGTTGACCTTACTGATCTGCTTATACAAAGAAGTGAGCTTGAACTCGAAGATGAAGAACGATTGGCTAAAGGCAGTATCCTATATCTTATTTTTTGCTTTATAGCCAGCTTGCTGGGTGGTTTTGCAGGTGTTATAGGTGGGTACATTTATGCTTATTCTAAAACCAGCAGCAAAGCCGGACAAAAATATTATGTATATGATAAGCAAACAAGGCAGTATGGAACAGTGATTTTCTGGATTGGCATATCCGTTTTTGTGCTTGCTTTATTTTCATGGTTGAAGTAATGCTTGTTTTCATTTCAAGTTTTTATTTTCATTCATGTGCGGTAAGAAATAAATATTAACACCTGATCTTCAGATTATCCGGCTTCGCTTAATGTACAACTGATATATTTGCATAAGATTATTCGCAGAGACTTCGTTGGGGTATTTTAATCGAAGTTTGATGACAGGCTGATTGATTTCCCAATTTTAAAATAATCTCAACTCTATTGAGCAAGACAAGTTATCCCAAAAATAAAATAAACATCCTTCTTCTGGAAAATATCAATCCGGGAGCGATACAGGTGTTTAAGGAGCATGGTTATGAACGCATAACTGCCCTGAAAGCTGCATTGACAGAGGACGAATTGCTGAGCCGTATAGGTAAGGTGCATCTACTCGGTATCCGCTCGAAGACACAGATAACAGCCAGGGTAATTGAGGCTGCCGAAAAGCTGCTGGGCCTGGGTTGCTTTTGCATAGGCACCAACCAGGTAGACCTTACGGCTGCTATGCGTAAGGGTGTAGCTGTGTTCAATTCGCCTTATTCCAATACCCGTTCGGTTGCAGAGCTGGTGATAGGTGCGGCTATTATGCTGATAAGAAGTATACCAGAAAAAAACAAGTTTGCTCATGAAGGAACCTGGATGAAGGAAGCCAGTAACAGCCACGAACTGCGCGGAAAGACAATAGGAATTGTGGGTTATGGCAATATAGGCAGCCAGGTGAGTGTAATGGCGGAGAGTCTGGGAATGAGGGTTGTATATTACGACACACAGAAAAAACTGCCGTTGGGTAATGCTATTGTTATGCCGAGCCTGACTGAATTGCTGCAATGTGCCGATATTGTTACCATTCATACACCAGGAATAGCCTCAACCCATAATCTGATCAGCAAGAAGCGTATAACTGAATTTAAAAAGGGGGCAATCCTAATCAACTATGCCCGTGGTGAAGTGGTAGACCTTAATGCACTCAAAACTGCACTGGAAAAAGGAAATTTATCGGGTGCGGCCATTGATGTTTATCCGGATGAGCCGGCAGCCAATGGCGATCCTTTCGATTGCCCGTTACGGCACCTGCCTAATGTATTACTTACGCCCCACATAGGCGGCAGTACAGAGGAAGCCCAGGTTAATATTGGGCTTGATGTAAGTACCCGGTTGATACAATTTGCTGAAACAGGTATTACGAGCGGCTCATTATCTATTCCCGAATTAAATCCACCGGTGCAGGAAAATACACACCGAATACTGCATATTCATAAAAATGTGCCGGGGGTACTGGCTGAGATCAATGCAGCGCTTTCAGGGCACGGAATAAACATATTGGGGCAGTACCTTAAAACTAATCAGGATGTAGGGTATGCCGTGCTGGATATTGGCGCTGAAGTATCAAAGGATGCCGCTGAACTGCTGCGGCACGTTAAGGAGACAATAAAGGTGCGGCTGGTATATTGAGAATTGGGGAGTTTGGAATTTAGAATTGGTGGTTTTAGGTTTTGATAAGGTTTATTTCCCCTTCTTCCGGCTGTTTATTTCATCGCGGATGTTGATGGCACGCACATAGTCTTCCTGTTCCAGTACTTTTTGCAGCAAGGCATTCAGCTCGTCAAGGCTCATATTTTTGATGTCTTTGTCAATATTGCCTTTACCGCTTACAGGTACTTTACCGGGCTTGGGGCCTGCGGTGGGTTCTACGGTTGTTGCTTCGGGCTGCTCCAGATACAAGCCTGCTGTTTCAAGTATGTTTTCGTAAGTATAAATCTTGCAGGTAAAACGCACGGCCATAGCCAGTGCATCGGAAGTCCGGGAGTCAATTTCAATAGTTTCACTATTGTGATGGCAGATGAGCTTAGAGAAAAATATACCTTCCTCCAATTTGTATATAAGCACTTCAGATAGCTCAATACCAAAAGTGGTCATAAAGTTGGCAAACAGATCATGAGTGAGAGGGCGGCTGGGCTGCATGCGCTCCAGGGCTACAGCAATAGCCTGAGCTTCAAATCCACCAATAACTATGGGGAGCCTGCGCAGACCGTCTACTTCTCCCAGCACCACTGCATACGAATGTGTTTGTGTGATACTATGCGATAAAGCAACGATCTCTAGTTCTATTTTATTCATTTTCTTTTAGTACTAAGTCTTTAGTCGAAAGTATTTAGTCTTCTTTCAAAAGTAATTTCCTGAGGAAAAATGCTAAATATCAGCTGTTTAATTACCGTGTGAAGGTAATGAATTTTATAAAATTATCTTATGCCGCAAATCAGTTGGCTGTATGCGCTAATCTTCAATCTCTTAGAATCAATTATTTAAAGTGTTCCACACCTCAGAGGTGTAGAACACTTATATATCCTAAAACAGTTTCAACTCACTTTCATCCTCCCCGTCTACCGGTTTCGGCACCAGCGAAATCTCTTTCAGATCCTCGCCTGCCAGGTAGCTGCCTATTGTTTTCCAGCCGGTAACATCCACCGTTTCGTGCAGCGGTATTATCTCTTCCTTCATTTCGGTTTTCTTTTTTCCGGTGCGCACTATAACCACCGGCTCCTGCATGGTAGTTACCAGCTCCAGGTAATTGCCTTCTTCTTCTTTGATAATAGCATATTTGCTTTTCAAAGTCATGCTCTCAATCAGGAAGCGTTTTACATTGAAGTGTTTTGATTTTGCTTCAAAATAGATAGCAGTTACCACTTTATCTCGGTGAAACTTCTCAATAAGCATCACATTGTCATTATCATACCTGTTGGTAAGTTCAAAGTCGGTTAGTTCGTAAGTGCCGTCTTTATAAAATACAATGACGCGGTCTTTTTCATCAAACCTGCCCAGGAGCATACCATTGCCATCTTTATTCAGCCGGCCTACAGTGTCATCATACCATATCTGTGGCGCAGAGAGGGTAGAGCGGCCTTTTTCTTTAAACCGTACACTTTTTACCGGATACTTGGTTACCTGGTTGCCCTGAGCCCCCCGGCCTTTTATTTCCAGTTCTTCGAAGTAGTAATCGAATACTTTGCTGCGGGCCTTACTGCCGGGTTGAAGGGTAATGGTTATAACCTCAGCTTCGCCATTGGGATTTACAGAGAAGTAAAGGATTTTACTGCCAGGGTTGCCCTTAGTAATGTCGTATTCCTTATCGCGGGTTACCCCCGTTACGTTAAAGCGCTTGCCGTAGGTGATGCCCGACTTACCATCCATATACAACAGGTTGTAGGTGGTGCGCTCATCGTTTTTCTGATGCACTGCTACATGGGTAATATCCTTGCCCACAAAGGTTTTATCAGACACTTTGGATACCAGCATCTTGCCATCCTTGCGGAAGACTATGATATTATCTAGATCAGAACAATCAAATGCAAACTCGTCTTTTTTCAGGCTGGTGCCTATAAAGCCTTCCTTTTTGTTGACGTATAGTTTGGTATTGGCGATGGCTACAATATTAGCGTTGATGTTTTCAAACGGCCTTATTTCTGTTTTTCGTTCACGGCCCTTGCCATATTTTTTCAGCAGGTTTTCGTAATAGCGTATTGCATAATCGTTGAGGTTTTCTATGTGATTTCTCACCTCAGCAATATCGGCCTCAACGCCCCTGATATGTTCATCGGCCTTGAATGCATCATACTTAGATATACGCTTAATGCGGATTTCGGTGAGCCTGGTTATATCCTCAATAGTTACCTCGCGGCGCAGCAATCTTTTGTAGGGTTTCAGGCCATCATCTATTGCTTTGAGCACGCCTTCCCAAGTGGTTTGTTCTTCAATATCGCGGTAGATGCGTTTTTCTATGAAGATCTTTTCAAGCGATGAGTAATGCCAGTCTTCATTCAGTTCGCCCAGCTTTATTTCCAGTTCGCGCAGCAGGAGCATTTTGGTATGCTCTACCGAATGCCGGAGCATATCGCTGGCACCTACGAATTTTGGCTTATCGCCTATGATAATACAGGCGTTGGGCGATATAGATATTTCACAGTCGGTAAAGGCATAAAGTGCGTCAATCGTCTGATCGGTAGATACACCGGGAGCCAGAACCACTGTCAGTTCTACCTCTTTTGCAGTATTATCAGTAACGCTTTTTATTTTTATTTTGCCGTTTTCATTAGCTTTGAGTATGCTTTCGGTGAGCGCTGTGGTATTGATACCATATGGCACACTGCGAATGGCTACTGTCTTTTTGTCTACTTCTTCTATTTTTGCCCGCACTCTCACTTTTCCGCCCCTTGCGCCATCGTTGTAATTGCTTACATCAATCATACCGCCATACATAAAGTCGGGGAAGAGTTCAAACTTGCGGCCTTTCAGGTGTTTGATGGCGGCATCTATCAATTCGCAGAAGTTATGGGGAAGTATTTTGGTGCTCAGCCCTACAGCTATGCCATCAGTGCCCTGGGCTAGCAACAGCGGGAACTTCATAGGCAGCGTTACCGGCTCATTCTTGCGGCCATCGTAGCTCAGTTGCCATTCGGTTGTTTTGCCATTGAAGGCTACTTCCAATGCGAATTTGGAAAGACGGGCCTCAATATACCTTGCCGCAGCCGCAGGGTCGCCGGTACGCACATCGCCCCAGTTACCCTGAGTGTCCATCAGCAGGTCTTTCTGTCCCAGGCCTACAAGGGCGTCGCCTATAGATGCATCGCCATGCGGATGGTATTGCATACTCTGGCCGATAATGTTGGCCACCTTATTGAAACGGCCATCATCCATCTCCTTCATGGCATGGAGAATGCGCCGCTGAACGGGCTTAAGACCGTCTTCCATTGCAGGCACAGCCCGCTCCAGTATCACATAGCTGGCATAGTCCAGAAACCAGCTCTGGTACATCTCATTAATCATTACCGCGTTCTGCCCGGCAAAATCATTCAGTTCATTCATTAAAGGCCCCGCAAAATTTTAAGTGGTGCAAATTTATTTATTGCTGGCTAAAGTTAGCAAGTATTTTATGCACAGGCTGGGGGATAATAGAGAATCGGGAATTTGGAATGCGTAAATTTCGAATGTGTGAATTTCTTTTTTTTGGATTTTGGGATTTGGATTTAGAATTTTTCTATTCCAAAAATCGCTGCTTTTTTGCACCATGTAACATGGTTGTTTTCTACATTGAAAATGTATTCTGGAAGGGAGGATCGGATGAGTACCGGTACTTTTTTGCCATTGAGCGTAGCTGGTTTGAAGGCTGGGGCAGTGGTAAGTAAAGTATCTATAATAGAATCATAATTTAAGGACCGTACAGTCTGGTCTTTCATTCTGTATTTCAAGCCGTCAAAACTATAGTAAACAACTTTACCTTTTTTATCCAATATAATATAATGCAGGTTAAGCCGGAGCAAACCCTCATCTATCCATTTCAAATTGGGATCCGTCTTTACCTTATTAATCAGATAATCATCCAATGATTTAATGGCAGGCAAAGCTGATTTAGAAACCTTATCTGATGCATAAATCTTCTTGCCATTAATACTAACCGGCTGTTGGAATTCTAATACTTTTATAGTCTCATCTCCTGTCACGGGATCTGTTACGACAATAGTATCCGTCATGCCCAGGTATGCCAGACCGAAGTGATTATTCTTGTAGATTACTTCACCACCCAGCCGTACAAATAACTCCTGGCTCCGGGCTATTGCTGAAGCGAACAGGAAAAAGGAAATAATTGGCAAATTTTTCATGTGAATTTATTTATATCAAAGATAATGCAATAAGCAAGGGAATGCAATAGAAATAGCTCGACAGTAAAGAATGCTGCAAATTATTATTTTCTATAAAGACATAGAGCAGTAATTTATGTAATATCAAGAAGGTTATGGTGAATGCAAATAATCACTTTCAGTTGAAGGGGGAGTTCCTAAACCACCAAAATTAATGGAATAATTCAGGCTTGCGCTGTCGGTAATATAATTGTAGTATAGCCATGGGCCTGATACCGGGTTGCCAAAAAAGGAGCTATTTACTGTAGACAATGAAGCATTATAAGATAATTCATTTTCAAGAAATGAAATGTTCGAAGCATCAGCGAAAGTGACCGGGAACGAATCATTTGTTACCGCATAGCGGGTGGAATCGGCAGCGCCATAACGGCTGTAAATTATTTTATAACCGCTCCAGTTTCTGATGTTATCGAAAAGGTGTTTATAAACCGGTGCAGGATAAATTTGAATAGTTTTAGTCTGGATAGTGGAGCTGTCGTTGTTGATTTCCACACTAATGGTGAAAGTGCCATTTACTGAATAAGAATGGCATGGGCCCGGAGCAACTGATTTTGAACCATCTCCGAAATACCAAAGAAAAGTATTGCCTGTGGTTGACTGATAAATAAAATTGAAACATATTTGATCTCCGGTAATTTGATTCCCGGAATAATTGAAAAGAAATGAGGGCAGAACCACAATTTGTTTGCTAAACTTATGTGTGCTGTCATTATTTACGATCAAAGAAATGGTAAATATTCCCGAACTGGTATATGCATAGCTATTTGTAGTTGCATTCCAGTAACTGATATACTTTGTATTACCATCACCAAAATTCCAGAAAAGATTTATGGCGCTTGTGGCGTTTACATATAGATCGAAATATTGTCCCTGTATTACCGTATCGGGGCAGGTGAAACTATAATTTTGTGAAGTATTGTTATTTGATTTTTTGCAAGCCCAATTTATTCCACAGAGAAATAATGGTAGCAGGAGTAAAAAATATATGGAATTAAGTCGTTTCATTTAAGGCGGATTAATGACTTGTGCCGCAATAATCATGCCATTAATTTAGCCATAGAAATATAGGTAGTGTCCTAATTTGAAAGTTAATGTTTTTTAACAGTAGCTGTGTCCACTTTTAACTGTTTATTTGCTGGTTGATTAATTAATCCATGAGATATCTCCAGATAATATTTCACAAACCATATTATTGTACCAATTATAATACCAATAATTATTTTACCGATGGCACTATTCCAAAAGATTGAAAGTTTATTGAGCCAACCATCCGGCTTATCTATTGGATTTACATTTTTTTTGATGTTTGTGGTAGCATCAACAGTTGCGTTTTTGCCATCCAAATCTAATAGGAGGTCTCGTGATTGAGTTATTACCGGACTATTATTGAAAATGCCGCTTATGCTGATTCCAGACATTGGTTGTTTCTGGTCTTCAAATAGCAAGGCTTCTCCGCTTGCTGTTATCTGATACTCCATAGAATTGATAGCCGGATATGGCTTAATATGCCCGTCATTACAAAGCCCATCCAATGCGGAAGCAATTCCGCTTTCATCCATTTTCTTTAATGCCTTAATCCGGTCATATAACCTGTCGTGGCTTATTCTATGCTTATCAAAATAATAGTAAAGCTCATCAAGGATGATTTTGCGTTCTTCATTAATGGACATGCAGAAAAATTATCTTCAAAGATAATTTTTCTGTTAAGAATAAGGAATGAAATTACCTGTGCATTCTGGCTAATCTTTTCCTTTCGACCTCTATTTCATCGGCATAAGCTATGCGAATCATATCGTCAATGGTCATAAACCTGTCTGTAAGTTTAGCTGCCATGGCTGGAGTGACCCTTAGTGTAGTGTGCCTTCTTACGAAGTTGTAGTAAACGTAGTGCATAGCGATTGCATACCCGTGGTTTTCTATTTTCTTGGAGAATGCATTGGTAAGGCGGGTAAACCTTCTCATACCCATGCGCATAGTTAAGTTCTGGCGTTCTACATAGCTGGTGGATATATCATCCTTATTAGGCTTACCGAATACACGAACCTTTTTTACGCTCTTTACGGTAGCTGGGCTATACTTCCTTTCTGCATCATTACCCTCTGCGGTACCATATGTTTTGATTTCCATGGCATAATCCACATCGTAATTGAAAGCATCCTTTACTGCCGGAATATACTCCCTGAATCCATCAGTGGTTAACTGAACCCTATTTGCCAGCCGCGATTTGACATCTCGCATAAAATCATGGGCACATTCCGAACTGCGGTCGCCAACCAGCCATGATACTACCAGCTTGGTATCTGCATCTATACCGACCCATATCCACGCATCACCAATATGCTCTTTGCCATTCTTTTTGCAATATTGAGTATTTGCTTCTTTACACTGGACAAACGACCATATTTCATCACACTGTATTTTAGCTGATTTGATATTGATAATGGTTTCGTCGTGGAATTTGAGACAAGCCTTGCCGACCTGAACAAGTACCTTAGTAATGGAATCTATGTGGATGTTGGTTATCCTTGATGTGGAACGAAGACTATTGCCTTCAACTAATAATCTGACAATCTTTGCCCTGTCTTCAATACTTAACCTGTTCATTCTATCGTTTCTTATGCCTTTCCGTTAACCTATATTCCTGTCTATCGTCCTTTGTCCTTTCCGTCTCTCTGTATATAGTGTAATCCAAATTGCGTGCCAAATCCAATATTTTACAGGATAATATTGCTAAAGAAATGCTAAACAAGGTAAAGCAAAAACGCCCCGATGTTGGGGCGTTTTAAAATGAGTTTCCAGATTACCAGTAAGCTATAATGCTAGTTGATGCTAAATGTAAATGATTGATTTGATGTGTTTGCTAAATAAGCTGCCGGATATACACTCCATGATAAACCTGTTGGGTTTGTTGGAATGTAGATTTGAGTATTGGAATAGATGTTATAGTATCCTGTATTGTAGGTTATTCCAGTGTTAGGGATAGCAATGCCGTCATACGTCTGCGATGTAAGCCCGTAATTCACATACAGTCCGGCTCCTGAATAGGTGGTGCTGGTGTTTTTTATCTTCAGAAAGAAATAAGACGAACTAACATCAATATTGTAGGTTGATGAACCAGTGCTTGGGAAAGTATTACTAAAAGTCCAAGACAGCAATAGTCCAACCTGTGTTCCGGTACTTGATAAGCCTGATGTGGTTGCTGCAACATTAAGACTACTTCCGGGAGTTCCCGTGTATGTTATGTTATCACCAACAGGTATTGTTTGCGAAACACCGTTATTTACAATATTGATAGGTGTAAAGGTGTTGTTCTGGTAGATTACAGTTGTATTCACTGCTGTCTGACAGTAAGCGCCTTTCCATCCGGTAGGGCAGACACATGAACCAGCGGAGCATGAACCTCCATTTTGGCAGGTAACACCCGAACAGGGGTCGGAATTGTTACTTTTCGAACATGCAGTAAATAATACTGTGCAAAATAGACCAGCGGTGAGTAAGGCGGTCAGAATCATTGAAATTGTTTTTGTTTTTTTCATTGGTTGATTTTTTGTTTAGTGAGCAAAAAAATAGCGTAACTGAAATTCCTTTGCCCTCCAAGGCTTACCACAGCCTATCCTACGCAAAAGACACAGTCACGCCATGTGGCGCACTATAATCAACTGCAATGCGTAGGATGCCTGTTTAAAATGTGGTAATTCTGGAAGGCAATTACTAATTGTTATGGTACTATATTTTGATTTCTACATAGGCTGATTTATTTTGGTCTGAGGTAAAATTAAAAGTTATCTTCGGAATAAACATTTTTTTTAGCTAAAAAAAATTAGGTGGCTGTTTATAGAATACTATTGGATTCAGATAATACTATTTTGGGCTGCGAAAGAACAGCCAAAAAGAATATGCGTGAAGGAACTTTTACAATAACGGGTGGCTCTTATATAAAGAATGGCAAACTGATAAGAAAGTTTGAAGACTTTTATATTGAGGGTAAAAGTAAAAAAGATGTATTGGAAATAGCTACCACAGTGATGGCAGAAAGATTGAAGCTATGATTTATTATCTTTATTTTTATCCACAGGTATATTGCGCACTTTTTTAGACTTTGCTTCTTTCTCTTCAATAATACCAGTTGATAAGTCAACAAGATACTTTGCCAGTTGATTTATATCTTTGGGACGGTATGGTTTGGATTGCTTTGCCATAGCCTACAAAATTAGCAACAGTACTCCGCATTTACTGTTAAAAAACATTAACTTTCAAATTAGGACACCACCGAAATATAATCAAAAAATCCCGCACCTCTCAGTGCAGGATTCTGAAATCAACCTCAAAAATTCTTATTTCGCTGCTGCATAATTGGCACTTACCACATCCCAGTTGATCACGTTCCAGATCGCTTTAAGGTAATCCGGGCGGCGGTTCTGGTAGTGCAGGTAGTAAGCATGTTCCCATACATCTATGCCCAGAATGGGTGTGCCTTTTACTTCGGCAATATCCATTAGCGGATTGTCCTGGTTTGCTGTAGAACTTACGGTGAGTTTACCATCAGTAACAGTGAGCCATGCCCAGCCGCTGCCGAAGCGGGTAGCGCCTGCGGTATTCATTTTTTCTTTAAGTCCGTCCAGGTTTCCGAAAGCAGCATCAATAGCCGCTGCCAGCTCAGCAGATGGTTTTGAGCTGTGGCCGCTGAGAATGGTCCAGAACAAAGAATGATTGTAATGACCACCGCCGTTGTTGCGCACAGCAGCAGGGTATTTCGAAATATTCGCCATCAGTTCTTCAAGCGTTTTGTTTTCGCCTTCAGTGCCTGCAAGGGCTTTGTTCAGGTTATCTACATAAGCCTGGTGGTGCTTGTCGTGATGTATCTGCATGGTTGTTGCATCTATATGCGGTTCCAGTGCATCGAAGGCATAGCCTAACGGGGGGAGTGTAAATGCCATAATCTGTAATTTTTAAATTTTAGTAAGCCAAAGTTACGGCAAACAGGAATGAAATAGCAAAGACCGGGATAAGGAATATGCATAGGGGTATAAGAAAAGGTAGGATGCAGCAGAACGGCGAAAGACTGGTTAATATTATTTATTGGTATACTATGCACCCAAAACGAAACAACTTATAACATGTTAATTTATCGACCCGCCTCACCCCCGCGGAACCCTGCCGCACCCGGCAAAGTACTTATGCCAGTAGTCCTCATTCAGGCTGCTGATCATCACGCCGCCCGTAGTGGATGAGTGAACAAAGAAATCGTTTCCCAGGTAAACACCTACATGGGTAATATGCTTGCTGTGGATATGAAAAAATACCAGGTCGCCCTCTTTGGCATCTGCCGGGCGCTTGATACGGGTGCAGTCATCAAACTGTTCCCTTGAAGTGCGCGACAGGTCAATACCGTATACCTCGCCATACAGTTTTTGTGCAAATCCGGAGCAGTCTATACCATCATTATCAGTGCCTCCCAGCCGGTAATTGGTGCCATACCATTTATCAATAAACTGGTACAATGCATTATTGTTGATTTCTTTGGGCTTTACACCGAGTATACCGGCATACTTCTCCCGGATGGTATTCGAAATAGGTTTGGCAGGTTTTACTTCCGTATTTACGGTAACCGGTTCCTGAGTTGTATGTGGTTTTGGTTTTGCTGCTGTAACTGGTTTTGAGTATTTTTTAGGGTCAATAGCATTATCCTTAACATGATTTTTGTTGTGCGGGGCAATGGCAATATCATTAATGAATTTTGGCTTAGAAGACCTTGATGTGGCAGCTTTCTGGGTGGAGTGGCAGCTATCCAGCACCAGTGATAAAATAAGGCATGCAAAAGTGAACAATATCCGCGATCTCTTCATAGGCATGTTCATTTGAGGTGCAAAAGTAAAAAATATTGGTTTAATCAGCAAATACCCTGGCATTACAGGAGGAAAATTCATTTATGAAAAAACAGTAATTCCTGATTCTGATCATTTTTACAAGAAAAGGAGATTTTAATGCATACAATATGATATTTCTTTCAGTAATTTTATAGAGATATACGCGGCGGTTAATTTGTTTCCGGCTAAGAAGCCCCGTTTAAAGTAATTTTCAGATGATCTCTGCGTAATTATTAGTTAACTTAAAAAAACTAAATAATGCCAGAATTTGACAGTAACCACGTAAAAAACATTGTGCTGCTCGGCCACTCCGGCAGCGGGAAAACCACGCTTGCAGAAAGCATGTTGTTTCAGGCGGGCCTCATTCATCGCAGGGGCAGTATAGAAGAAAAAAACACGACGGGAGATTATACCGATCTCGAAAAAGAAAGGGGTAACACTATCTTCTCCAAACTACTTCATGCCCCGTGGCGGGGATACAAAATCAATATTCTTGATACGCCGGGTTATGACGATTTCTCGGGCGAAACCATCAGTGCACTCAAGGTGGCAGATACAGGTGTAATATTGCTCAATGCAAGCGCAGGGGTAGAAGTGGGTACCGATATTATTTGGGAATATACAGAGCAGTTTAAAACACCAACTATATTTGTGGTCAATAAGTTGGACCGCGGGAAAGCCGACTTTGACCAGACCATACAGGACGCTAAAAATCATTTTGGCAACCATGTAGTAGTAGTACAATACCCGCTTAATGCGGGTACCGGTTTTAATGCCATTATTGATGTACTGAACATGGTGATGTATAAATACACAGCCGAAAATGCAAAGCCGGAAAAACTAGCCATACCAGCCAGTGAGAAAGCCCGTGCTGAAGATCTGCACAAGGAACTTATAGAGTCCATAGCATCGAATGACGAGACGCTGATGGAAAAATATTTTGATCTGGGCGAGCTGACTGAGGATGAAATGAAGGCCGGCCTTCACCTGAGCATGACGAAGCATGAATTGTTTCCGGTATTCTGCGCATCTGCTTTACAAAACAAGGGTGTGGCCAGGCTGATGAGCTATATAGATAATGTGGTGCCACCCGCCTGCGAAATGCCTGCCCAGTTGCTTAAAGATGGCGCAACTCTTGAATGCGACAGCAAGGGGCCGGTATGTATTTTTATATACAAAACAGTGAATGAGCCGCACATTGGTGAACTGAGTTACTTCAAGGTTTATTCGGGCACAGTAAGGAGTGGAATGGAACTGGTGAATGAGAGTACCGGCGTTACCGAAAAGCTGAACCAGCTCTATGTGATGGAGGGTAATAAACGCATTAATGTAAATGAGCTGATAGCTGGTGATATAGGCGCCACGCTGAAACTGAAGAACACCCATGTGAACAATACCCTGCATGAAAAAGGCAAGCAGCTGGAACTGCAGCCCATCATTTTCCCCGAACCTACACTGAGTGTTGCGCTGGCAAATAATAAAAAGGGAGAGGAAGAAAAACTGGCATCGGCACTGCATCAGCTAAAGGAGGAAGACCCTACCATAAGGGTAGAAGTATCGGCCGAACTGGGTCAGACCCTGCTCCACTGCCACGGCGATATGCACCTGTCTGTAATTAAATGGAAGTTGCTTAACCAGTATCATCTGGATGTGCATTATATGAAGCCTAAGGTGGCTTACCGCGAAACTATAAGGAGCAAGGCTGAGGCGCAATACCGGCACAAAAAACAATCGGGCGGGTCGGGGCAGTTTGGCGAGGTAAGCATACGGCTGGAGCCTTGGTATGAAGGTATGCCCGAACCAACAGACCTTAACGTGCGCGGCAAGGAAATAATAGACCTGCCATGGGGAGGTAAACTGGTTTATTACAATTGCATAGTGGGCGGGGTAATAGATGCCCGGTTTATACCTTCAGTGCTCAAGGGGGTAATGGAAAAGATGCACAGCGGTCCAGTTACAGGATCGTATGTAATAGATGTGCGATTGTGCCTTTACGATGGTAAAATGCACCCTGTAGACAGTAACGACCTGTCATTCAAGATAGCCGGTATGATGGCATTTAAAGATGCTTTTAACCGGGCAAATCCTCTGCTCATGGAGCCGGTTATGGCGCTTGAAGTACTGTGCCCGGACGATGTAACCGGCAATATACTGGGCGACCTGCAGATGCGCAGGGGAATAATGGAAGGTTTTGATACAGAAGGGCATTTTACCGTAATCCGCGCCAAGGTGCCCCATGCCGAAACCTATCAATATGCCACTGCCTTGCGCAGCCTCACCCAGGGCCGGGCCAGATTCAGAATGAAGTTTGACCATTATGCGCCTGTATCACCCGACCTTCAAAAGAAACTTACAGAGACTTACAAGAAGGAGGTTCCGGAGATGGCAGAGGCTTGAGGTGGTTGATAGGTGATAGGTAAGAGTTAGAGGTGTTGCGATTTATTGATTGTTCTTTATTTGGTTTATCCCATTTTGATAGTATACGATAATCATTGAATCCTCTGCAGCATTTAGAAGATCAGGACTCAGACTATAACTAAGTCCTGTTCTTCAGTTTATTTGATCATGGATGATTTTATTTATTGATAATGAAGCCGGCACTGAATAATATGAAGTGCATTGGCCTTTACCGCATAGATTAATCTGTATTACATTGAATCTAATAATTAATTTCACAAACATTTTTTAATTCGTCGTTTGGTTTCTGAAAATGGGAGAACATTTTCCAAAATGCGGCTTTTCTTT